>ENA-UEYL01002716-UEYL01002716.1-human-gut-metagenome-genome-assembly--contig:-NODE-2716-length-12547-cov-4.246592_pt1 | contig 12547 bp, 8 predicted proteins | sample MGYA00242941_ERZ507946 | MGnify/ENA primary metagenome ERZ507946 (study PRJEB26167, sample SAMN06115482) | human gut metagenome | host: Homo sapiens | place: China:Guizhou | collected 2015-03-11...
TGTGTATGACTTCGGGATGGGCAATCCCAACCTGCCTGCGCCAGACAGTATTCGGGAAACGAGTATCCGCGTTTTGCAGGAAACCGACCCTTGGTATCTGCATCACTATATGCCGAATAACGGCTTTCCGGAGGCAAGGGAGAAGATTGCCGCAAGCCTGAACCGCCGCTTTGGGGAGCATTTTGACGCGAACAACATCATGATGTGTACCGGTGCGGCAGGGGGCTTGAACTGCCTGCTGAAGGTGCTGATGGACCCCGGACAGGAGATTCTGACCTTTGCGCCCTATTTCGGGGAATATGACAGATATGCGGACAACGTAGGCTGCACGCTGACGACAGTGCCGCCGAATATTCCCACCTTTCAGCCCGACCCTGCGGCGTTGGAGAAATGCGTGACGGAAAAGACGAGAGCCGTTCTGATTGATAACCCCAACAACCCGACGGGGGTGGTGTATAATGAGGAAACGATTCGGGCGATTGCTGCGGTTCTGGCGAAAAAGGAGCAGGAATACGGACATGCGATTTATCTGATTTCGGATGAGCCATATCGGGAATTGGTGTTTGACGGGGCGAGCGTGCCTTGGATTCCGAATGATTATAAAAACACGATTGTGGCGTATTCCTTCTCGAAATCCCTTTCCCTGCCGGGCGACCGTATCGGCTATCTGGCACTGCGCAGCGAGGTGGAGGATTTTGAGAATATTGTTGCGGCTGTTGCAGTTGCAACACGCATTACGGGCTTTATCAATGCCTCCGGCTTACAGCAGCTGGTTTGTGCCCGGTGCTGCGATGAAACGGTGGATATCGGCTTTTATGATAAAAACAGAAAACGGCTGTATGATGCGCTGACGGCATACGGCTATGAAATGCCGAAGCCGGAGGGGGCGTTCTATCTGTTTGTGAAAACGCCGACGGAAAACGATTTGGAATTTGTGGAGAAAATCAAGGAGCATCGGATTTTGCTGACACCCGGCAGTGGGTTCGGCTGTCCTGGCTATGTGCGGATTGCGTACTGCGTTGCGCCGGAGACCATCGAAGGGGCATTGCCCGGCTTCAAAGCCATGATGGAATATTATAAAAATAAATAGACAAAAAACAGGAGAACTCGAAAACCCATTTTTCGGGTTCTTTTTTTGTGCTTTTCTTTCTTTTGTGGATGCAGGGGAGGGAGGGGAGAATGGGAAAAAATGTATTTTGGTGGGAGGTGGAGGGGAACTCCTTTTTTTCTTGGGGAAAACGCTTGAAGGGAAGCACTTTTTTAATGAAAAAATCAATAGAAATGGGGCGGAAGGGGTTGTTTTTTTGTGGCGGCTATATTACAATGTGGTTAAAAGTGGCGCAAAGTGGTTTTTTGTGGTGGAAAACTACCGCGAAGGTGTGAAAGTGGCGGAAGGTGGTGACAGCGAAATGTTCTTAGGGCAATATCAGCACTCGATTGATGCAAAGGGGCGTTTAATCGTTCCGGCAAAGTTCAGAGAGGGGCTTGGCGAGCGTTTCGTTGTGACAAAGGGTCTGGATAACTGCCTGTTTGCTTATCCGCAGGAGGAATGGAAGATTTTCGAGGAAAAGCTGAAGCAGCTTCCGCTGACAAACCCCGGTGCGCGTAAATTTGTGCGGTTTTTCTTTGCAGGCGCGGTGGAATGTGAGCTGGATAATCAGGGAAGAATTATGGTGCCGACGCATCTGAGAGAATACGCAGGCTTGAAAAAGGATATTGTTTCCATCGGTGTGAATAACCGCATTGAAATTTGGAATAAGGATAATTGGAGCGAATACAGCGACGAAGAGGATTACATCAGCAACGAGCTTGCTTTTGAGATGGAGAACTTGGGCATTTAACGAATCCTTTTGCAATCTTTGATTGCAAAAGCAAATGCCGCAAGGCGGCATTTGGAATTCTCGAAGAGAATGATTCGTTATGAATAAATTTGCGAAGCGAATTTATGAATAGGCATCGTAACAGAGCGGCATTTGGAATTCTCGAAGCGAATGATTTAAAAAACAGACATTGCATAAACAAAAGGAAAGGCGGCAGGCATGGAATTTCATCATATTTCCGTACTCCTGAACGAGTGCATCGACAATTTGAATATCAGACCTGACGGCATTTATGTAGACGGCACCATGGGCGGCGGCGGTCATTCCTTAGAGATTGCAAAACGGCTGACAACCGGTCGTTTGATTTGCATTGACCAGGACCCCAACGCGCACGAGGCGGCGGGAAAGCGTCTGGCGGAATATAAGGACAGGATTACCTTTGTCAGAGATAATTTTGGGAATATTAAAAGTATTTTGGACAGCTTGGGGATAGAAAAAATCGACGGGATGCTGCTGGATATCGGGGTTTCCTCGCATCAGCTGGATGAAGCGGAGCGCGGCTTTTCCTATCAGCAGGATGCCCCGTTGGATATGCGGATGAATCCGGACAGGCCCTTCAGTGCGTATGACGTGGTGAACGGCTATGACGAGGACGAGCTGGACAGAGTGATTTTCACCTATGGCGAGGAGCGCTGGGCGAGAAGAATCGCGCAGTTTATCGTAAAGGAAAGAGAAGCAAAGCCCATTGAAACAACGGGCGAGCTGGTAGATATTATCAAAAAGGCAGTGCCGAAGGGCGCAAGAAAGGATGGCCCTCATCCGGCAAAGCGCACCTTTCAGGCGATTCGCATTGAGGTAAACGGCGAGCTGGAGGTACTGCAAAGGGCGATTGATGACGTTGCCGCAAGGCTTGCGGTCGGCGGCAGGCTCTGCATTATCACCTTCCATTCCTTAGAGGACAGAATTGTGAAGGAGGCTTTCCGCAAGCAGGAAAATCCCTGTATCTGTCCGCCGCAGTTTCCTGTATGCGTCTGCGGCAAAAAGCCTTTGGGCAGGGTGATTACCAGAAAGCCCATTTTACCGAGCAAGGAAGAATTAGAGGAAAATCCTCGTTCCAGAAGCGCAAAGCTGCGTGTGCTGGAGGGGGTTTCGCAGGATTGATAAATATTGAAAGAACCCGAGAAAGGAGGGGAAAGGATGGCAGCAAGAGACGAGAAGAACAGAAAACGCAGCCAGAGCGGCTCTTATTATACCTACGGCAATGTGGCGTATGAATTGCAGCCCGATTATACCCCTTACCGTGTGCGGGAGGAGGAGGAACGGCGCAGAGAAGCGGCGCGCATTGCCAAGGAGGCGGAAAGAGAAAATAAGGTTTCCTTTGCGAAAATGGTAGGCGTTGTGATTGTGCTGTTTATCGGCTGTATTGCATTTATGGGGATGCACGTTATGGTGGATCAGGCGGAGGTTTCTCTCAGAAGGGAAAAAAGCAAACTGGAGGATCTGAAATCCGCAAATGCGATTCTGGAGGCAGAGCTGACAGAGCAGCTGGATATGGACTACATCAAGCAGGAGGCAACAGAACGGCTTGGCATGAGCGAACCGCAGCCCTATCAGGTGGTTTATATCAACGTACCCAAGCAGAGCTATACGGTGCAGCATGACACAGAGGAAACGACAGCGGAAGCCTCTTTGGTGGACAAGATTTTAGACTTCTTTAAAAAGGATTGATGATAGATGAGAAGAAAGACCGGAGGAATAAAAGCGAATCAAAGGTTTGCTTTTATTCTTTTTGTGTTTATGGTGATATTGACGGTATTATTCGGCAGAGTGCTGTATTGGAAGGTTGTGCATGGCGCGGAATTTGAAGCGGCGGCGAAAAATCAGCAGATTAACCGCTATGACTTAGTCAATGCGGCAAACCGCGGCAGTATTCTGGACAGAAATGAACAGGTGCTTGCCGTTTCGACGGCGGTGTATAACGTGGTATTAGACCCCTTGCAGTTGGCGGAGGAGGACGATGCCAAGAAAACGAAGAAGACCTTTGATACCCTTTGCGAATATTTCCCCGATTTGAACTACGAGGATTTGGAATATCATATTACAAAAAATCAGGAAACGGGCAAAATCAATACGCCGACACACTGGAAATATCTGGTGAAGGGCGTGGAGAGAAGCGTGAAGGAGGAGCTGGAAAAGAAAAAGCTGCTGGGGGTTTATTTCGAGCAGAGCAGTAAGCGCTCTTATCCGCTGAAAACCGTAGCCTGCCATTTGATTGGCTTCAACAACACATGGGGGCTTGAGGGCTATTATAATGATGAAATGACGGGTACGCCCGGGCGTTCCTTTATCCTGTATCAGGGGGCGGACAAGGTAACCTATCAGGATTATGAGGCGCAGGACGGCAATACCATTGTGACAACACTGGATTACAACATTCAGCAGTACGCCGAGCAGGCGGTGAAGGAAACCATGGAAGCATGGCCCTCGGAGAACGTGGCGGCAATCGTGATGAACCCGAATACGGGGGAAATCTACGCGATGGCTTCTGCGGACACCTTTGACCTGAATGACCCCGATGAGCCGACAGCGCTTGCGACGGATACAACCTTCAAGGAAACATGGGATGCCATGACGGATCAGGAAAAGAGCGACTACCTGAATACAATCTGGAGAAATTTCTGCGTCAGCGATACCTACGAACCCGGTTCGATTTATAAGCCGCTGGTAGTGGCGGCGGCATTGGAGGAGGGCGTAATCACGAAGAATTCCACCTTCAATTGCAGCGGTAAAATTACGGTGGGGGACAGAGATATCAACTGCCATCTGCACAGCGGACACGGCACGCTTTCTGTTGAGGAAATCATGGCGCAGTCCTGTAACCCCGGTGTAATTCAGATTGCGCAGAAGCTGGGAGCGGAAAAATTCTATAAATATCAGAAGGAATTCGGCTTCGGGCAGAAAACAGGCATTGACCTGCCGGGCGAAGCAGAGGGAATTCTGCATGCGGAATCGCAGCTGCGTCCCGTTGAGCTGGCAACAAGCTCCTTCGGGCAGACCTTCAACTGCACCTCTATCCAGATGGCAACTGCCTTTTCTGCGCTGATTAACGGCGGCAATCTGGTGAGGCCCTATCTGGTTTCGCAGATTGTGGATGATGACGGCTCTGTGGTGAAGGAGCAGACGGCGGAGGTTGTGCGTAAGGTGATTTCTCGGAAAACCTCTGATTATATCCGTACTGCGCTGAAGGCAACGGTTGACCATGGTACGGGTAAGAAAATTGCGATTCCCGGATATTCCATCGGCTGTAAAACAGGGACGGCGGAGCAGGGCAAGCGTGACAAGAAGAACTGGACACTGACCCACATGGCATATTTCCCGGCGGAAAATCCGCAGTATCTGGTATTCAGCGTTATCCATAAGCCGCAGGGGTATGAGGATGGCGTGCAGACCACCGCAACCATGACAAAGCAGATTATGGAAAACATTATTAAATATAAGAATCTGGAGCCGACAGAGGAAACGGAAGAAACCGCAGCACTCAACGGCGGCAAGACGACCGTAACCATGCCCGATTACACAGACAGCAGCATCTATAATGTTGCGCTCGATTTGGAGGGCAAGGGGCTGACGTATAAGGTTGTCGGGACGGGCAACACGATTACGAATCAGGTGCCGAAGGCAGGTGCGAAGGTGGAAGCCGGCAGTGAGGTAATTCTGTATGTTGCGAAGGCGGAAGGAGAAGCCGGCACAACGAAGGTGCCGAATGTGGTCGGGAAAAGCTACACAGAGGCAGTGAAAACGCTTTCGGATGCAGGCTTTGAGGTGACCTTTGAGGGCGAAACCACGAACAGCACCGTAACGGCGCAGGACCCGAAATACGGCGTTTCCGTAGAGGCGGACAGCGAGGTGAAAATCACGCTGGCGAAGAAGGAGGCCGCAGAGGAAACGGCGGAGGAGCCGAAGAAAACAACGCAATAGAGAAAAGCATAGACACCCTGTCTTTTCTATACAATAATCAGTAAAGGGAAAAGACAGGGGTGTTTTGTATGGAGAAACCGACGATAAAGGCAAAAAAACGGCTTTTGCTTTTTCTATTCTGTTCCATGTGCGGGTATCTGCTGCTGACGGGGCGGCTGGCTTTTATTGAGCTTTTTCGGGCGGAGGAATTGCAGGAGCTGGCGTATGAGCAGCAGACCAGAGACAGGCTGATTACGCCGAAGCGCGGCGCAATTCTTGACCGAAACGGCACGGGCATCGCCCTGACGGAAACGGTAAACGCCGTGAGTGTGATTCCCGTGCAGGTGAAGGAAAAAGAGAAAACGGCGCAGTTTTTGGCAGAAATGCTGGATTTGGAATATACTACAGTTCTGGAAAAAATTGAGCAGAGGGTTGCCTTGGTGCGCATCAAAACAAAGGTGGACACCGAAACGGCGGTAGCCATCCGCAGGGCGAACTATGCGGGGGTAGAGGTGGACGAGGATGTGCGGCGCATCTATCCCTATACGAGCATGGCGGCGCAGGTGATTGGCTTTGTCGGGAAGGATAATCAGGGGATTATCGGCTTGGAGGCAAAATATGACAGGCTTCTGGAGGGGGAGCGAGGGAAGATTCTTACGCTGACGGATTCCAGAGGGAATGAGGTGGACAGCGAGCAGGAGCGGATTCCGCCCGTGGATGGGAAAAATCTGGTGACAACGATGGATGTGGTGATGCAGCAATATGCGGAGCAGACCATTGCAAAGGCGGTGGAAACGAAGGGCGCAAAGCGCGGCATTGTGATTATTCTGAATCCGCAGAATGGGGAAATTTATGCCATGGCGAATGATCCTTCGTTTGATTTGAATGAGCCGTTTACTATACAGGATGAAGCACCGGCGGCGAAATGGGACAGCTTTTCCGAGCAGGAGAAAAATGAGTATTTGAACAAAATGTGGCGCAATACCGCAATCAATGATACATACGAGCCGGGGAGTACGTTTAAAATCGTGACCTCCTCGGCAGGTCTGGAGGAGGGGGTTGTGACCCCTGAAAGCAGCTTTTTCTGCCGCGGATTTTATGTGGCAGGGGACAGACAGATTAAATGCTGGCGCTATCCGCGCACACATGGGGCGGAAAGCTTTGTGCAGGGGGTGCAAAATTCCTGCAACCCTGTTTTTATGGAGGTGGGGGAGCGCTTAGGGGCGGAGACCTTTTTGAAATATATGAAAAAATTCGGCTTTATGGAAAAAACGGGCATTGACCTTGCAGGAGAGGCAACGGGCATTATACATAAGGCGGAGAATGTCGGGCCTGTGGAGCTGGCAACGATGAGCTTCGGGCAGTCCTTCCAGATTACGCCCCTGCAGCTTTTGCGTGCCGCCTCGGCAATCGTGAACGGCGGATATCTGATTACGCCGCATTTTGCAAAGGGGCTTGCGGACGAAAACGGCAGGCTGACAGAGGAATTTACCTATGAGACAGGCGAGCAGGTGATTTCCAAGGAGACCTCGGAAACGATGAAAACGATTCTGGAAAGCGTGGTTTCCGAAGGAACGGGCAGCAAGGCATATATCCCCGGATACCGTATCGGCGGCAAGACGGCAACCTCGGAAAAGCTGCCGCGCAGAAGCGGAAAATATATTGCATCCTTTCTATCCTTTGCGCCGGCGGAAAATCCGCAGGTGATGGCACTGGTGCTGATTGATGAGCCGCAGGGCGTTTATTACGGCGGTACGGTGGCAGGGCCTGTGATGCAGGAGCTGCTGCGGAATATTCTGCCATATCTGGGGATTGAAGCGAAATATGATGCAAAAGAGGCGGAAGAAGCGGCAGAATTGAAAACGATTGTACCCGACCTTCGGGGCATGACCTTAAACGAAGGGAAGAATGCACTTTTTCAGGCAGGGCTTTCAGCAGAAGCGGAAGAAGAGGGGGAAACCATTACGGGACAGACCCCACCGGCAGGAGAGTGCGTAAACAAGGGAACGAAGGTTTTGCTCCGTATGGAATAGCGAAAAAGAGAAATGGTCTTTCCTTGCATTTTTCAATAAAAATGGCAAAAATATTTGGTTGTAGGAGATAAGTGTGGTATACTAAAAAATGGCTTATTATTGAGATTTATTTATCGAAGCCGAAAAAGAAAGGAGGCTGTAAGAGTGAATCTGAAACAGCTTTTAGAGGGTATTTCTTATGAGGTACAGCAGGGAACGGCGGATGTTGAAATTTCCGATTTCCAGTACGATTCCCGCAAGGTAGAAAAAGACGGTCTGTTTGTCTGCATTACAGGATTTCAGACGGACGGACACAAATATATTCCCATGGCATTGGAAAAGGGGGCGGTTGCCCTTCTGTGTGAGCATAGGGTGGAAAACGTACCCGAGGGCGTAACGGTGCTTGTGACGGAAAACAACCGCATTGCGCTGGCACTGCTTTCCGACCATTTCTACGGACACCCCTCCGCAGAGATGAATGTCATCGGTGTGACAGGCACAAACGGCAAAACCTCGACCACCTATCTGATGAAATCCATTCTGGACAGAATCGGCAAAAAGGTGGGCATTATCGGCACGATTGAAAACCGCATCGGCAATGAGGTGCTGAAGGCGGAGCGGACAACGCCCGAATCGAAGGAGCTGCAGGCACTCCTTCGCCGGATGAAGAATGAGGATGTGACGGACGTTGTGATGGAGGTTTCCTCTCATTCCTTGGATTTGCACAGGGTAGACGGAATTGCCTTTGATGTGGCAATTTTCACGAACCTGACACAGGATCATCTGGATTATCATAAAACAATGGAAAACTATAAGGCGGCAAAGGGGATGCTTTTCGCACGCGCGGCAAAAAGCGTCATCAATATGGACGATGCCGCAGGCGCATATATGAAGGAGCAAAGCAAGGGTGAGGTACTGACAATCGGCGTGGACTGCAAGGCTGATTTGACGGCGGAAGGCATTGACGTTTCCGCAGACGGTACGGCATTTGATATGCTCTGGCAGGGCAAGCGGTATCCTGTACACCTGCATACGCCCGGACGGTTCAGCGTATACAACGCATTGGGTGCGGCAGGGGCTTGCCTTCTGCTCGGTGTGCCCGTAGAGGAAATCGTGGCAGGGCTGACGGCAAACCCCGGCGTTTCCGGCAGATTCCAGACGGTGCGCAGCAAAAGAGGCTGTCAGGCAGTTGTGGATTATGCACATACGCCCGATGGCTTGGAAAATGTGCTGAATACGGCGAATGAATTTGTAAAGGGCAAGCTGATTGCGGTATTTGGCTGCGGCGGCGACAGAGACAGAACAAAGCGTCCCATCATGGGCGAAATCGGCGGCAGACTGGCAGGCTACTGCATCATTACCTCGGATAACCCCAGAACAGAGGACCCTGCAAAGATTTTGGAGGATGTTGAGGTTGGGGTGAAGAAAACGGATTGCCCCTATGAAAAAATCGTGGACAGACGGGAAGCCATTCAGAAGGCGGTTGCCATGGCGGAAGCAGGCGATGTGATTCTGATTGCGGGGAAGGGACATGAAACCTATCAGATTTTCCCCGACAAAACCATTCATTTTGATGACATTGAGGAAGTACGCAAGGCATTTGGAGAGGATTGCTTATGAAAAAGATTACGATCAGAGAAATTATTAAAGCAACAGGCGCACAGATGATTGCTTTGGGAGATATGGAGGAAGCGCTGAATAAGGAAATCTGGTATGTGACACAGGATTCCAGAGAAACAAAGGAAGGCGTTCTTTTTGTTGCAAGAGTGGGCGAGGTGCGTGATGGACATGATTTTCTGCCCCAGTGCTTTGCAAACGGCGTGACTGCCTGCCTTTCTCAGAAGGTGGTGGCACCCACGAATGGGGCGATTGTGCTTCTGGTTCCCGATACGGGGAAGGCGCTGCTTGATTTGGCGGCTTATTACAGAAATCTGTTTGATATTCCGGTTGTTGCGGTGACGGGGAGTGTCGGCAAGACGACAACAAAGGATATGATTGCATCCGTGGTTTCGCAGAAATATGATACCGTATGGACACAGGGCAATTACAACAATGAGGTTGGCGTGCCGCTGACGATTTTCCGCATTGAGGAGCACCATCAGGCGGCAATCATTGAAATGGGCATGAACCACTTCGGGGAGCTGGACAGAATTGCGAAGGCAGTGCGCCCGAACATCGGTGTAATTTCTAATGTCGGCGTGGCGCATATTGAATTTCTGGGCAGCAGAGAAGGGATTCTGAAGGCGAAATGCGAAATGCTTGCACATCTGGAAAAGGACGGCGTTGCGATTCTCAATGCAGACAACGATATGCTGCAGACGTTGGAGGGCAAGCTGCCGCAGAGGGTGCGCTGGTTTGGCGTAGAACATAAAAAGGACTTCTATGCGGATGAGATTGCACAGGTTGGTCTGGAAAAAACAGCCTGCACGATTCATACACCGATTGGCAGTGTGCGCGTGAATATTCCCATTCCGGGGCTGCACATGGTGCTCAATGCGCTTTCCGCAGCGGCGGTCGGCGTGGAGCTGGGGCTGACACCGGAGCAGGTGAAGGCAGGGATTGAAGGCTTCCGGGCGACCAAAAACAGAATGAGCATTGAAACAACGAAGGACGGCATTACGATTCTGAATGACGTTTATAATTCCAATCCGGTTTCCTGCAAGGCTTCTCTGGATATTCTGGCGAACGCGAAGGGCAGAAGGATTGCCGTTCTGGGCTTTATGGGCGAGCTGGGCGATTATGCGGAAGAAGGACACCGTGAGGTCGGTATCCATGCGGCGGAAAAAGGCATTGATGTGCTTTACTGCATCGGGCTTTGCTGTGATTACATGGCAGATGCGGCGAAAAAGGCAGGCATGAAAGAGGTTTATTATCTGGAAACACAGGAGGAATTCTGGGAGAAGGGACTGCCTACGCTGAAAGCAGGCGATACGATTCTGCTCAAGGCATCCCGCAGCAGAGAATTTGAAAAAACAGTAGCAAAATTGCAAGGAGTGAACTAAAGTGGGTTCTTTGGAACAGGCAGTCTATGCCATCATCATATCTTTCGTGATTGGGGTGATTTTGTGTCCCATCGTGATTCCTATGCTGAGAAAGCTGAAATTCGGGCAGAATGTGCGTGACGATGGGCCGCAGACGCATCTGGCAAAGCAGGGCACGCCTACGATGGGCGGCGTTGCCTTTCTGGCGGCATTCGTGATTACAAGCCTTTTCTTTCTGAAGGGAAACAGGGACGGCGCGGCTATTATGCTGATGACCCTGTGCTATGGGCTGATCGGCTTTCTGGATGACTATATTAAGGTGGTAAAAAAGCGTTCTCTGGGGCTGCGTGCGTATCAGAAGCTATTGTTACAGCTGATCGTAACGGGGCTGTTCTGCTCGTATATCATGAAAAGCGGCATCGGTACGGCGATTTATATTCCCTTTACAGACGGGAAAATGATTGATTTGCAGCTGATTTTCATTCCCTTCCTGTTTGTGGCGGTATTGGGAACAGTGAACGGGGTCAACCTGACAGACGGACTGGATGGGCTGGCAGGCGGCGTAACCCTTCTGGTGGCGGCATTCTTCATGATTGTGGCATGGGCGGCAGGCAGCACGATTGCACCTGTTTGCGGTGCGATTGTGGGCGGTCTGATGGCGTTCTTAATCTTTAACTCCTATCCTGCAAAGGTGTTTATGGGGGATACGGGGTCTCTGGCACTGGGCGGCTTTGTGGCATCGGCGGCGTTTCTTCTGAAAATGCCCATTTTTATCGTGATTGTCGGGTTTATTTACCTCTGGGAATCCATTTCTGTTATGCTGCAGGTTGGCTGGTTTAAGCTTACAAAGAGAAAATACGGGGAAGGCAGACGCTTATTTAAGATGGCACCCTTCCATCATCATCTGGAAAAATGCGGTTGGAAGGAAACCAAGGTTGTGACGCTTTTCTATGTGGCAACGGCACTGCTGTGTCTCATTGGTTTTCTGGGCTGTAAATATATGTTCCTGTAAGGAATTTTGGAAAGAAGGAATCAAACGTGGAATACAATGGTAAAAAGGCCTTAGTCTGCGGCATGGCAAGAAGCGGCATTGCGGCGGCAAAGCTGTTGAACAGACTGGGTGCGAGGGTTACATTGCAGGATATGAAAAAAAGAGAGGAAATTTCTGCCGATGTGCTGGCGTTGGAAGGGGAGGGCATCGTGCTTTACACGGGCGCAAACCCCGATGAGATTGCCTGCGCGCAGGATTTGATTGTATTAAGCCCCGGTATCCCCTGCGACCTGCCCTTTATTGCGGCGGCGGAGGAGGCAGGAATCGAGGTCATCAGCGAGGTGGAGCTGGCGTACCGCCTGACACCCTGCCCGATTACGGCAATCACAGGCACAAACGGCAAAACAACCACAACCACGCTGACAGGCGAAATCATGAAAACGGCTTACAGCGGCACGGCGGTTGTCGGCAATATCGGGATTCCCTACAGCGAGGAGGTAGGGCGGCTGACCGAAAAGGATTGGGTGGTTGCGGAAATCAGCAGCTTCCAGATGGAAAAGGCGAAGGAATTTCATCCGCATATCAGCGCAGTGCTGAATATTACACCCGACCATTTGAACAGACATAAAACCATGGACGTTTACATTGCCATGAAGGAAAGAGTTTTTGCAAAGCAGACCGCTGCGGATTTCTGTATTCTGAACCATGGGGACGAGACCTGCAGAAAAATGGCGGACAAAACCGCGGCGAAGGTATTTTTCTTCGATTCCTCCGAAACGCTTGCAG
>ENA-UEYL01002717-UEYL01002717.1-human-gut-metagenome-genome-assembly--contig:-NODE-2717-length-12547-cov-3.847073_pt1 | contig 12547 bp, 10 predicted proteins | sample MGYA00242941_ERZ507946 | MGnify/ENA primary metagenome ERZ507946 (study PRJEB26167, sample SAMN06115482) | human gut metagenome | host: Homo sapiens | place: China:Guizhou | collected 2015-03-11...
CTGGCCACCGAGGAGCAGATTTACGAAGGCCTGCGCAACAACACCTATGAAATGGGTGTCGTGGGCACCATCTTCCAGGACCGGATTCCTTCCGTCGCCACATTCCAGCTGCCTTTCCTGTTTTCCGACTTTGACCAGGCCCGGGAAGCCCTCTATGAACAGGACTACGGCCAGCAGCTCATCGGCGATGTGGCCTCCCTCGGCTTTACGGTCAACGGCATTGTTCCCGACGGATTCCGGGTCATGACACTTAACCGCAAAGCGGAGAGTCTGGCCGATCTCAAGGGTCTGAAGCTGCGGATGCCCAACCTGGAAGTCATGGTAAAAATCGGCGAATGCCTGGGCTGCGCCGTGACTCCCATGGCCATGACCGAGGTTTTCTCCGCTCTGGAACAGAACGTCATTGACGGTCAGGAGAATCCTCCTTCCACCATCCGCACGCAGGGCTGGTATGAAATCCAGGACTACCTGCTGGTTTCCAACCATGTGTTCACCAGCTTGTTCCTGTGCGTCAACAGCGCGTTTTATGACTCCCTGGATCCGGAGCTGCAGGGCATTTTGGACGAGGTCATCGACGAAACCTCCAGCAAGATTTGGGACAGCGCCAAGGAGCAGGCCCAGGCGGACCTGGACTTCATGGATGCGGAAGCCGACATTGAGGTTTACTACCCCTCCGATACCTTCAAGCAGGAAATGATCGACGCCACTGCTTCCATGTATGATGACATGTATGCAACCTGCCCCGAGGTGGAGGAAATCGTCACCGCCATCCGGGCCATTGAGTAACCACAGTCCTTGCGTTCAATGAGTGAATTATGAAAGCAATACGAGTTCTTTTTAAGTGGATTGACCGCATCACCGCATGGCTTGCGGTAATCGCACTGGTGGTCATGTTCGGGCTGGTGTTCCTGAACGTCATCATGCGCTACATTTTCGGTTCCGGATTTGCCTGGTCGGAAGAGGGCGCCCGCTATGCCCTGATGGCCGTCATCATCCTGGGCGTTCTGGAAGTGACCCATTACCGGGACCACTTCTCCGTGGATTTGCTGACCAACGCGGTTCCCAAGCCGGTTCTGCGGATCATGCGGGTCATTGAGAGCATCTGCATGATTGCCGTCATGTGCGTCCTGTGCCAGGGCAGCTGGCAGATGACCTTGCTGAACTGGGAAAACGTCACCCCCGCCATGGGGATGCCGTCCTGGATTCCCTACGGGTTGATGCTGGCCTCTTCCGTTGTCAGTCTCTTTTACCTGATCGGCCACCTGCTGGAGGATTTGGGAATCCCTCTGTTTACCAATCACGAGGATGAAAATACGGGAGGGGACCAGGCATGCTGATTTTGTTTTTTGTATCGTTGTTCCTTCCTCTGCTGGTGGGTGTGCCTGTGGCCTTCTCCCTCATCATCAGTGCCATCGTTCTGATGTCCTCCAAGGACCTGTTCACCTCTCAGCTGGTGGTGCAGCAGTTCATCGGCGGCATCAACAGCTTCTCCCTGCTGGCCGTACCGTTCTTTATGCTGGCCGGCGAACTCATGAACAAAGGCGGCATTACCCGCAAAATTGTGGATGTGGTCTATCTCTGGGTGGGCCGGTTCCGCGGCGGATTGGGCTATGTCTCCATTCTGGCCAGCATGATTTTCGCCGGTCTGAGCGGCAGCGCCCTGGCGGATACCGCCGCCCTGGGCGGTGTGCTGATCCCCATGATGAGTGAGCGCGGATACAGCAAAAGCCGCTCCACCGGTATCGTGATCTCCTCGGGCATCATTGCCAACATCATTCCGCCCAGCATCGGGTTCATCCTCTTCGGCGTGGTCAGCGGCGCTTCCATCAGCCGGATGTTCATGGGCGGTCTGGTTCCGGGCATCTTTCTGGGCCTGGCCCTGATGGTCACCTGGTTCTTTACCGCCCGCAAGGACGGCCTCAAGTCCGAGCCCTGCACGATCCCCGGCCCCGAAAAGCGGCAGATCATTCTGCGGGCCATTCCCGCACTGCTGCTGCCCCTCTTCATCATTGTGGGCCTTCGGGGCGGCATCTTTACCCCCACGGAGGCCGGTGCCATTGCCTGTGCCTATGCGCTGGTAGTCGGATTGTTCGTCTACAAGGGCCTCAAGGTCTCGGATCTGCCGGGCATTCTTCTGGATACCGTCCGTTCCACCGGAAAGGTGCTCTTCATTGTGGGCGGTTCCCTGACGGTCTCCTGGATCATCACCGCCAGCAACCTCTCCAAGGACCTGATCTCCTCCTTCCATGGTCTGGTGGCACACCCCATTCTTCTGGTTCTTTGCTGCCAGCTGCTGTTCATTCTCTTCGGCATGGTGCTGGATATCGTTCCCATCATCATGATTCTGGTTCCCGTGATGCTGCCCCTGGTCAAAGCCGCCGAAGTGAATCTGGAGTATTTCGGCATCCTCTCCATCATCACCATGACATTCGGCCTCATCACGCCGCCTGTCGGCACGGTCTTGTACGTGGGAAGCGGCATCTCCAAAATCAGCATTGCCGAAGCAGTCAAAGGCGCCATGCCCTTTATGGCTGCCGAGGTAGTCGTCATCGTGCTGCTGTCTCTGTTCCCCCAGATCATCACCGTTCCTTTGTCCATCATTATGTAAGGAGGCCGTCATGAAAATTACCGGTTTGACCATCAACTGCCTGGAATACCAGCAGGCGTTCTGGATGTCCTCCGCCAGTGCCAATCAGGTGTACAACACCCGGTACTGCATTGTCGTGCGCATCACCACGGATGAGGGGATTGTGGGAATCGGCGAATCCGATTATCCCGGCGGCCCTGCTTCCAGTGTCGTCGCCGTTCTGGAAAAGGAACTGGGCCCCGCCCTGATTGGAAAGGACCCCCTGAACATTCAGGCCATTTGGGACGACATGTACTATATGCACATCCAGCACAGCCGCGTCGGCATTCACATGCACGCCATCAGCGGCATCGACATTGCCCTGTGGGACATTGCCGGAAAGGCCGCGGGCCTGCCCTGCTACAAACTCTGGGGCGGCCATCACAATCAAATCCCCGCATACAGCAGCGGCGGCATGTACTACGGGCTCCCCGGTGAGAATCCGGACGGCATGATGGGGATGGAAGCGGAAATGGAACTGACCAAGTCCCGCGGCTTCCAGGGATACAAAATGAAGGTCGGCAAGCCCACTTTGACCCTGCAGCAGGACATCGCCCGGGTCCGCTACGCCCGGGAATGTCTGGGAAGCGACATGGACCTGATGGTGGACGCCAACTGCACGTGGGATCTGCCGCGGGCCTATGCATATCTCCCGTATTTGGAGGAGCTGAATGTCAAGTTCCTGGAGGAGCCCTTCCAGCTCAACCATCCGCACTCTTACCGCACTCTGGCCGGTCAAACCCGAATCCCCCTGGCCGGTTCGGAAAACGAATCCTCCATCTATGGGTTCCAGGAGTTTATGAACGCCGGAGTCTACTTCGTTCAGCCCAATGTCTGCCGGGTGGGCGGTCCCACCAACATGCGCCGGATTATGACCCTGATCGATCTGAACGAGCGTGTCTTTGCCCCGCATGCCTGGTCCTCCATCATCTGCATGAGCGCAAGCATGCATCTGATGGCAACCACCCGCACCCATTACAAATTGGAGTACGACATCAACCCCAGTGCCTTCCGGGAGGATTTGATTCTCGAGCCCTATCCCTTTGAAAACGGCGTGTATACCATTCCCGACCGTCCGGGACTGGGCATTGCGCTCAATCCGGACACCCTGGAAAAGCACACAATCTACTGCGCCGAAGTACGTGCCTAAAGCCGATCGTTTCCATTTCACGCAAACGCGCGGTCAGCTTCAGATCCGAAACGGATCATGCCACTTCCGCATCCAAGCTATAAAAGGAGAGCCGCGGGACATTGTCCCGCGGCTCTCCTTTATGCCAGGCGTACGCAACCTCCAGCAGCATGTCTCCTTGTGCATTCCCTTTTGCCGTCACTTATCTGCCTTCCCGGCACATTTCCGGCGGCATCCCCATTCCGGGCGCACTCACCGCGCTTAATGGTACTTCCTGCCTCACAGATCCGCTCTTTCCCGGGAAGCGAAAAGCGCTTCATCACCAATCATTTCCCGCAGCGTGGAAATAAATCTGCAAATATGAAAGCCGTCACAAACAGCATGATGGACCTGGATGGACAGCGGCATCCAATAGCGTCCCTGGTCCAAGGTATATTTCCCCATTGTAAAAATCGGGAGCAGGTAACGATCGCCATTTTTCAGATTCAGATGGAAGCCTTCAAAACTCTCCCATGGAATCATGGAGACGGGAAAGGTATTGGCCGGAACATCCGGCTTTGCCATGAAGCCTTTTTGGTCCCCAAACTGCTTCAAGTCCTGTTGATACGCACGGCAAAAATCCTCATAATTGTCCGTATATTCCGTCCAGATATTCGAAAATGTCTCGCTGTCTTTGTGGAAAACCGTATAGCAGGGATGCATCACTGCATAGACCCCCGGTCTTCCGCTTTTGTCAAAGTCCATCCGAAACTCCGGATACCGATTGACTGTTTTGGCAATCAGATAGAGCATCGTCGGATAGAGCGGTCTCTTTGCCGCAACGATCGGCGTAATCTCCAGTTTCGTTGTCATGCTGTACGTGCAGGGGACCTCCGAAAGATAGTGCTCAAAATGCTCCTTCCGCGCCCAGCAATCCATCTGAATCAATTCAATACACATCTCTGTTTCCTCTCCTGCCATTCCGTTGTGGTGGTTCATCTGTATGATAGCACATCACCGGAAGAATCCCAATCCTTTCTCTGATGCGCCCGCTTTATCAACCCGCTTTGGAATTTTAACGATCCGTTGCCTGCTTCAGCCGGGCATCCAGAGTATCCTCCTGGTCCTTTACATTTCCAATGATCGGCGCTCCCACGATGTTTCCCTCCCCGTCAACCACATATGTAGTGGGATACCCCGCCAGCTGGGAAATGAACTCCTGATACAGGTCGTTTTCAGGGTTTGGAGAGAGGTTGGTATACGTCACGCCCTTTTCTTCCAGAATGTCCTGCGCAGTTTCCAACTGCTCATCGCTCTCGCCGGAGTCGGAGGCAACGCCGATGAGGTTGATGTTCTCTTCCTTGAACGCCTGATAATACTCCTCCAGTTCCGGCATCTCCGCAATGCACGTACCGCAGCCGTTATTCCAGAAATTGACGATGGTGGCATCGTAGTCGGCAAAAATATCATTGGTCACAGGGTTTCCCTGTGTGTCCACTTCAGAAAACGTGGGAAACGGCGTCCTGGTCACCAGTTCGTCATGGGAAGATGCGCAGGCAGTCAGCCCCAGTACCAGAACTGCGGCCAGAATCCCGCTTTTGATGTGTTTCATTGGTTGACCTCCTCGTGTTGTCTTGTCCGCAGGACGGACGTTTTGTGAATGGCACGATGCGGGCAGGCACGAATACAATCTCCGCACCGAATGCATTCGGCATGATTTGGATGACGAAATACATCCACATCCATGCCGCACGCCTGGCTGCACATGCCGCAGGCGGTGCAGGCCTGTGCATCAATCGTGAACCGGTAAAGTGAAATCTTGTTAAATAAGGCGTAGAAGGCACCCAAGGGGCAAATCCATTTGCAAAACGGCCGGTAGAAAAAGACCGCCAAGACAATTACCCCCAGTAAAGCCCCCAAAGGGCATGAGCCTGCCGCGGCCGGACAGGAGTAACAATTCAATCCCGGAACACATACCCGTTTCAGCGGCCCACAGTATAGGGTTCCCTGAAAGGACCGGAAGAAAAACGGATTAGAGGCAGCTGCTGCCATGAGCTGAATCTTCCAGCGGCCGCTCTTTGTTTTCTTTTCAGCCAATGCCAACACACTCCAGGCACAAATTGATTCCCTTGTTCAAAACCACAGCGCTTTCTCCCCGCAGGATTCCTGCGGCAATTGCAATCGCCGCAGCAAGCAAAATAATCCGTGAAATTTTATTTTCTTTCATGTTACCCCATGGCAATGGCCGACATGCTGCCCTCTGTATGGTCATCCGCATTTTGACCCATGGATACAAAGCCGGCGGCGGAAGCTGCTTTGCGGTAGTCCTGCCTTGCCGGAAAGAAGCGTGCTGAAAAGGGCAAACGTCAAAAGCATCCCTGCCGAAGCGGGATATCCGCCCCCATTTGACGCTTCCCCATCCCCATACGACAAAGGAAGCCTTCCGATGCGGAAGGCTTCCTTTGTTTATCCGGGAATTCCCTTTCCAGGGGCTGTCATCCCGTGAACTTACAAAACTATTGTATCCTTGGCAGCCGCAGCTCCCTCCGTGCAGGCAAACTACAACGTAAGCAGCCCCCTGGAAAACTCCAAAATTGTCTGATAATCCACTGCCAAATTCAGATTCTGACCGTCATCAAACCCGGCCGTGATAATGCCAATCAAGTTCCCGTACAAATCCAGGAGCGCTCCGCCGCTGCTGCCATGAGAGGTTGGTGCGGTAAACTGAATCATGGTCTGTGCTCCAACCGTGCGGAACCCGGAAATAATCCCGTCGGAGACCGTGTTGAACAGTCCCAGCGGGCTTCCGATTGCAACCACTTTTTGACCTCTGACCAGAGGAGTCTCCCCCCGCCAAACCGGAATGGGCCTGCGGCGTTTGTTCATCCGCAAAATCGCCAAATCGAGATCCGGATGATACTTGATCAATTCGTCTGTGTAAAAGACGTCCGACTCTTCCTCCAGCAGGACCCCGTAGTACCGTCCTCCCGAAACCACATGGAAATTGGTCAGTATGTACCCGGATTCATTGATAATGACACCGGACCCGGTCTTAAAGCACTGATTCTGTGCGTCAAAAACCTGCAGCATCACAACCGATGATGCCATTTTGGCAAGTTCCTCGTACTCCATCGGCTGTTTTTCGCCGCTGGCAGGCGGTGTACAGTCCGCCGGCTTGCCGGAAACCGGCCGTTCTGCCGGTGCACGCTGCGGACGAGGGGAATGGGCGCGGACAGGCCGGTTCTCTCCCGAACCGGGTACCACTGCAGGCGCCGCAGCAATTGGTTCCGTCTTTTTCTCCGACGCTTCAATATACACCGACAAGCGGAGCAAGTCGGCATCTTCCACGCAGACATCCCGCTCTTTTCCCAGATACAACACATCGCAGCCCATTCGATAGAGCAAATAGAGGAACAGATACTCCGGCAGTTTCACCGTACCGGAGCACACAAATTTGGGAAAGGCCGCAATCTTTTTGGTCTGCGTAAAAAGGAGCGGGAAATAGCGGTCGATCCAGTAAAGCATCTTAATGACGAAGTTTCGGATAATGGATTCCTCCACCCGTCCCTTGCTCTTTTGGAACAACTGCAGAATCTCCCGGAAGTTGGTCTCAAACGCTTCCTCCAAAATTCGATTTTCAAAAGAGAACGGCAGTTTGTAGTTTCCCTGATGGTACAGCGCGATATATTGCTCCAGCTCCGCCTGGTCCGGCTGCTTTGGGAGCGCAGGTACAAACACATGGCCGCTGCACCTGGCGCCCGCATCCTCCTGCCACAGCCGCAGCTTGTCGGTGATATTTCCATATTCGTGCTTACTGACATATCGAATGAAGTAAGTTTCTTTTTGAAAATTGGAATATCTTCCGCTCAGCGCAAAAAAATCCTCTGTCATATGTTCAGAAGGCGGGCGGAGCACCGCTTGAAAATACGTTTGATAGTCAGCCATGCATATTGCTCCTTAACACACAAAGTGCACCATAGGCGTTTGGATTTCGGTTTTCCGGCACAGTTCAGTTCAGCCGCCGGATGGTTTCTTTCAACGCAAACTCGTAAAAGCGTTCCGATGGCGTGCAGGCCGCCACGTTCCGGCACGCGATCCCGCTCATCATTTCCTGATTTGGCACAATGGAGACATCCGCCTGCTGCAGCATGGGGATATCAATGGAACTGTCTCCCGCGCAAATGACCCAATCGGCATGAAAGTACGCCTTGAGCTTGGGAATGACCGCACCTTTGTTGATCTGCGGCGGAAAGAAATAGAGTTTTCTCCCCGTCACCTCAATCTTCAATGGAGAGCGCTTCTCCAGCGCTTCTTTCAGCTCCACGGCATCCTGTGGGGTATCACAGGCCGCAAATACAAACATTTCGTCTACCACACGAAACCGTTTGGCCAGCGGCTGCTCGCGCAGCATCTGCAATATCTCCCCAAACGCATCCTTCCACGGCCGCACCGCAGCCAAAGACGCCTGCTGCCACTGCCGGTCGATTTCTCCATCTATCAGCAAAATCGCGCCATTGGTCGTCACGGCATACCGCGGACGGCATGCAGCGGGAAATTGAATCCTGCGATATTGCTCCACGGAGCGGCTGGTAACGGGGACAAACAGTGCGCTCTGCATGATCTGCTCCAAATACCGCGGGGTATCTTGGGTCAGGTATCCCTGCGGCATTCCGTTCAAATATTCCACGCACAGGTCTGTTTCCACGGCGTATTTTTGTGAAAAGAGCAGTGTGTTATCCAAATCACTGGCAAAAACAATTTTTCGCATCATCAATTATCCGCGATCGTTCGAATGAGTCCGCATGCACGGTAGTTAACCAGCGGATACTCAACCAGCGCAACGCCTTTCTCCTTTGCAAGTTGGTAGATGTGGCCAAGGTGCTCCTCATCATGCATGCTGCGAACCAGTACCTGCCAAGGTACGCGCCGCAGCAGGACCCGGGTTGCCTCTCCGATACTGGGTTTTACCAGATTCCGGTCGGATATTGAAAAGCATTGGCAGATTTCATCCACTTCATCCTGTGCACTTTTCGTCACTGCCGTCTCCTCAAATGCGGCCTCTGCCTGCATGGGAAAATGGGCTTCAACTGCTTCAATAAATGAATACGTCAAATCCCTGTCCAGCAGCTCGGAATAATATGCGGCGCCATGAAACTCATCCTCCCCGATGATATCCTTTCGGTAAAACGTCCGGCTCAGCAGCCCGGAAACCGTCGCATTCAGACAGGAGCTGGCAATCAGGAAGTCATCATGCGTCCCGCATTTTTCAGCAAGATGCGCCGGATCTGACAGCACAGCCAGTCCGGGACTTACCCCCGGATATGCCTCCATGGCTTGATTCAGCTCATTTTGAATGGCGCCCTTTCCGGTCCATCCATCCACGAACTGAATCTGTTCCGGCCGGTGGCGATCCAAAATATACCGCATGGCGTTATGGTCGATTCCCCGGCCGCGAATAATGGAAATGGTATAATGCTTCACATCCGCATGATACCGCATGGCGATAAAGCGCTTTATGAGCACGCCGATGGACGTACCGGCCCGGGCCAGGGACACCAATACGGCCCCATCCCCCTTCTCCTGCCAGATCTGGCGGGAAACACAGGCCACCGCATAAGCCGTCAGGGGTGCATACCGCCGCAGAGCATCCTCATAGGCGGCAAGATAGGCCGGCGAGGGTTCATATTCAATGGGGAGCATCTCGGAATAATGCACACCGCTTTGAATTCTCCGTTCCCGCTCCTTGGTGGGGAGCGGGGTTACCATACCGGTAATATCCTTGAGCAGGATTTCAACATCCTGCGGCTTATAGGTACCAAACATCTTGTCCTCCTTGGACATAAAAGACTTGTGCATCCTTCTGCAGCGGGAAGGCGGCAATCAAACCAGCCAGCGCTTTTGTTCCCTTTACCGGGGTATCGGAAACAACAATCACGACATCATAAACATCTGTATCATAGATATAGGTTGTGCGGTTTTCTTCATAAAAACTGGGGATTTTGCTGCCGGAAAAAATCGGATACCCCTCTTGCGTGCAGATGCCAATGGGGCTTCTGGTTGTGGCATGGCAGCGGACACTCCCGTCCATTCCCTGCTGTTCCAGCACCTTGCCCAGCATCAGGGCAGGATACATGCATTCTTCCGTTCCCAGCACCAGGACCCGGGCACCGGGCGAAATCCCGCCCAGCATTTGGCGGCAGAATGTTTCCGCCATCTGCATACAGCTGTGCTTATAATCCCATATGGGCAATCCCAGCCTCGGATCTTTGAGCGCCCCGCAGGATAACCGGGTATGGTGAAACAGCCGTTGTGTGCTTTCTGCTGCGTCTGCTCCCCGCACTGCAATCGTTTCCACCTGCGCAGCGTAATCTTCCTGCGGCAGCTTGACCAGATACGCGCTTTCAATTCCCGCCTGCTGCATCTGCGCTTCGTTTTCCGGAGAAACCCGGTTCAAAATGGAGGCTGCAACCATTTTTTTCTCCGAGAAAGCGGGGTACTGTTCTTTGAGTTCCCGGATCATATTCATAAGCGTTTTTCCCGTGGAGATCTCATCGTCCACCAGAATTACACACTCGGTATCTGCCAGCCACTCCGGCAACTGATCCCCCCGGAGCTTTTGTTCCACCGCATGGCTGTGTTCTTCCAAGAATTCAATCCACTGGTTTGCCGCCGGAAACTGTTCCCGCGTGGTGTGGACATATACACAGTCCGGTGCAATGCGCTCCGCCACCACCGCTCCAATGGCAGTGGCCGTTTCCGCAAAGCCAATCACCAGTTTCGTCTGGGGATATTTCCGCGCCAACAGATCTCCCAGGGCTTCCATCATGTCCGCTGCTTCTGCAGGCCGCACCGGGATGTGCTTTGCCTGCAGAGGATTCACCAGGAGGTACGGCCGTTTCGAATTTTGAAACCGCTTGGCAATGCGAAGGGTATTGTTGCTCATATAATCAGGCATACACGGCTCCTTACTGCAATCATAAACTTGCTTTTCAATCACTTGCTCTCACGTTGTCTGCCAAGCCAAAAGCCAAAGGCCGTTCCGCAGATGCCTCCCACAATATGCATCAAATTGGCAACTTGATCTTCAACGAACAGCATGGAATAGACTTCCTGGCCCAAATAGAGAACTCCCACCAGCAGCAGGGTCAGAGGGATTTTTCCGCCCTTCATGCCGGAAAGAGACGCCAGCATAATCAGCATGAACACAATGCCGCTGGCCCCCAAAAGCGCACTGTTGGGAAAGCATATAAACTGCAGAACACCGGAAACCAATGCTGTCAATACCATCCCGATCAGCAGTGTGCGGCTGCCATATTTCTCTTCCAGCGGAGGCCCTACCACCAGAAGGAGCAGCATATTTCCAAGGAAGTGGCTCAAATCAGCATGCCCCAAAACATGGCCCAGAAACCGGATATAGGTCAGCGGATCGGCCAGTGACGACCGATAAACCGAAAACAGCCCCGCCGTTGTCCATCCTCCCGTCATATGCCCCAGAAGAAGCGCCAACAACGACAGGAAAAAGAAACTCAGAATCACGGGTGAATTATATTGTAGTCTTTTCACAGCGCGGAGCCTCCCACGATTGGAAAGGGGCACTCCATTCCGGAGTACCCCTTTGCATTATTTTTTCGGGGTCACGGCTTTGCGAATCATATCAACCGGGATCATCGTGACCGCAAGCAGTCCAACAACCAGCCATCCCACAGGGGCAAACGGCACGCAGCTGAACATGTTGCTGATCCATGCGCAGGCCTGCACCGGAACCAGAGCTGCATTGACGATCAGAGCCTGAATGACAACAATTGCAATAAACACCTTCATAAATCCGGTGTTCTGATCCAGGCCCTTAAAGATCGCGAAGCCGTCGTCACGGACATTGAAGCCGTTAAACAAGGCACTCCAAATAAACAGCACGAAGTACGCCGAGAGCTTTTGTTCTTCCGTAGCGAAGAACTGATCAAAGAACGGAGCCTTCAAGAACACAAAGCTCAGCGCGGTCAGCCACAGGCCCATGGTAACAATCTGAACCATCATCTGCTTGCTGACGATGCTCTCATCCCGTCTGCGAGGCTTTTCGGTCATATAGCGCTCCTGTGCCGGCTCATTGCCCAGCATGATCGCGCCCAAACCATCCATCACCAGGTTGACAAACAGCAGATGGGTGACTTTCAGCGGCTCTTCAATGCCGAAGAACGGCGCGATTGCGCTGACAACAACGGCCGCCACATTGATGACCAGCTGGAATTTGCAGAACTTCAGGATATTGTGATAAATCGTACGGCCATACCAGATGGCGTCCTTGATGGACTTGAAGTTATCATCCAGGATGACAATTTTTCCCGCTTCCTTGGCCGCTTCGGTGCCGCTGCCCATGGCAAAGCCAACGTCTGCGCGTTTGAGTGCCGGAGAGTCGTTTACACCGTCGCCGGTCATACCGACTACCAGGTTCATTTCCTGGCACAGGCGAACCATACGGGATTTGTCCGTGGGCAGTGCACGCGCAATGACCCGGATCCGGGGAATGATCTCCTTCACCTCATCATCCGACAGCTCGTTGAGCTGGCCGGAAGTCAGGGCGATGTCGTCTTCCGTCTTCAGCAGTCCTGCGTCCTTGGCAATTGCAACCGCCGTCTCCAGCCGGTCACCCGTAATCATAACCACCTGGATGCCTGCATGCTGAACAGCCGCAATGGCCTCCCGTGCCTCCGGACGAACATCATCCCGGATTCCCACAAATCCGATGATAACGGTATCCTCACGAATCTGATTTTCCACCAGCTCCTGGTTGGAATATCCGAAAGCCAGGACACGCA
>ENA-UEYL01002720-UEYL01002720.1-human-gut-metagenome-genome-assembly--contig:-NODE-2720-length-12540-cov-4.172190_pt1 | contig 12540 bp, 9 predicted proteins | sample MGYA00242941_ERZ507946 | MGnify/ENA primary metagenome ERZ507946 (study PRJEB26167, sample SAMN06115482) | human gut metagenome | host: Homo sapiens | place: China:Guizhou | collected 2015-03-11...
AGGGCGTACTCTCGATAGAGCGACACGCCGTCGGCCGTCAACACGTGCGTGCCGTCGGCATAGAGCCGCAGCGTGACGGTCGCACCGCCCGCCGGATAGCCGTCGGCCCGCAGCAGCGCACCGATCTCGTCGGCGATGCTGCCGGCCGGCAGCTCCGTGTCGCGCCCGTACAACCGCCGCGCGCCGTCGCGCAGCAGCCGCAGATGCGGCACCATATGCAGCGGCCGGTAGTCGATCGCACGCAACCGCTGATAGAGGTAGACCCCTTCAGGCAACCCTCCGCCGAATGGGGTCAAACAGCCGTTGATGGAACAGAGATCGGTCATCGCACAAAAATCAGAGAGTCATCATTTTGAGCAGCAGCTCACGCAGCAGCTCGCCGTCCGACGCACCGCCCGCATCGAGCCCCTTGCTCTTGCCGTCGTATTCACGCAGCAGTCCCAGCACGCCGAAAACCTTGTTGTTGGGCCAGCGGGGCATCGCCTGCCGCAGTTCGTTGATCGCATACGGATTGCCGACCTTCAGCGACCGCATCAGCTCGGCATCCGACGGCGCACCCGTCCCCTGCCGCCGCGCCAGCCAGTAGAGGTAGTTGAGCACGAACAACTGCTTGAACTGCCCGAACAACGCCATGACGGTCACCAACAGCGGATTCTCCTTCGGATTGCGGCCGAAGTGGTCGGCGATGCGCAGCGCGCGCGCCATATCCCGCCCGAGCACGGCCTTGCACAGCTCGAAATTGTTGTATTCGCGCGAGATGCCGATATTCTGCTCGATGTCGCGGTCGGTGATGCGCTGCGTCCCCTCGGGCAGCGAGACGAGCAGTTTTTCGAGTTCGTTCGCGATCTTCGACACGTCGCATCCGAGGTGGTCGGTGAGCATCGACAACGCCTTTTCATCGATGCGGCACCCTCGCGAGGCCACAAATCCCCCAAGCCACTGCCCGATCTCGTAATCGCGCGGCCGCACCGATTCGAAGACCACGCCGCAGGCGGCCGCCTGTTTGTAGAAGGCCGACCGTTTGTCGACGTTTTTCTCCTTGTGGCAGACGATCAGAATGGTCGACACCTGCGGCTTTTGCGTATAGAGCGAGAGTTTCTCGATCTGCCGCAGCTGCTGCGCCTCCTTGACGATCACCACCTCGTAACTCCCCATCATCGGCATCTGGCGGCAGCAGTTGATGACCTGCCCCGGCTCCGTGTCGCGCCCGTAGAGGACGATCTGGTTGAACGACCGTTCGGCCTCGCCGAGAATCGTCGCCGCCAGCCGGTCGCAGAGCGCATCGATGAAGTAGGACTCCTCGCCCATAAGCAGATAGACCGGTACGAACCGGCGTGCGGCGATGTCGGCCGACAACCGCTCGAACTGCGCCACCGAATCCCGGAAACGGACTGCACTCTTGGCCATAATTATAGGATCTCTTTGGTAATACGTAACACATTCTCCGTGCGGTCGGTCAGCCGGTAACGGTCGTCGATACGGCGGCCGACGAGCCACACGATCTCGTCGCCCGACACGAGCACGAACTGCCGCTGCTTTTCGGGCAGCGAAACCTTGCGGTCGACCAGATAGTCGCTCACCTTCTTATGCCCCTCCATGCCGAAGGGGACGAACGCATCGCCCTCGCGCCAGCGGCGCAGCCGCAGCGGATAGTGCAGAAGGTCGGCATCGAGCAGCGCCACCTGCTCCGGCACGTCGTAGACGCGGATATCGTCGATATCGCACGACTCGAAGTAGAGCGCCATATTGCCGCAGTAACTGCGCTGGGCACCCCGCTCGACAATCACCTCGCAGGCATCGTCGGGCGCGATCCGCTCGACGAGAATCCGTCCGCGGTCGACCGTGGCGACATACTCCTTGGCATAGAAGCGCCGCCCCGACACCGCTTCTGTGAGGGCGCGGCAGATGGAGTCGCAGACGTCGCCCTTGAAACCGTACTCCGAGCTGAGCAGCTCGTAGACGGCAAAATTGCGCGGATAGGCCGCCTCGATCCGTTCGACGTGGATCGTGGCGATTCCGTCGGTCTCGGTCACGACGTCTTCGCGCATATGCGCAACGGCCGCTTCGATAAAGAGCTGCGTATCGGTCAGCCGTTCGATATTGTGACGCATCAGATCGGTGAACTTGGGATTGATCTCACGGATGCGGGGAATCAGCCCCAGCCGGACCTTGTTGCGCAGGTATTTGGTCGAGCGGTTCGAAGAGTCCTCACGGAAGGGAATCTTCTGCGCCACGGCATACTCCAGAATCTCACGGCGCGAGGCGAACATCAGCGGCCGCACCACGCGCCCCATACGGGTGCTGATCCCCGTCAGTCCGCGCAGCCCCGTGCCGCGCAGCAGGTTGATGAAGAAGGTCTCGATCGAGTCGTCGGCATGGTGGGCGATCGCCACCACCGTGTAGCCGTGTTCGCGGCTCAGGGCGTCGAACCATGCGTAGCGCAGCCGCCGGGCGGCCATCTCCATCGACTCGCCCGTGCGCTCCATCTCGGCCGCCGTTTCGAAGCGTTTGTTGTAGAACTCGACGCCGTATTTCCGCGCCTCTTCCTCCACCAGCACCTCGTCCTCGTCGCTCTCCGCGCCCCGCAGCTGGAAATTGCAGTGCGCCACGCCGACCCGGTAGCCGCTGCGCGTGAAGAGCGACAGCATGACCATCGAGTCCACGCCGCCCGAAACGGTCAGCAGAATGCGGTCGTCGTGCGTTGCCAGATCGTTGTCGGCGATGTATTTGCGGAAAGCCTCTAAAAGTGCCATACGATTAAAATATATTGACTTCGGTGTCTATTTCTATGCCGAATTTTTCGTGAACGCGCATCTGCACCGTGTGGGCGAAGTCGATCACTTCGCCGCCCGTCGCGCCGCCCAGATTCACCAACACGAGGGCCTGCCGTTCGTGGACGCCGACTCTTCCGCGCTTGTAGCCTTTCAGCCCGGCCTTGTCGATGAGCCATCCGGCCGCCAGCTTCACCCTGCCGGCGCATCCCGCCGCCGGGTAAACCGGCATGTCGGGCCACTGGGCCTGCAGCTGCCGCGCCACGCACTCGTCCACGACCGGGTTTTTGAAGAAGCTGCCCGCGTTGCCCGTCACCTTCGGATCGGGAAGTTTGGCGCGGCGGATCGCGCAGATCGCTTCGCGGATGTTGCGCAGCGTGACACCGCCGCGGGCTTCGACCTCGCGCTCCACGTCGCCGTAGCCCAGCCGCGGCCGGGGCGTGCGCGAAAGCCGGATGTCCACGGCCGTGATGATGACGCGCCCCCGCAGTTCGTGCTTGAAGATGCTTTCGCGGTAGCCGAAGCAGCAGTGTCCGGCGTCGATGACCATTGCCGAGCGGTTGTCGGTGCAGAACATGTGCACCCGCTCGATCACGTCTTTGGCTTCGCAGCCGTAGGCGCCGATGTTCTGCACCGGGGCCGCGCCCGCCTTGCCGGGTATGAGCGAAAGGTTTTCGATGCCCCACAGGCCGCGTTCTACGGCCCATTCCACGAGGTCGTCCCACTCGACGCCCGCATCGGCCCGCACGCGGACCGTGTCGCCCTCTTCGCCGAGGGGCGTGATCTGCCGGGCGACGGGCGTAAGCAGCAGTCCGTCGTAGTCGCGCGTGAAGAGGATGTTGTTGCCGCCGCTCAGCACCGCCCAGCGTTCGGGCACGCCGCCGCTGAAGATCGTTCGCAGGTCCTCTTCGGTCTCGAATTCGGCGAGACGCGCCGCCTGCTGTCCGACGCCGAAGCTGTTGCGTCCGCTCAGGTCGATTTGGTGGAATTCTCGGATCATGCCGTCTGTCTCTGTTTGTTTGTCGTTCGCCCGGTTGTGTCGGCGGGCGTCGGGCGCATAATGTTCTCCGTGCGCCCGTCCCGGATTCCGGCGAGCGGTCCTTACGGCGCTCCGGGCGGGATGTCTGTCCCTCCCCGGCTCCTTGTACTGCGTCGTCCGGTGCGGTCGCGGGTACGGAAAATGTGCAATCTTGCGCAAAGTTAGAAATAATTTAGTAATTTTGGTGAGATGTTTCCACGAACCGTAAAAAACAAAATACCTGAATACCTATGTTTACTCAACAAGATTTACAGCAGATCGAAAAACACGGACTGACCCCCGAAGCGGTCGAGTTGCAGCTGGAGAATTTCCGCCGCGGATTTCCTTTTCTCAACGTCGTGCGCGCCGCCTCACCCGGCGACGGCGTGCTGACGCTGAGCGACGCCGAGGCCGCTGCCGCCGCCGAACGTTACGAGCGGGCCGCCGCCGGACTGTCCGTTGTGAAGTTCGTGCCCGCGTCGGGCGCCGCGACGCGTATGTTCAAGGAGCTTTTCGAGTTCGTGAACGACGGCAAGCGCGGCAAGGGGATTGACACCCTGCTCGAAAACATCGGAAAGTTCGCCTTCTGGCCCGAATTGAAGGCCCTGCTTCCGGCCGGCGCAGACGACCGGACGATCGTCAGCGCCATCGTGAACGAGGGACTCGGCTACGGCCGCAAACCCAAAGGACTCGTCACCTTCCACGCCTATCCCGAAGGTGCGCGCAAGGCGGTCGAGGAACACATGGTCGAAGGGGCGGTCTATGCGGCCGCGAATGGCGTGGCGAAGATTCATTTCACGGTTTCTCCCGAACATATCGAAGGATTTCAGGAGCTGCTGGCCGCGAAGGTGCCCGTTTACGAAAAGCGTTTCGGCATCCGTTACGACATCTCGTTCTCGGTGCAGAAACCCTCGACCGACACTATCGCCGTCAATCCCGACAACACGCCCTTCCGGCAGGACGACGGTACGCTGCTCTTCCGCCCTGCGGGCCACGGCGCGCTGATCGAAAACCTGAACGAGATCGACGCCGACGTGGTGTTCATCAAGAACATCGACAACGTCACCACCGATGCGCAGCGCGGCGATACGATCCGTTACAAGAAGGTGCTGGCAGGCATCCTGCTCGACCTTCAGGAGCGTGCGTTCGAATACCTCAAGGCGCTCGAAGTCGGCGGCGCCGAGCTGGAGCCGATCGTCGAATTCATCGAGAAGCGGCTCTGCGTGAAGTTGCCCGGCAGTTACGATTCGGCCATGCTCCGCGCCGTGCTCGACCGTCCGATCCGTGTCTGCGGCATGGTCCGCAACGAGGGCGAACCCGGCGGCGGTCCTTTCTGGGTCGGAAACCCCGACGGCACGCAGTCGCTCCAGATCGCCGAATCGAGCCAGATCGGCCCCGACGACCTGCCGCTGATGCGGTCGGCCACGCACTTCAATCCCGTCGATCTGGTCTGCGGCATGAAGAATTCGAAAGGCGTCCGCTTCGACCTGCGCAGGTACACCGATCCTTCGACGGGCTTCATTTCGTCGAAGTCGAGCGGCGGCCGCGATCTGCGCGCGCAGGAACTTCCCGGCCTGTGGAACGGCGCCATGGCCAAGTGGAATACGGTCTTCGTGGACGTGCCCATTACGACCTTCTCGCCCGTCAAAGTGGTGCAGGACCTGCTGCGTCCCCAGCACCAGTAATCTTGGGGTGTATGACAAGGCCGGATGCCGCATCATGCGGCATCCGGTTTTTTGTCGGGCTTTTTCGGGATTGTTCGGCGTGTGTTGCTTTTTTGGGGTGTTAAGGGTGCTCGGCTTTTTCCGGGGTGCTCGGCGTTTTTCCCGGTTTCCCGGTTTTCCCGCGGCGTCCTGCCGCGGGCCGCATGCGGCGGTGGGGGAGACGCTTCTCGGACGGAAGTCGTTTGTAAACGAATTGTCTGCGAATCGGCGTTATCGTAAGATTTGTTATTATGAATCGGGCGGAATTGTCTTTTTGTCGTATTTTATTGTCTTTTTGGTCGGTGCTTGGAGTGTGTGTCGCGGGCGGCTTTTGAAAAAAATGGGTTATGACCTGCGTGCGAAGCTATTTTCTTTTGTATCGGGTTTGCCGGGTCGTGATTTATTGCTACCTTTACACAATTAATATTGAAATCACACAAAAAGATACGGTATGACCAGTTCGTTTTTAAAACAGGCGACGGAAGGCAATAAAAACGCGATTCTCAAACAGCAGATCATTTGCCAGTATATCTTCTGCGGGGATTCGAGCATTACGGATCTGAGCAAGGCCGTGAATCTGAGCGTGCCGACCGTAACCAAACTGATCGGGGAGCTGATCGACGAAGGTTTCGTCCACAACTTCGGCGAGCAGGGGACGGCCGGCGGACGACGGCCGAATATCTACGGCCTGAATCCCTATGCCGGCTATTTCGTCGGCGTCGATCTGCGCAAGGATTCGGTCATGATGGCCGTCATCAATTTCAAGGGACAGCTGATCGATGAAACGACGGTCGATTTTCTGATGGACAACGATCCCCGTTCGCTGGACCGTCTTTGCGACGTGATTCAGAATTTCATCCGTGCGCGCAAGATCGCCCGCGACAAGGTGCTGGCCGTCGGGGTGAATATTTCGGGCCGCGTCAATTCGCAGACCGGATACAGTTACAGCTATTTCTTCGTCGAGGAACAGCCGCTGACGATGCTGCTCGAAGAGCGTCTCGGTACGACGGTCTACATCGAGAACGACACCCGTGCCGCCACTTACGGCGAATATATGTACGGCGACGCCCACTCCGAGAAGACGATGCTCTACATCAACGCCAGCTGGGGACTGGGGCTGGGGATGATCATCGACGGCAAGATATTTTACGGCAAGTCGGGCTTTTCGGGCGAATTCGGCCATTTTCCGCTGCTCGACAACGAGATCATCTGCCGCTGCGGCAAACGCGGCTGTCTTGAGACGGGGGCTTCCGGTTCGGCCATGCACCGGATTTTTCTGGAGAAACTCAAGGAGGGACGCGTGTCGATGCTTTCCGAGAAATACAAAAAAGGCGAGGAGATCACGCTGAACGATATTCTGGCCGCGCTGCTGAAGGAGGATGTGCTGGCCATCGAGATTCTGGAGTCGGTGGGGCACACGCTCGGCAAGGCCATCGCGGGGCTTATCAACATGTTCAATCCGGAGGTGATCGTTATCGGCGGTACGCTTTCGGTGGCCAAGGAGTACCTGATGCTGCCCGTGCGCAACGCCATCAACAAATACTCGCTGATGCTGGTCAACAAGGATACGCAGATCAAGCTTTCGTCGCTCGGAGAACGCGCCGGCGTGATGGGTGCCTGCCTGCTGGCCCGAAGCAAGTCGCTCGGCCTGTTCTGACGCCTCTGTTCGCTCTCGTGCACGCCCCCGGAAACCCGATGTTTCCGGGGGCGTGCGGCGTTATCCGCAGCGGTGCGTCGCCGGGCAGTGCGCTCTGCGGCGTTCCGCGGCGGAAGAGACGGGGGCAGGCCGGAAGCAGCCCCTTCCGGAAGGGTGCGATTTCGGTATGCGAATTGCGCGGAGAGGGGGTTCGGAGCTTGAATTCCAAGGGGTTCTGCGGTGCGTGTTTCTTCCTTTTGTTCTCTATTCTTGTCAAAAAAGGACAAATTGTCGCGGTGCGCCGCTGTTTGTATTATAAACTTTTATATATTTGTATCGCTAAAATGAAAAACAATAATTAAAACTAAATAACGCTATGGAAAACAAACTTCAACAGTTGACGCAGAAGCTCTACGACGAGGGGCTGGAGAAAGGACGCGCCGAAGCCGACCGTCTGGTCGCCGAGGCTAAGAAAGAGGCGGCGAAGATCGTCGCCGAAGCCCGTGCTCAGGCCGAGGATATCGTCAGGAAGGCGCAGGACAAGGCCGAGGACGTCGAGAAGAACACGATGACCGAAATCTCGCTCGCCGGTAAGCAGGCCGCCGCGAAGATCAAGTCGGAGATCGCCGCGATGATCGTCGCCAAGAGCACGGCCGCAGGCGTCAGGGAGGCCGTCATGGATCCCGCCTTCATCAAGGAGATGCTGTTGTCCGTGGCCAAGAACTGGAACGGCGCCGACGCCGGCAAGGTGGAGCTGAAGGCGCTGCTGCCCGAAGTCGACCGCGCCAAGCTCGACGAGGCGTTCGGCAAGAGCGCTCAGGAGCTGCTCTCCGCCGGTATCGAAGTGGGTTATTCCAAGGAGGTGAAGACGGGCTTCAAGGTCGGCGCCAAGGAGGGCGGTTACTACATCTCGTTCTCCGACGCCGATTTTGACGCCCTGCTGGGCGAATACCTGCGCGAGAAGGTTTCGGACATGCTTTTTAAGGCATAACGCGTATGTTCGCAACGGAATATTATTGTCTGGTAGCCGGACTGAAGGAGTACTCCCTCGACGCCGACACCAAGGGTTTCGACGCCAAAGCCATCGTCGGGGAGATTCTCGACGGCGTTTCGGCTTCGGATGCGGCTCAGGTGCGTCTGCTGTACGGCTACTACGATTGTGAGAATATCGCTTCGCTGCGCGCGGGGCGCTCGGCGCACAATCCGCTGGGCAACTTCACGCGCGAGGAGCTGGAAGAGGAGGTGAAGGCTCCCAAGCGTTTGCCCGCCGCCGTGGGCCGCGTGCTGCGTGCCTATGCCGATCCCGAAGGGGAGGACGCCGAGGAGGTCGATACGGCGCAGCGTTTCGAAACCGCGCTGTTCGACGCCTATTACGCCACCTGCAGCCGTGCCAAGAGCCGCTTTCTGCGCGAGTGGTCGGAGTTCGACCGCACCCTGCGCAACGTGACGGCCGCCGTGACGGCCCGTGCCGCGGGCCGTCCGGTCGAGGAGGTGACCGTGGGCGGGGGCGATGTGGTCGAACAGCTGGAGCGCAGTTCGGCCGCCGATTTCGGTCTGCGGGGCGAACTGCCCTACATCGACGCCGTGATCGCCGCCGTGAACGACGAGGCGAATCTGGTCGAGAAGGAGCACAAGATCGACCTGATCCGCTGGAACGAGGCCACCGAGCTGGCGACGTTCGACTATTTCGACATCAATACCATTCTGTCCTATCTGGCGCGCGTCAATATCGTGGCCCGCTGGACGCAGCTGGACGCCGTGCGCGGTCGTGAAATGTTCGACCGCCTGATGGCCGAGCTGGACGGTAGGGAGCTGGTGAACAGGATATAGCCGCCGCGCGGCATATGCGGGCGGCGCGCCGCCGGACCGGGACCGGTCTCTCCGGCAGGAGGGATGCGGAGCGGCCGGGAAGTGCGGAAATGCGGTCCGCGACCGGAAAAATGAAAATAAGAAACTAAACGAATATTCATGAAAACTACAGGACGTGTAAATGGTATCATCTCCAACATCGTCATCGTCAAGGCCGACGGAGCAGTAGGCCAGAACGAGATCTGCTATGTCTATGCGGGAGATACCAAGATGATGGCCGAGGTCATCAAGGTCGTGGGCGACAATGCCTACGTGCAGGTTTTCGACTCGACCCGCGGACTGAAGATCGGCGAAAAGGTCGAATTCGAGGGTCATATGCTCGAAGTGACGCTCGCGCCGGGACTTTTGTCGCGCAACTACGACGGTCTGCAGAACGACCTCGAAAAGATGGACGGGCTGTTTATCGAGCGCGGTTCGATCACCGATCCGATCGACTTCGACGCCGAGTGGGAATTCGCTCCGCTGGCCAAGGCGGGCGACAAGGTGACCGCCGCGTCGTGGCTGGGCGAAGTCAAGGAGCAGTGGGTGAGCCATAAGATCATGGTGCCCTTCACCATGGCCGACAACTATACGGTCAAGAGCGTGGCGGCGGCCGGGAAATACAAGGTGACGGACACGATCGCCGTCCTGACCGACGAGGAGGGCCGCGAACATGCGGTCACGATGGTTCAGAAATGGCCCGTGAAGCAGGCCGTGCGCTGCTACGTCGAGAAGCCGCGTCCGTCGCGCATGATGGAGACGGGCGTTCGCGCCATCGACACCTTCAACCCGATGGCCGAAGGCGGCACGGGCTTCATCCCCGGACCTTTCGGCGCCGGCAAGACCGTGCTCCAGCACGCCATTTCCAAGCAGGCCGACGCCGACATCATCATCATGGTGGCCTGCGGCGAGCGCGCCAACGAGGTGGTCGAAATCTTCAAGGAGTTCCCCGAACTGGTCGATCCCCATACGGGCCGCAAGCTCATGGAGCGTACGATCATCATCTGCAATACGTCGAACATGCCCGTTGCGGCGCGCGAGGCGTCGGTCTATACGGGCATGGCCATCGGCGAATACTACCGCTCGATGGGACTCAAGGTGCTGGTGATGGCCGACTCGACTTCGCGCTGGGCGCAGGCGCTGCGCGAGATGTCGAACCGTCTGGAGGAGCTGCCCGGTCAGGACGCCTTCCCGATGGACCTTTCGGCGATCATCTCCAACTTCTATTCGCGCGCCGGTCTGGTCAAACTGAACAACGGCCAGACGGGTTCAGTGACCTTCCTCGGTACGGTGTCGCCCGCGGGCGGTAACCTCAAGGAGCCGGTGACCGAATCGACCAAGAAGGCCGCGCGCTGCTTCTATGCGCTTTCGCAGGGCCGCGCCGACTCGAAGCGTTACCCGGCCATCGATCCGCTGGAATCCTATTCGAAATACCTCGAATATCCCGAAATCCGCGAATACCTCGACGATCATATCGAAAAGGACTGGGTGGACCTCGTCTACGCCGGCAAGACCCTCGTGCAGCGCGGCAAGGAGGCCAACGACCAGATCAACATTCTCGGCGACGACGGTGTTCCGGTCGAGTATCACGAACGTTTCTGGAAGTCGGAGCTGCTCGACTTCGTGATCCTGCAGCAGGACGCTTTCGACGACATCGACGCCAACTGTCCGCTCGAACGTCAGAAGATGATGTATAAAATGGTGCTCGACATCTGCCGGAAGGATTTCGCTTTCGCCGATTTCGAGGAGTGCTCGCAGTTCTTCAAGGGCCTTATCAACCTCTTCCGTCAGATGAACTACTCGGAGTGGCAGTCGGAGAAGTTCGAAGGCTACCGCAAGCAGATCGAGGAGTATGTGAGTGAAAAAATCAAATAAGCTTTAGACCATGACAACACGAGCTTTTCAGAAGATATATACCAAGATTGACAACATCACCAAGGCGACCGTGACGCTCCGGGCGCTGGGCGTCGGCAACGACGAACTGGCTACCGTGGGCGGCAAGCTGGCGCAGGTGGTGAAGATTATGGGCGAGAACGTGACGCTGCAGGCGTTCTCCGGAACCGAGGGCATCGCCACCGATTCGGAGGTCGTCTTCCACGGCGAACCCCCGAAACTGCGCGTGTCGGACAACCTCGCGGGCCGTTTCTTCAACGCCTACGGCGAGCCGCTCGAAGGCGGTGAGATCGTCGAGGGCGAGCCGCGCGAGATCGGCGGCCCGACGGTGAACCCCTTCAAGCGTATCCAGCCTTCGGAGCTGATCGCCACGGGTATCGCCGGCATCGACCTCAACAATACGATCGTCACGGGGCAGAAGATTCCCTTCTTCGCCGACCCCGACCAGCCTTATAACGCCGTGATGGCCAACGTGGCCCTGCGCGCCAAGGCCGACAAGATCATTCTGGGCGGCATGGGACTCACCAACGACGACTTCCTCTACTTCAAGTCCGTTTTCGAGAACGCCGGTGCGCTGGACCGCATCGTGTCGTTCGTCAATACGACCGAGAACCCGCCCGTGGAGCGTCTGCTCGTTCCCGACATGGCGCTGACCGCCGCCGAATACTTCGCCGTGGACAAGGGCGAGAAGGTGCTGGTGCTGCTGACCGACATGACGCTCTATGCCGATGCGCTGGCTATCGTGTCGAACCGCATGGACCAGATTCCGTCGAAGGACTCGATGCCCGGTTCGCTCTATTCGGACTTGGCGAAGATCTACGAGAAGGCCGTGCAGCTGCCTAACGGCGGTTCGATCACCATCATCGCCGTGACGACCCTTTCGGGCGGCGACATCACGCACGCCATTCCCGACAATACGGGTTACATCACCGAGGGTCAGCTGTTCCTGCGCAACGACTCCGATACGGGCAAGGTCATCGTGGACCCGTTCCGTTCGCTGTCGCGTCTCAAGCAGCTGGTTATCGGCAAGAAGACCCGCGAGGACCATCCGCAGGTGATGAACGCCTGCGTGCGTCTGTATGCCGACGCCGCCAACGCCAAGACCAAGCTCGAAAACGGTTTCGACCTCTCGGATTACGACGAACGTACGCTGAAATTCGCGTTCGACTATTCGGAGAAACTGCTCTCGATCGACGTCAATATCGGCATCACGGAGATGCTCGACACGGCGTGGGGACTCTTTGCGAAGTACTTCTCCAAGGAGGAGGTCGCTATCAAGGAGGAACTCATCAAAAAGTACTGGAAAGAAGCGTAACGTACGATGGCAATCAAATTTCAATATAACAAGACCTCGCTCGGCGACCTCGGCAAGCAGCTGAAAATGCGGCAGAAGGCGCTCCCTACGATCAAAAGTAAGGAGTCGGCCCTGCGCTCCGAAGTGAAGAAGGCGAAGGACTCCGCAGGCGATTACCGCCGTCGGCTCGACCGGCTCAAGGCCGAGTACGACTACATGGTGTCGCTATGGGGAGAGTTTGATTGTGACCTCCTGCGTATCGCCGATGTGGAACTTTCGGTACAGAAAATCGCAGGTGTGCGTACGCCGGTCCTGCAGGACGTGAAATTCGAGGTGAAACCCTACGATCTTTTCTCGTCGCCCGTCTGGTTCGCCGA
>ENA-UEYL01002721-UEYL01002721.1-human-gut-metagenome-genome-assembly--contig:-NODE-2721-length-12536-cov-5.703106_pt1 | contig 12536 bp, 11 predicted proteins | sample MGYA00242941_ERZ507946 | MGnify/ENA primary metagenome ERZ507946 (study PRJEB26167, sample SAMN06115482) | human gut metagenome | host: Homo sapiens | place: China:Guizhou | collected 2015-03-11...
TTGCTGAAAATCCCGTTCGGACAGACGATTTCCTACGGCGAGATGGCACGAAGAATCGGCATGCCCGAAGCCGTGCGTGCGGTTGCCAACGCCAACGGAGCCAATTCGATGTCTATTTTCGCTCCCTGTCACCGCGTCATCGGTAGCGACCGTTCGCTGACGGGTTACGGCGGTGGGCTGGATGCGAAACGGATGTTGTTGGAGCTGGAGGGCGTATTATAAATATGAAAGTGACACAGAAAGAATTGAATTATAGCCGGATTGCCGAAGCCATCCGGTTCATACGGGATAACCGCAAGGAGCAGCCCCGTTTGGAGGCCGTAGCCGAAGCAGTGAATATGAGCCCGTTCCATTTTCAACGGATTTTCAAAGAATGGGCAGGAATTACGCCGAAGCATTTCCTGCAATACCTCAATGTCGAGTATGCCAAGCGTATCTTGCACGAGACACACGCATCGCTTTTCGACACGGCGCAGGAGGTGGGCTTGTCCGGTACGGGACGACTGTACGACCTGTTCGTTACCGTTGAGGGCATGACACCTGGCGAGTACAAAAATGGCGGGGAGAATCTTTTTATCAATTACAGTTTTGCCGCGACGCCTTTCGGCGACATACTTATCGCCTCTACTTCGAAAGGTATTTGCAGCATGGAGTTCACCGACGACCGTATGGAGACGTTCGGCTCCCTGCAAAGACGGTTCCCCCACGCACGGTTCCAGCAGACGCTTGACAGCATACAGCAGAATGCCTTGTTCATTTTCACGCAGGATTGGAGTAGGTTGGGCGAGATAAAGCTGCATTTGAAGGGTACGGAGTTTCAGATGAAGGTGTGGGAGGCATTGCTTAAGATTCCGATGGGCGGAATGACCACTTACGGAGATATCGCTGCGAGCATCGACAATCCGCGTGCCTGCCGTGCGGTAGGTACGGCTGTGGGCGAGAATCCGGTAGCGTTCCTCATTCCATGCCACCGCGTAATCCGCGCAACGGGAGAAATCGGCAACTATCATTGGGGTGAAATCCGCAAAACGGCTATCATCGGCTGGGAGGCTGCAAAACGAGAAAAGAGTAAATAATTATTCAGGACAGTATGATATGTATTAGCGCATAATGAATCAGTTTAATTCGCTGAATTTGAATATCCCTACTGAAACAAATCTATTTAGTGAATATAAAAAACGTCTTGTGATAAAAATCATGGGACGTTTTGACATGTTTCCGATTTTTATTGTTACTTTTGTATCAAAACGAGTGACATTGATAGCAACTCACAGCAAAGCGCAGAAACAGATACGGTTGCCAATTCGTTACCTCTTTTTATCATTCCCTTCAAACCTCTTATAAATAAAGAGGTTGATTCTTTCAGAATTATATAATTATTTCAAAGCAGCTTCTAAAATGATACACTACAAAGTTTAAAGTTAGGATATAAATAAGAATTTGTGCTGTACTTTTATTATTTTTGTATTATACTTTATATACACCAACAACTTGCATGTTTTTGGCGAAAATCTAAGCAGGAATAAATATATAATTATGAGCAGGTTAACGGAACTGGTTGAAAAAGCGGACGCAGGCGTGACGGGGGCGGCAAAGGCACTAATGAAACTCTATGTATATGACCGCCCCGATGATATCACCCAGTCGGAGGGTGTGACAATTGCTTGTAAGTGGTATGACCGCTGGATTGAGCTATTGCAAGCCAAGGCCGATAAAGGAGATTCAACCGATAAAAGAAATTTGGCCGACATCCTCTTTTTCGGCAACGGTCTACCTGAAGAAGTTTGGGATTGTTTTACTGCTAACGATAGAGCGAATGCCTTGAGGCAATCCATAAAGTTGTACAAGGAAATTGTCGTAAGTGACGAACCCTTCTGCATGAAAGATGAAGCTTGGTATATGATGGGGCAAGCATATAAAAAGTTGGCGGATTTTAAAAAAGCCTTCACTTGTTTCAAGAAAGCAGCCGTATTGGATTATTCCGAAGCATTTGCAATGGTGGGTGATGCTTATTTGGATGGGAAGGGAGTGGAGAAGAACCTGGTCAAGGCTCGCCAATGGTTCAGGAAAGGGGCTGATATGGGTGACATCACGGCGACATTGAAATTGGCAGACTGCTATAAGCGGGGTATAGGCTGCAAGGTTGATTATTCAAAAGCGATGGAGGAATACCTGCATATAGCAGAACGTACCGGTCGTTACTGGGAAAAATACGCAGATAGTATCGGGACAGCATTATATGAAATTGGCAATATATATATGAATGGTTTAGGAGTAGGTATTGATTTGAAGAAAGCTTATCATTATTTCAAACTTGCCGTGAAGAAAGGCAATCTTGATGCTGAAAATGCTCTCAATGGTGATAATAGATTCAAGAATTTTGCAAAATGATTATCAAAGTTATGAACTATAAAACTATAAATCTATGAGCGAACTGGATGAACAATATAAAATTATACAGCGATTTACCGGTTTATATGCCGGGGAAGGCGATGAAGCTCAGGCACGGCAGGCGGTGGCTGCCATCATGCCTGTTTGCCGAAAGGGGAAATGCAAAGGCTCAATACATGCTCGGTAAGTATTATTCGTGGGGCTACCATGATGACTGCGACAATCAAAAGGCAACCAAAGGTGTGGCAAGCGCGGCACAGGCATTGATGAAACTCTATGTTTATGATTGTCCCTATGATATTGAGCCGGAAGAGGGCGTGGCTATCGCCTGTAAATGGTACGACCGCTGGATTGAGATTCTGAAAGCCAAAGCAGACAAAGGGGATATAGCGACCAAGAAGAAGTTGGCGGATATCCTTTATTATGGAACCGGTGTCCCTGATGAAGTTTTGGAGCTTATTGAAGATGATATAGACACGCAAGAAGATGACGCAGCATTGTTGTACTCTGAAGTTGTTGTCGGGGAAAATGATGCCGAAGGGTGGTGCAATCTCGGACAAATCTACAGCCGTTCTGAATCCGAAAATGATTTGAAGAAATCATTGGACTGCTACATGAAATCGTCTCAGTTAGGTTATAAAGATGCCTATCGTTGTGTCGGAGGTGCATATTTCGAGGGGCGTGGCGTGGAAAAAGATTTGGTAAAAGCCCGCGAATGGTATCGGCAGGGAGCCGATGCAGGCGATGTCTTGGCGTGGAAGTCGATTTGCGGCAGGCATACAATTGGTTCAAACTCGCCGTCGGAAATTGCAATCTTGCAGCTGAAAACGCGCTCAACAATAAGAAGTTCAGAGATTTTAAAATATGAAACTGCGAACATTGTGTTTCGAGGGCGATTATGTTCTTGAAAAAAGAGAGAAGGAGAAATCCGACTATTGCTATGTCAATTTGTATGCCACTACATTCGGTATAGCACAGTTTATCCTGACGGAGTTGATGCCCATTGACCTTGACGGATGCGGTAAACTGACCATTTGTGCGAATGTGGAGCGTAATGACGCATCAATCGTCGGCTATCAGACTATTCCCGAAATGGGGGTGTCATGGTATAATCTTGACTTCGATATTTCCCGCAAGCTATATGACCTTAAACGGTTCAGCAAGGCATTCAGCGATGAACTCAGCAATGAGTTTGAAAATTGTGTCGCTAATACCGTCATGGATGTTCTTGTGGAGATTGACAGGACAAATGGCGGCAGGAATCACCTTGCGGAGCGGTGTGGCGAAATTTTGAAGAGGATGCGGGAGTGCGGGTGCGAGAAGGAAATCCTGCTTGAAAAATACTCGAAACTCCGGCGAGACAGAAAGTATAAGGCGATGGTGTACCGTTGTGTCGGTCACGGCATAGGCGATGCGATAAGAGTTGATTTAGTCAGCTGTGCCACAGACGAGGTTGTCGTGTCAGAATGGCTCAACGAACTGCCTCACAATATAGATATGGCAGGAGCTGTTACCAAAACCGTTTGGGATGATAAAGCATTCAATGTAACATTTTATCGAACGGAACCCAGTTGGACAGAAACAGTGGAACTACCTGAAAACGAATTATAGAATCATGATAAAGTACGAAAACAAATATACGGACAAGTCGTTCGATATTGACAAGTGTCGGGAGTCGGCACAGTCGGGTTATGCACCGGCGCAATATCAACTCGGCCAATGCTATGAGGAAGGTATCGGTGTGGAGCGCAATCTGGCAAAAGCTTTCAGATTGTACTGGCTGGCATCGGATAAATGCCGACCTGCAAAAGAGAAACTGAATAAGGATAGTTATCAAGGGCAACTTACCAAATGGTTGAAAAAGGCGGTGAACGGCAAACATCTGTCGGGTATGGACTTGGCGGAAGCGTTATGTATGTTCGGTAGCTGCTATCAGCATGGTTGGGGTGTGGAATATGACATGACATCGGCTGTAGAGTGGTGGCAGAAAGCCGCTGGCATGGGCGATGCGCATGCCAGTGACCGTTTGGGCAATTGTTACCGCCTTGGACAAGGCGGTCTGCCAAAAGATTCGGAGCTGGCTTTCACATACTATCTGAAAGCAGCGGAAGGAGGCTATGCCGGAGCATCTTTCACTGTGGGGTTGTGTTACAGCAACGGTGACGGTGTGGAATGCGATGATGAAAAAGCTTTTTACTGGTTTCAAAGGGCGGCAAAACACGGCAATCCGATGGCATGGGTACAACTTGGGCACTGTTATATGGCCGGACGTGGCGCAGCTACGGACTATGGTCAAGCAGTTGGATGGTATCGCAAAGCAGTAGAGTTCGGTGGCAATGCCTTCCCGGAAGCACTGCGCGGACTCGGTGACTGCTATGCAACAGGTCATGGAGTCGAACAGAGTTGGGATAAAGCTGTGGAATTGTATCGTCAGGCTACAATAACGGGAGACCCTGAATCGCAGTATCTTCTCGCCCGATGCTATGCCGTGGGACACGGCATAAAGCAGGATATGGCAGAGGCTGTGCGCTTGTATAAGAAAGCGGCGACCAACATCAACGAAAACAAAGGATATTACGGACATCCGGGAGCCATGCGTTGTTTGGGAGATTGTTATGCCAATGGCGATGGTGTAAGGAAAAATGTGAAGCAGGCTGCTGCTTGGTATGCCAAGGCGGCGGAACAAGAGCATGAAGTGTAAGTAGATAAAACATATCGTTATAGCAGCCATCCGGTTTTTGACAATCGGTTTATTGCGGCCTTGCGTAATGCGTAAACTATTCATCGTAATGATTAAAATATTCATTGCAGTGATTAAAGATTTCCACTGTAGTGAATAAGGATTTTGAGTGCAGCGGATTATAACTTTTTATGCAGTTGGGTAGTGGTCATGTTGTAAGGTGACAATAGTCACTTTGTAAGGTGATAAATGTCATGATACATGGTGACAATTGTCACTATACAATGGGACAACTACTAAGGAATAGTTTGAAAATCCATAAAGATACAAAAATAATAAGAGAAAAGCAATACCCTCTTACAAAAAAAGAGGAAGCCGTGGCTCCCTCTTTCTATTCGGAATTTAGAAATGATTCTTTCTTTTATCTCTTCATTTTCGGCATCATCTTGCCCATTTTGCTGCTGGTTACCATCTTCATCATTTTGCGGGTCTGGTCGAATTGTTTCAGCAAGCGGTTTACTTCTTGAATCGTTGTTCCGCTACCTTTGGCGATACGTGTGCGGCGTGAGCCGTTCAGAATTTCCGGGTTAGAACGTTCTGCCGGGGTCATGGAGTAAATAATGGCTTCGATGCTCTTGAACGCATTGTCGTCAATATCAATGTCCTTGATAGCCTTGCCTACTCCCGGAATCATGGAAGCGAGGTCTTTCAGGTTACCCATCTTCTTGATTTGGGCGATCTGGCTGAGGAAGTCGTTGAAGTCGAACTGGTTCTTGGCAATCTTCTTCTGCAGGCGTTTGGCTTCTTCTTCATCATATTGTTCCTGAGCACGTTCTACCAGTGAGACAATGTCACCCATACCGAGGATACGGTCGGCCATACGGGCAGGGTGGAACTGGTCGATTGCTTCCAGTTTTTCTCCCGTACCTACGAATTTGATAGGCTTGTTGACTACCGAACGGATGGAAAGAGCCGCACCACCACGGGTGTCACCGTCGAGCTTGGTCAGTACTACACCATTGAAGTCCAGGCGTTCGTTAAATTCTTTGGCTGTGTTTACGGCATCCTGACCGGTCATGGAGTCTACCACGAACAGGATTTCGTCCGGATTAATGGCTTCCTTGATGGCGGCGATTTCGTTCATCATCTGTTCGTCTACTGCCAGACGTCCGGCGGTATCGACGATGACGAGGTCATATCCTTTGGCTTTGGCTTCTTGAATAGCGTGTTGTGCGATTTCCACCGGATTCTTGCTATCCAGTTCGCAGTACATCGGAACTTCAATCTGTTCTGCCAGTACACGCAACTGTTCGATAGCAGCCGGACGGTAAACGTCACAAGCTACGAGTAACGGCTTGCGATTCTTCTTGGTTTTCAGCATGCGTGCCAGCTTGCCGGAGAAGGTAGTCTTACCCGAACCCTGCAAACCTGACATCAGGATTACTGCCGGACGGGAGTCGATATTGATTTCGGCTGTCTCTCCACCCATCAACTGGGTCAGTTCGTCGTGCACAATCTTCACCATCAACTGGCTCGGCTTCACAGCCGTAAGTACGTTCTGTCCAAGTGCCTTCTCTTTCACCGTATCCGTGAAATTCTTGGCAACCTTGTAGTTTACGTCGGCATCAAGAAGTGCCTTGCGTACGTCTTTCAGCGTCTCCGCCACGTTGATTTCGGTGATTTTGCCTTCACCTTTCAGAATCTTGAATGACCGTTCTAGTCTTTCACTTAAATTATCGAACATAGTTATTTAATTACGAATTACTAATTACAATTTACTTGGCCGAAAGAGGGACTTTTCCGTCTACTCTTTATTTGAGCTTGCAAATGTACAAAAATCTCTTGTATTTATATCTTTTTATTCTGCCATTTTGCTTTTTTGAGATAAATATAACTTGTTATCAGCAGCAAGGTATAGTACACTATCTCAATCGTAAAGCAGATTTCAATCGGTGCCTTGAGCCACATTCCGATGAAAATGATGTATGAACCGTAGATGGCGATTGTAATAGTTTCGAGCAATAAGGCGGCTTGCGTATTTCCCGTGCCGGAGATTCCGTTGAAGACGACATTGGCTACCGACGCGATGAGCATGGCGATGCAAATGACATATACTGAGGGCACGGACTCTGTGATAAGTGCGGCTTCACTGGTATAAATGGATAGCAGGAACTGTGGAAACAGTGCCGACAGCGCTACCAGTCCCAGCATGATGAAGAATGAGAACCGGGCGATTTTATTGATAAGCGGCATCACGAACTTGATTCCACCTGCTCCGATGGCGTTGCTTACAAGGCTGTTGGTGGTGGTTGCCAGTGCATTGACCGGAATCAGCAGTACGACGTAGATGCTTCGGACGATATTGGCGATTGCCAGTTCCCGTTGCCCCAGTCGTTCTACGGCTACAAAGAAAACGAACCAGGTGGCCATCGACAGGAAATATTGCAGCATCGTGAAACAGGAGATGCTGAGAATACGCATCAGCAATGCGGGGTCGAACGACCGCAGCCGGTTTAGCCCATATTTCTTCAAGTCGACTGTGATATATGTATAGACCAGGAAGAAAAGTATTGAAGAGGCTTCTGCCAGTACGGATGCGATGGCGGCTCCCTTGATACCCATTTCGGGCATACCGAACTTACCGAAGATTAATACATAGTCCAGCACTACGTTTGTCAAAGCCATGACAACTGCGTTGATTGTGAGTACTTTGGTTCGTGTGATACCAATGTATAATGCCCGGAACATGACGTTGATAAAGGAGAAGAAGAATCCGTAAATACGCCAGTCCAGGAATTCCATGGTTCCTTCGTAGATGGATTCTGAAGAGACGAGCAGTCGCATGATGTTGCCGCCGAAGGCTTTGGTGAATCCGAACAGTATCAGTGCCATGGCAAAGAGGAACATGACTCCCTGAATCATGACCGGCCCTACATCCGCATAGCGTCCCTCGCCATTGCGCCTTGCGATGACAATCTGCGAACCGGTGCTGAATCCGAATGCAATGGTGAATATGCATATATAGAATAACCCGCCCATGGCCGAAGCTCCAAGGGCTACTTCACTCACGTGTCCGAGGAATGCCGTATCGGTGACGTTGATGACATTTTGCGCCAGCAAGCTGAGTAGTATCGGGTAACTGACACTCCAAATCTGTTTGTTGGTATACATAATTAAGGGATTAAGTTTACAGTTTGCAAAGATAACGCTTTATTTCGATTCGGAAGTAACGGGGTAGATGAAAACTATTTCCGGTTGACATCATGCCGGACGATGGTTTCGGGTAGTTCTTGTGTCAGCCGCATAATACGGAAGAAAAAAAGAGAGCGAAGATTTTCTTGTAATCTCCGCTCTTTTTTTATTTTATTTTCTTTTGAGAATCTCACGTGCTCCGGGACCTTCGTGATTGGGATAGCCCGGGGTGTGATTCCTGCACCGTGGGTCGGCATCTACTTTCAGGCTGCGATAATCGTCATTTGTCCGGGTGATGTAGTCGTCGAGCATTGCACGGTGTTCTGCGAGAACCTTGGAGTATTTAGGGTCTTTGGCAAGATTCTTACGTTCTCCCGGGTCTTTCTTCATGTCGTAGAGTTCTTCTCCGTTACCTTCTAGGTAGTGGGTGTATTTGTATCTTGGGCCACGTACCATGCGTCCCGGGGTAGTTATGTATTCATATTCGCTATGCCATTCGGAAACGGCATACGGGTGGGTTTTCGTTTGCTTCTCTCCTTTTAATGTAGGGGCAAGGCTGATTCCTGCTTTCTCTGCCGGAACGGAAATACCTGCCAGGTCGCAAAGAGTAGGCAGAAGGTCTATCGTGGGCTGTGTGAGCAGGTGGTCTACCGGCTTTTTCTGTTGTTTGATGCCGGGGCCTGCAAAGATAAACGGAACATTTGTCATTTCATCATAGAAGCTGATATGCTTGGTTACCATACGGTGTGAAGCCATTCCGTCACCGTGATCGGCTAAGATGACTACGATGGTATTTTTTCCGGCGGGTGTGGAGTAGAGTGCTTTCAATACGCTATCTACCTGTTTGGATACCATTTTCGTATAGTGTTGGAAAGCGGCAATGTAGTGGCGGTAGTTTTCTTCGCTCCAATGGGAAGCCTGCGTCATGCGGCGGTGACTGCAACAGATATACTGTACGGGAGTAGGGATACTGCTCCAGTCCTCGACATCAAAGTTGGCAGGCAGTTCGGGAAGAGTACCGCTAATTGGACGGTCGGTATGTACACCTTCGTTTGCTCCTACAAATCCGCAGATGTTATGTGGGTTTTGAAAATCGGCAATGCAAATGAAAGGCTCCTCCGGCGGATTGCTCAGATAGGCTACTGCGTCTTCACAGGTTCCTACATCCAGGAAACTATCATTGTTGACGGGAAATTCAGGGTCGGTGAACGGTTTGGCTACCGGTTCTTTATGTTTGAATCCTCTTAACGAACCCATGTCATGAGTCTTTCCGAAGTGTACGGCTTCGTAACCGTTCTCGGAGAAAAGGCTTCCTAATGTCGGAACATTTTCCGGTATACTTGTGTTGATGGGCTCACTGGAATTGGAGCGTACATTGGTTTGATGAGGCATCATGCCGCTCCATAAGGCTGCGCGTGAAGGTTGGCTGAGGGGGCAGCCTACATAAGCATTGGAGAAGATAACTCCCCTTGAAGCGACTTCGTCCATAGGAAGGGTGCAACCTTGTGTATGTCCGTAAGCGCCTACGACGCGTTGCGTTAAATGGTCGCATTGGATAATCAGGAAATTCGGCTTTTCTTGTGCCTGGGCTGCTATGCCGCATAGGGCTAAACCCATAAAAGGATAAATCGTTTTCATTCTTGGTTAGAATTTAAGTAATTTGATTTTGAAGCAAAAGTAGGAAAAAAGGAAATGTAAAGAAGGGCAGGGGAGTAGTTTTGGACGCAATTGACAGTAATTTGTACAAAAATGAAATATTGAAAAAGAGAATGGTGGCCAAACTGCGATTCTCTCACAGTATGACCACCATTCATCGTTTATTGTTTTCCGTTGATTAGCTATTCATGCTCATCAGGAACTCGTCGTTATCCCTTGTTTTCTCCAAACGGTCTTTCACGAAATCCATTGCTTCAATCGGATTCATGTCGGCAAGGTATTTGCGTAATATCCACATGCGGTCGAGAGTTGTCTTGTCAAGCAGCAGGTCGTCGCGACGAGTACTGGATGCAGTGATGTTGACTGCCGGGAAGATACGCTTGTTGGACAGGTTGCGGTCGAGCTGCAACTCCATGTTACCCGTACCCTTGAATTCTTCGAAGATAACTTCGTCCATCTTGGAACCGGTATCAATCAGGGCCGTGGCGATGATAGTCAGTGAACCGCCGTTCTCGATGTTACGTGCGGCACCGAAGAAACGTTTGGGCTTGTGCAGTGCGTTAGCGTCGACACCACCGGAAAGTACTTTACCGGATGCCGGAGAAACTGTATTGTATGCACGTGCAAGGCGAGTGATAGAATCGAGGAAGATAACCACGTCGTGACCACATTCAACCAGACGTTTTGCTTTTTCCAATACGATACCTGCGATTTTTACGTGGCGTTCTGCCGGTTCATCGAAAGTAGAAGCGATAACTTCCGCGTTAACGCTGCGCGCCATGTCGGTTACTTCTTCAGGACGTTCGTCAATCAGCAACATAATCATATACACTTCGGGGTGATTGGCTGCAATGGCGTTTGCAATATCTTTCATCAAGATAGTCTTACCGGTCTTTGGCTGGGCGACGATTAATGCACGTTGTCCTTTACCAATCGGAGCGAAAAGGTCTACAACGCGGGCAGACATAGAGTCTGAATAGCCGCCTTTGCAAAGTTTGAACTTTTCATCCGGGAAGAGGGGAGTCAGATGTTCGAAAGGAACGCGGTCGCGAACGAAAGCGGCGTCACGTCCGTTGATTTTCGATACCTTGACCAGCGGGAAATATTTTTCGCCTTCTTTTGGCGGACGGATAACACCTTCTACTACATCACCGGTTTTCAGACCGAACAGTTTGATTTGTGACTGTGATACGTAGATATCGTCCGGAGAAGAAAGATAATTGTAATCGGAAGAACGGAGAAATCCGTATCCATCCTGCATGATTTCCAAAACGCCTACTCCGTTGAGGATATCGTCAAATTCGTAAGGCTTTTCGCGCTCTATAACTTTGCGCTCCTGCGGTTGCTGTGCCGGAAGGTTCTCATGAGCATTATTCTGCTGATTGCCACGCGGCATAGGCAGGCGCTGTTGGTTCTGATTCTGATTTTGGTTATTGTTGCGCTGGAAATTATTATTGTTGTTATTATTGTTACCGGCGTTGTTATTATTATTGTCACGTGGACGAACAATACGCGGACGTTGCTGTTGAGCTTGCTGCTGTTGCTGGGATTGTTGCTGCTGCGGATGAGAAGAGGGCTGTTCAGATGCCGTTTGTACCGGTTCTGCTTTGGTAGCCTCGAACTTACCGAACAGTTCGGTAGGAAGCTCTATTTTTTCAGAAGGCAGGTCTTCGATTGGGATGAAATCATCATCATCGGCATTGGACAGGATATTGCTTTCCTCGTCAATAACAGGTGCAGCTTTCTTTTGTGGCTTCGCTATTACTTTCTTTTCAGCAGCAGGTTTGTTGGCTTCTGCAGCAGACTTGTTTTCTTCCACAACAGGTCTGTTTGTTTCAGTAACAGGTTTATTCTCTTTTTCTTTCTTTTCGACAAGTTGTTGCACCGGAGCGGCTTTCTTTGCAGTTTCAGCAGGCTTTTCTGCTACAACAGCCGGTTTTGCTTCCGCTTCTTTGGTAGCTGCCGGTTTGGCGTTTTCTACTTCTTTTTTCTCAGCAGCGTCAGCACCTTTGCGTGGACGGCCTACTTTACGTTTAGGAGCAGCAGTGTTTTCTGCTTTGGCTTCAACGGCAGGAGTTTCTTTTTCTTTGTTTGCACTTACCTCTTTGGAAGGTTGTTGTGTTTTAGCAGGAGCAGCCTCTTTGTTTTTTGCCACTTCTCCACTCTTTGTTGCGGAAACTGCCTTGTCTTCTTTTTTGGCAGGAGTTACACGCGGCGAACGCTTTTTCTTGTCTTCTTTGCGCTCTTCTTTGAGTTTGTCTGCGGCAACTTTCTTAGTAGCTCCTACAATGGCCTGTTCATCGAGTATTTTATAAACAAGGTCTTCTTTTTTGAATGAGTCTGCTTTTTTTATGCCTAACTCTTTGGCAATAATTTGAAGCTCCGACAGATCTTTGTCGTTTAATTGGATAATGTTATACATATAGTATGGTAAGTTATTAATATTTCTTTTAGCTGAATTACGGACAGCATTACTACAGCTTATAGCCACAGATATGCAAGCATACGTTTTGTTTTTTATTATGAATTAGGGATGTATGTGTTGAATCGTAGAATGTTTCAACGGGGCAAAGATAATAATTTTTTTTGGTTTCATGAACAATCAAACATTTTTTTC
>ENA-UEYL01002726-UEYL01002726.1-human-gut-metagenome-genome-assembly--contig:-NODE-2726-length-12515-cov-3.581203_pt1 | contig 12515 bp, 9 predicted proteins | sample MGYA00242941_ERZ507946 | MGnify/ENA primary metagenome ERZ507946 (study PRJEB26167, sample SAMN06115482) | human gut metagenome | host: Homo sapiens | place: China:Guizhou | collected 2015-03-11...
AATATATGTGGATAGGTACAGCCAACGGGCTATACTTATTGGAAAAAGCAACCGACAAGTATCAATATATTCCGATGCCGGTAGAGTCCTCCTATATATACTCATTATACCAAGCCCCCAACGGGTTGCTGTATATCGGGACGAACAACTCCGGCCTGCTCATCTATGACCCCGTCAAGAAAGATTTCCAGCATTATCATAAAGATAACTGCGCACTCATCTCCAATAATATCTACATGATTCTTTCCGATGGAAAGAATGACATATTGCTGAGCACCGAGTATGGCTTGAGCAGTTTCTATCCTCAAACAAAGATATTCCACAATTGGACAAAAGAACAAGGGCTGCAATCCGACAATTTCAATGCCAACTCAGGAACGCTCCGCAAGAATGGGAATGCCATATTCGGCAGCACCGACGGCGCCATAGAATTCCCTAAAAAAATGGTATTGCCGCGCGAATATAAATCACGCATGATATTCAGCGATTTGCGTGTGTTTTATCAGACGGTATATCCGGGAGACAAGAATTCACCACTGGAAAAAGATATCAACGAAACCAAAGAATTAAGACTAAAATATAATCAGAATATCTTTTCACTGATGGTTTCTTCCATCAACTATGATTATCCTTCCAATGTTCTTTATTCATGGAAGCTGGAAGGATTTTACGAAGAGTGGAGCAAACCCGGCAATGAAAGTACAATCCGTTATACCAACCTCGCTCCGGGAAAATATGTATTGCGTGTGCGTGCCATCTCCAACGAAGACCAACGGGTGATGCTTGAAGAAAGAAGCATTGATATTATCATTGCCCAACCTTTCTGGCTCACTCCCTGGGCAATGATATTGTATGCAATCCTGATTTCCCTCATTGCTGTTATCATCCTGCGGGTTCTTATTCTGAAAAAACAGCGGAAGGTTTCCGATGAAAAAATACACTTCTTCATCAATACGGCACACGATATACGCACCCCGTTGACATTGATTAAAGCTCCTCTGGAAGATTTGCGCGAAAAAGAAGCTCTGAGCAAGGAAGGCATAGCCAACATGAACACTGCCATACGCAATGTAAATGCCTTGTTGCGTCTGACAACGAATCTTATCAACTTTGAGAGAGCAGATGTTTATTCTTCGGAATTATACATTTCGGAGCATGAGCTAAACACGTTCATGACAGAAATATTCAATGCATTTCAGCCTTATGCCAATATCAAGCATATCAACTTTACGTACGAAAGCAATTTCCGGTATATGAATGTATGGTTTGACAAGGAAAAGATGGAATCTATTCTGAAGAATATAATATCGAACGCATTAAAATACACGCCGGAAAATGGTAATGTGCAGATTTTCGTATCAGAGAACAATGATTCGTGGAGCGTGGAAGTGAAGGATACCGGAATCGGTATTCCAGCCAGCGAGCAAAAGAAACTGTTCAAGCTTCATTTCCGTGGCAGCAATGCCATCAATTCGAAAGTGACGGGAAGCGGTATCGGTTTGATGCTGGTATGGAAACTTGTCCGGTTACACAAGGGCAAAATCAACCTGTCGAGCGTGGAGAATCAGGGATCGGTGATTAAGATATCTTTCCCAAAAGACAGCAAACGCTTCCATAAAGCACACCTTGCCACACCAAGCAAACGCCGGCAAGAGATAACAAGTACAACCAATGTGCCTGCCAGCATCTATGAGAATGTGCATAAGGAACAGAATCCGAATCATCAGCGAATCCTAATCGTAGAAGATAATGATGAACTGCGCAACTATCTGTCACAGACACTGGCAGAAGAATATACGGTACAGAACTGCTGCAACGGCAAAGAAGCACTGACCATCATTCCGGAATACAAACCGGAACTGGTTATCTCGGACATTATGATGCCGGAAATGAGAGGGGATGAATTGTGTGACGCCATCAAAAATAATATCGAGACGTCGCATATTCCTGTTATCCTGCTAACAGCTCTTAATAATGAAAAAGACATATTGTCCGGCCTTCAGATTGGTGCTGACGAGTATATTGTCAAGCCATTTAATATTGGAATATTAAAAGCTACCGTCTCCAATCTGTTGATCAACCGCGCCCTTTTGCGAAGCAAATACGGGAGTCTGGATATGGACGATGAGGATGATCATGAAGACGAATGCATCAACTGCTCGCAGGATATCGACTGGAAGTTTATCGCCAATGTACGGAAGAATATAGAAGATAATATAGACAATCCGGCTCTTACAGTAGATGTGCTTTGCAATCTGATGGGCATGAGCCGTACCAGCTTCTACAACAAACTCAGGGCATTGACCGATCAGGCTCCGGGCGATTACATCCGCCTGATCCGCCTGAAACGTTCGGTGAAGTTGCTGAAAGAAGGTACACACAGTATAACAGAAATAGCAGAAATGACAGGATTTAGTGATGCGAAGTACTTCCGTGAAGTATTCAAGAAGCACTTCAACGTAAGCCCCAGCCAATATGGAAAAGAAGGCAAGCCCCACAAGGAGGGCAAGGCTGGAAAAGAAAACAAGTCCGATAAGGAAGGAGGAGAAAAAGAAGAATGAACATTTATCTCGAATCATTTGGAATCTTTTTTAAAATAGGCGCTTTCACCATTGGCGGAGGCTATGCAATGGTTCCACTTATTGAGAATGAAATCGTAACCAAACGAAAATGGATCGCACAGGAAGACTTTATCGACCTGCTGGCTATCTCTCAGTCCGCTCCGGGTATTCTGGCAGTGAATATCTCTATCTTTATAGGATATAAGCTGCGTGGCATTCGGGGAAGTATTGTCACAGCACTGGGGACTATACTCCCCTCATTTATTATCATTCTGGCCATCGCGCTCTTTTTCCATTCTTTCAAGGACAATCCGATTGTGGAACGCATATTTAAAGGAATACGACCCGCCGTGGTGGCATTGATCGCCGCACCGACTTTCACCATGGGACGGTCGGCCAAAATCAACCGGTACAACTTATGGATCCCCGTCGTATCGGCATTATTGATCTGGCTATTGGGCTTCTCCCCGATATGGATTATCATTGCTGCCGGTGTAGGAGGTTTCCTATGGGGAAAATTTAAAAAAGTGGAGAGTGAACACCCAAGGCTATGATTCAAGATTCATAATTCTAAATTAAAAAGAGATGATTTATCTTCAGTTATTTTATACGTTCTTTAAAATCGGACTTTTCGGTTTTGGCGGAGGTTACGCCATGCTTTCGATGATACAAGGTGAAGTAGTAACCCGTTATGGGTGGGTGACTTCGCAAGAATTCACAGACATTGTTGCCATCAGTCAGATGACTCCGGGGCCTATCGGTATCAATGCGGCTACTTATGTCGGTTTTACGTCCACAGGAAGTGTATGGGGATCGATTGTTGCCACATTCGCTGTTGTTTTCCCCTCTTTCATACTGATGCTGACAATCAGCAAATTCTTTCTGAAATATCAGAAACATCCGGTAGTGGAATCTATTTTTGCAGGATTGCGTCCGGCAGTTGTCGGATTATTAGCTTCCGCCGCACTGGTATTGATGAATGTGGAAAACTTCGGCTCACCTACAGAAGACACCTACACATTTGTCATCAGCATCATTATCTTCCTGATAGCCTTTATCGGCACCAGAAAATACAAGGCAAATCCGATATTAATGATTATCGCCTGCGGGATTGCAGGACTACTGCTTTATTAAAATAAAGTAATAAGAGGCTAACTAAAAAGTCAGTAGTATCTTAAAATCTCCTCCTTCGAGAAGGAGGAGTACCCGCAGGGGGAGGTGGTAGGTGAACATGCAGTCCTTACAGCTTGACCTTCTTACTTACCGATTTTGACTCATTATGAATACGGTCTAAAGCCGTCACCACATAGCGGTATTTGGTCTTACCCGTTTCATACGGCAGTTTGTAGAAAGGATTTCGGGTGATAGCTACGATATGTGACGGATCATCAAGATTCACCTTTTCTTTGGAACCGAAACGGTATACTACGTACTGAATGGCTTTGTCCATTTCAGTCTCCGCTTTCGGAGCAGTCCAGAAAAGTATATAGCCATCTTCTGTCCATACCTTTTTCATCTTGCGTACTTTGCCCGGAGCTTTATCATCCATAAAGTCGAAAACCGGAATTAAAGCCGGATATTTATGATACTCCTGTACCAAGGCATCCCGATATTTTCCAGCGTTCTCGACTACGGCTGCCGCATACCACTGGCAACTTCCGCCGATAGTCTGATAAGAACGCTGCAAAGCCATCTTTCGTGGAAGCTGGTTGATAGAAGGGTTCTTCGGATCGGCATGCTGAATGGTATTCATGACTGCCTGACCGATAAACAATGGACGGTTTTCCGCATGCTTCGCCCACCAGTCAACCAGTGTTTCGTAATCGGCTGCCTTGTGTCCTATCTCCCAATAAATCTGAGGAATGTTATAATCAATCCATCCTTCACGTGCCCAAAGCAATACGTCGGCATAAAGATCATCATAGTTCTGCAAACCATTTGTGTTGCTGCCCAACGGATCTGTTTTCTGATTGCGGTAAATACCGAACGGGCTGATACCGAACTTCACCCACGGTTTGATGCCCCGTATCGTTTCATGAAGTTTCTTGATCAGGATATTTACGTTGCCACGACGCCAGTCCGCCTTATTGCTGAAACCGCCTCCGTAACGGGCAAAGCTCGCATTGTCCGGGAAATCGACTCCCTTGATCGGATAAGGATAGAAATAATCGTCCATGTGAATAGCATCTACATCGTAACGGGATACAATATCGGAAACAATCTTGCAGATATGCTCACGGCTTTCGGGAAGTGCCGGATCAAAATAGATCTGATCGCCATAAGTGACAAACCATTCCGGATGTTCATGATAAATATGTGTCGGTGCCAGTTGATTCTTCAATGAAGTCTTCACACGGTAGGGATTGATCCATGCATGGAATTCCATATTCCGTTTATGGCATTCTTCGATCATGAATTGCATCGGGTCCCACATCGGGGAAGGCATTTGCCCTTGTGTTCCTGTCAGGAAACGACTCCACGGTTCGTGTTGTGAAGCATACAATGCATCCGCTTCGGGACGCACCTGAAAGATAATCGCATTGATACCCGCTCCCTGAAGAGAGTTCAGCTGACCGACCAGTGTCTGTTTCAGCTTCTCTGTCGGTATGCCACGGAACTGTCCGTTGACAGCCTGTATCCATGCAGCACGAAACTCACGTTTAGGATATGCATTGCCCGACGGCGCCTGCGCTCTTACTCCTGCCGCCAGAAGCAGAACTAATAAGAAAAGATAGTTTTTCAGATTCATAATGTTCTTGAGTCATAAAATAATGTGGTGCAAAGATAATAGATGCAGATACTATCTCCAACTATTATTGAGGCCATTCGACAACAAATCTTGCACCACCCGCGTAGCTGGTGTCCAGATAGACATTTCCATCCACTAATTCCATGATCTGACGGATAATAGACAATCCCAGTCCGGTGCCCTGAGTGAAGGCATCGACCTTCGCGAACCGTTCGAAAATGGAGTCCCGGTAGTTTTCATCGATTCCGGGACCGGAATCTTCGATAATGAAACGTACCAGACGATTCGGTTTGTCTTCTTCATAACTCAGACATATAAATCCGGTTTCCGTGAATTTATTGGCATTGTTCAGCAAACCGAGCAGCACACGCTTCATCCAAATTTCAACCGTACACACTTCGACCGGAGTGGAAGAAGGCATATATTGCAACTTGATTCCTTCTTTCAGATTCTGACGAATCAATCCCAAACATTCCTGACAACACGCATCTACACTCACTGGCTTCTTCGGTATATCATCCGTCTGAGAGTCCATGTCGGCTATATCAATCACATTATTTACCAAATCAAGCAGATATGCGTTGCTGCTCTCCATCTGACGGGCATATTCTTCCATCTCTTCCTGTGTCAGCCCACCGGCAGCCATCAAGGATGAAAAACCGATAATCGAATTGAGCGGAGTACGGATTTCATGTGTAATATGCTGGATAAAAGAGCTTTTCATGTGGCTAGCCTTGATGACTGCCTTATTTGCCGCATCCAGTTTCCGGTTCAACGACAAAGAACGCATATAGTAAAACGTGATAACAATCAACAATATCAACACCAGGCATCCGACAATCACGGAAGTTATAAAGAGATTGCGGTTGACCTCCGCCCGCAGTTCCAGCTTATCATGTTCTAGCTTGTCTACTTCGAACTGCACGGTATATTTGCTTAATTGCTCGTCCAGCTCTGCCGAACGAATGGAATCATTAATATGTGCATAAGATTTATAAACCTCGCAGGCATCTTCAAAGCGTCCCATCTGCTCCATAAACTGGGCTTTCAACAGGTGATTGGCAGGATAACAGCTCCCCACCGAATGATGATAATCCATCAATGAGTCCAGATAGTTGAGTGCCATCTGATTGTCATTCAACGTCCGGGCACAAAGAATTTTATATCCCAACCATCCTTCACGGGGAAAAGCATTTATATTTTCGTGATAAAACTTATCCGCTTCTGCAATAAACGGCTGCGCCTCCTTCTTCCCTTTCAATGCCAGCGTAGCAATCACTTGAAACTGATAATAACGCATGGTAAGCTCTGGTCGGACAGGGATATCCTTACGCTTCATTTTCTCAATCAGTCCCGGCATGCAGTTCAAGTATTCTATCGCATTGGTATACTCCCCTCTAGCCAGATGAGTCTGGATAATATTCAGTGACACCACGTAGACATCTTCATAAAAACCTGCATCGCTAAAATGTTTCAGTGCGGAAGAATAGTATTCGAGACAGAGCTTGACGTTGTTGCTGAACACCCGATGATTATATCCGATACACATCTCGCTGCAAGCCATTCCGAAAGCACTTTTGGCCGCATCCGCATCCTTCTGAAGAAGTCCAGTCTCACGCATGGCCTCATCCTGCAAACCTTTCTCGGTAAGCAACTGAATATACTGGCGCCACTGTGTATAGCGATTATTAACATTACCATGTTTCAGACACCAGTCCATATATTCATATGCAACCACTTTCAGGCTATCCGTATTTCTCAACCGGTAATAATGGGAAGCAATCTGAGAATAAGCATCGTCGATTTTAGCAGTATCATTCTGCTGCCTTGCCAATCGCATATACTCCTGATAGAAAGGTATGAAATCTTTCTGACCTATTTTTTTTGAGATGCTGTCGGAAAGGACTTCCAACTGTTGTTCTTTGTTTGTGCTACTAAAGGCTAAAGTAGATGCAAAACACAGAATGAATAAGCTAATAACCATCCGGATGTTTTTCACGATTCAAGTCAATTTGTTGTTATTTTGAAATGTTTGTTGTAAATGCTGGACCAAGATACGCCAATTATCCCGAAGCGATTTCTTTTTATTACTAATTATAACATATCTTAACCCGACCAAAAACCTTTCTTCTACCAATAAAATCGCTAACTTTGCCGACTACCATAAAAAAGGAGTATTTTATGTCAGAAAACAAACATATTTCGATCAAAGGAGCGCGGGTTAACAACCTGAAAAACATCGATGTAGATATTCCACGCAACAAGCTTGTCGTGATCACCGGACTATCCGGTTCGGGGAAATCGTCGCTCGCTTTTGACACTCTCTATGCAGAAGGACAACGTCGTTATGTAGAAAGTCTTAGCAGCTACGCACGCCAGTTTCTGGGACGAATGAGCAAACCCGAATGTGATTTTATTAAAGGAATCCCACCGGCAATCGCCATCGAACAGAAAGTGAACAGCCGTAATCCGAGATCTACCGTAGGAACTTCCACCGAGATTTATGAATATCTGCGCTTGCTTTATGCGCGGGTGGGACGGACATATAGCCCCGTCAGCGGAGAAGAAGTCAAGAAGCATTCGACGGAGGATATCGTCAACTGTATGCTTTCGCATCCGGAGGGAACCAGATATACCGTATTGACCCCTATCCGCCTGCGCGAAGACCGTACCCTGCAACAACAACTGGAGATAGACCTGAAACAAGGCTTCAACCGGGTGGAAGTGAACGGTGAAATGAAACGTATCGATGAATACAAGCCGGTGGCAGGCGACGAAGTTTATCTGCTGGTAGACCGTATGGCAGTGGCAAGCACGAAAGATGCCATCAGCCGACTGACGGACTCTGCCGAAACCGCCATGTATGAAGGTGACGGTACGTGTATGCTACGTTTTTATCTGCCGGACGGCACCACCAAACTATATAGTTTCAGCACGAAATTCGAAGCGGACGGCATCACTTTTGAGGAGCCGAACGATCAGATGTTCTCGTTCAACTCTCCTATCGGTGCCTGCCCCGTATGCGAAGGATTCGGCAAGGTGATCGGCATTGACGAACATCTGGTAGTGCCCAACCGCTCGTTATCCGTGTATGAAGGGGCCATCGTCTGCTGGCGTGGCGAGAAGATGGGAGAATGGAAAGATGAACTGATTCATAATGCGGATAAGTTCGATTTCCCGATTTTCACCCCTTACTATGAGCTGACAGACGAGCAACGTCGCACACTTTGGGAAGGAAACCAATACTTCCACGGCATCAACGATTTCTTCAAGATGCTGGAAGAGAATCAATATAAGATACAGTACAGGGTAATGCTGGCACGCTACCGTGGAAAAACAATCTGTCCGAAATGTCACGGTACACGTTTGAAACCGGAGGCAGGATATGTGCGGGTAGACGGAAAGAGCATTTCCGAACTGGTGGATTTACCCATCACGGAACTAAAAGAGTTCTTCGACCATCTGAACCTCAACGAACACGACAGCAATGTAGCCCGCAGAATTCTGATTGAAATCAACAGCCGCATCCGCTTTCTGATAGATGTAGGGTTGGGATATCTGACTTTAAACCGGCTCAGCAACTCACTGTCGGGTGGAGAAAGCCAGCGTATCAATCTGGCAACGTCATTAGGAAGCAGCCTCGTCGGCAGTCTCTATATTCTGGATGAGCCGAGTATCGGTTTGCACAGCCGTGACACCGACCGTCTGATCCGCGTATTGCGTCAATTGCAGGAACTCGGAAATACGGTGGTAGTGGTAGAGCACGATGAAGAAATAATCCGTGCCGCCGATTACATCATCGATATCGGTCCGAATGCCGGCCGCCTGGGAGGAGAAGTCGTTTATCAGGGCGATATGAAAGACCTGAAAAAAGGCAGCAATAGTCATACGGTACGTTATCTGTTGGGAGAAGAGGAGATTCCCGTTCCCGAACATCGTCGGCCGTGGAACAATTATATCGAACTGACAGGTGCCCGCGAAAACAATCTGAAAGGAGTGAATGTAAAGTTCCCTCTCAATGTGATGACAGTAGTCACGGGTGTTTCCGGTTCCGGTAAGAGTACGTTAGTGCGGGATATCTTCTATCGGGCACTAAAACGCGAACTGGATGAATGCAGCGACCGCCCGGGAGAGTTCTCTTCTATCAGTGGAAGCCTGCGTAACTTGAGAAATATCGAATTTGTCGATCAAAACCCGATTGGCAAATCGTCCCGTTCCAATCCGGTGACTTACATCAAGGCTTATGACGAAATCCGGAAGCTATGGGCGGAACAGCCTCTGGCAAAACAAATGGGATACACAGCCGGACATTTCAGTTTCAACAGCGAAGGCGGACGATGCGAGGAATGTAAAGGCGAAGGAACCATCACTGTAGAAATGCAGTTTATGGCAGACTTGGTGCTGGAATGCGAATCCTGTCACGGTAAACGTTTTAAAGCAGATACACTGGAGGTGAAATTCCAGGATAAGAACATCTATGATGTACTGGAAATGACAGTAAACCAAGCCGTCGAATTCTTCACCGAACACGGTCAGAAGAAGATTGTAAAAAGACTGCTTCCGCTACAGGATGTCGGACTGGGATATATCAAATTAGGCCAATCCTCTTCTACCCTATCCGGTGGTGAAAACCAACGTGTAAAACTGGCATTCTATCTGAGTCAGGAGAAAGCCGACCCGACTCTGTTTATCTTTGACGAACCAACCACCGGACTGCACTTCCACGACATCCGCAAACTGCTGGATGCCTTCGACGCACTCATCCGACGGGGACACAGCATTGTCATCATCGAACATAATATGGATGTTATCAAATGTGCCGATTATGTAATCGACCTCGGACCGGAAGGCGGAGACAAAGGCGGAAATATCGTAGCGGTAGGTACACCGGAAGAAGTAGCCGCTTGCGGAGCAAGCTATACGGGGCAGTTTCTGAAAGAAAAGCTTGCTTAATGGATAATGGATAATTGAAAATGGATAATGGCTATGCAGTAAACAGCGCAGCTCATTATCCATTTTCAATTATCCATTGTTAGAAGTAGAATCCGAATCCAACCTTAACGCCGAAACGTGACATGTCGCTGTCGTTGAAGCGCCATTTGTAATATACGGCAGGTTCGATAGTTACAGTGCGGGAAAGGAAGTAAGCGTATCCGGCTTCAATGCCTAGTCCCCAGTCAGTCTGGTGATGTCCTCCGCTCCAACGGAAGCGGTTCCAGTCGAGACCTCCGCCCAGATAAACACCGGTGGAATTAAAGTAGAAACGCATTCCTGTTCCTAATGTGTATTCGTCTACGGGTTTTGACCAATCGGCACCGACATTAACCATCAATGCGATACCGTCGGCAAGGAATGTACCGGCTTGCGCACCAATACCAAACTTCGCCTTATCGTTTTTACTATACGAAAAATCCAATCCCGTTACAGAAGGATTAAGAATCATTTTTCCTTTCTCAAATTGTGCCTGGGCAGCTATTGATACCACCAGCAGACAAATAGCTAAAGCTAATTTCTTCATAAATTTACTTTTTTAAGTGAATAGATTGTTCGTCTTTTTTACGGCGTTCACGCATTTGTTCCTTCTTCCGGAGCACGAGCCAAAGCAAGAGTACGATGACGTAAGAACCTACCACCGTAAGAATCTTCTCCGTCTGGCCGACTTCCGTGTTGCGAGGTAACAAATAGGCTGCCGTTACTGATACATAAATAAGGAATGCGATAGCAACTCCTGTCGATTTTTTTATTTTCTTCATTCTGATAGTTTTCTAGTTTTTTGTTTTCCCAGCCAGATAAAGAACCAAGCAATAGCTACCACTACGCATCCTATACCGATGCAGTAGGAAACTATATGCGAGAGTCCCAGCCCTTCGGGAGCAATACATATATAAGTAGAACAAACACTCGTCATAAATAAGGCGGGGATCAGCGTAATCCAATAAGGCTTTTTGGCTACCACAAGGTAGACTGTGATAGCCCAGAGGGTGAACACCGCCAATGTCTGGTTGGCCCAGGCAAAGTAACGCCAGATCATGTTAAATCCGTCCGCGTCACGCAAGCTATAAAGAAGCAGACCGATAGCTACTGCGAACATCGGAATACAAATGTACAAACGACGGCGCATACTTTTTTGTTACAGTCCCAGAAAGTCCGCCACAATCAGACGGGCGGAACGGAAAGCGGTATCTCCCGAAGTAATGGGAGCCGCAATTACTCCAAGAATGGCGAGCACTCCACCGATAGCTCCCAGCCAGTCTTTAGTGATAGCGTCTACTATCACGGAAGCATTACTTTCTTCCATTCCATTTTCATGGAAGAAATAAGTAGCGGCTGCCGCCCATATCAAAGCAACGATGCCTTCGGTAATCATTGCACCATAGAAAACCGGACGTCCATGACGTTCTGAAGTCATGCAGCGGGCCATTAAAGGACTCTGCGTGGCATGGAAACCGGATATGGCACCACAGGCGATACTCACAAACATAATCGGGAAGATCGGCAGTTCACTGGCATCCGGATTGGTATTCTGCAAGCCGTCCCATAGTTCGGGCAAAGCAGGGTGATTGACATAAAGCATTACCAGGATACCGACCGCCATAAACAGCAAGGCTACTGCAAACAACGGATATATTTTACCGATGATCTTATCGACCGGAAGCAGGGTAGCCAGAATATAATATAGGAAGACCACGACAATCCAAAAAGTAGCGTCCAGACTTTCCGGAGTCAGCTTGGCCAATAGTCCGGCAGGTCCGGCTACGAAGACGGAACCGACGAGAATCATCAGAAGAACAGTAAATCCACGCATTATCTGTTTGGTAGTCAGTCCCAGATAACGGCCTATGATTTCGGGAAGACTCTCTCCCCCATGACGTAAAGAAAGCATTCCGGCAAAGTAATCATGAACAGCGCCTGCAAAAATACTTCCCAATACAATCCATAAATAAGAAGAAGTACCGAACTTCGCTCCCATAATCGCACCGAATATCGGACCCAGTCCGGCGATATTAAGGAATTGAATCATGAATATTTTCCAAGTAGGCAACGGAATATAGTCTACTCCGTCGGCTTTGGTAAGAGCCGGTGTTTTACGGTCGTCCGGACCAAAGACGCGCTCCATCAGGCGTCCATACGTGAAATAGCCTGCTATCAACGCCAGCAGGCACAGGGTAAATGTAATCATGGCGTGTTGTTTTTTAACTGTCGCA
>ENA-UEYL01002727-UEYL01002727.1-human-gut-metagenome-genome-assembly--contig:-NODE-2727-length-12514-cov-4.942591_pt1 | contig 12514 bp, 11 predicted proteins | sample MGYA00242941_ERZ507946 | MGnify/ENA primary metagenome ERZ507946 (study PRJEB26167, sample SAMN06115482) | human gut metagenome | host: Homo sapiens | place: China:Guizhou | collected 2015-03-11...
GGCAAGCGCTATCGCCGGGAGGACGAGATCGGCACGCCGTACTGCGTGACGGTGGACTTCGACACCGTGGGCGACGCGGAGAAGGAAGGCGACAACTGCGTCACCGTCCGTGACCGCGACACCATGGAGCAGGTGCGTATGCCCATCAGCGAGCTGAAGAGCTACCTGGCTGAAAAGCTGGCCTACTAAGCCGGCGAACCAATCAATGCAATTAACCAGGAGGTCGACCGTTGGGCGGCCTCCTGGCTTTTGGAAAGAAGGAGACTGTTTGAAAAAAAAATTGCAGGCCAGACGGGTGGGTCCGGAGTGGCTGCGGTGGCTGATGCTGCTGGGCGGTTCACTGTGCATGGGTCTGGGCACTGCCATCGCGGTGCTGTGGATCAACTTTGACTCCCTGGCCACCGTAGCCAAATGGGCGGCCAAATATGTGACTTACATTCCCCTGACAGCCATTTTGTACGCTGTGCCCATCTTTTTGCTGGCTGTGGTGTTCAACCGCCTGTGGCTTTCCGGACTGCTGGTAAGCGTGGCGGCGCTGATCATGGCTCTGGTGGATTACTTTAAAACCGCCATCAACGGCACGCCTCTGGAGCTGGCAGACTTTGGACTTGCCGGAAATCTGGGAGAGGTTGCGGGGGTGGCGGGAGATCTGACGCCCCCGGTGGACTTTTGGCGGGCGCTGGCGGCGCTGGTGGTGTGCACGCTGATCCTGTTTTTGCTGCGCAATCTCACCCGGCTTTATAAGACCCGGGTGCGGTTTCTCAGTGCGTCGGGTGCACTGCTTGCGCTGCTGGTGCTGTTTTCCACCACCGGCGGCCGGATCATCGGCGATCTTTTCCAGGTGGATGTGTACGCCCGGATGCCTGCCGCCAGCAATAACCGCTTCTACGGGCTGACTCTGGCCCTGTGGCGCACTGCCGTCATGCAGGATACGCCCGCCCCGGAAGGATACAGTCAGGAGTATATGGAGCAGGTGCTCACGGAGATCGACGATCTGCTGGCGGAACGGGAAGTGGCTGCGGAGAAGACGCGGCCCAACGTGATCTTCATTTTGTCCGAGGCGTTTTTCGACCTGACCCGTCTGCCGGAGTTTACCTATGACGCTGATCCCCTGGCAAATTTCCATGCCCTGGAGTCTGAGGGCATCAGCGGCACGTTCCACTCCCACTATCTGGGTTATGGTACGGGCTATATCGAGATGGCCATGCAGTATGGGGTGAACAATCTGGATTTCGGCTCCAGCACCAATATCTGCTTTTTGGAGGACCAGCAGTATGAAAAGTTCGACGCCCTGGCCGAGCAGTTCACCAAGGGCGGGGACTACCGGGCGGAGATGCTCCACGCATACAATGACAGTCTCTATAACCGAACGGTGACTTATCCGCTGCTGGGCTACGACCAGCTGTATTTCTCTCAGGACGTGCAGAATCTGGGCGTGGACTGGCAGGGCAACCCCTACGGCGGCTATTACCTGAAAGACGAGTATCTGTTCCGGGCCATGCTGGAACGGCTGGAGGAGATCAACGCCGGCGGAGAACAGGCATTCCTCTTCGGCATCACCATGGAAAACCATCAGCCCTTTGACGCGGAAAAGTTCGGCTATGCCTGCCAGATCGGCGTCTCGGGCAGCGATTTGAGCGAGGAGAATATGGCCATCGTGCGGGTCATGCTGGAGGGAATCACCCGGGCGGACCAGGCTTTGGGGGTCCTGACGGACGCACTGCGCCAGACAGATGAGCCCACGGTGGTGGTATTTTTCGGAGACCACCGGCCCAACCTCTTTATGACGGACGGGGACACGGTGTACACCAAGCTGGGCCTCTGTCCGGAAAACGAGACGGACAGCTGGACGCCCCAGCAGGTAAACGACCTCTACTCCACAGACTATCTCATTTGGGCTAACGACCCGGCGTTGCTGGGGGATCAGGCGGGAACGCGGCAGGACAGCAGCGTCACGGCGCTGGGGCCCCAGGTGCTGGATCTGCTGGGGATCCCTGAAAGCCGCTGGTGGGCTTTGCAGTCTCTGGTGAGCGACACGGCTCTGACCAACACGGACCTCTATTTCGTGGACGGGGAGGGCAGGGCCTACGCCTCTGCCGCGGACGCGCCTTTGACGGAGGAGCAGCGCCACATTCTGGAGCTGCGCTCCGCCGTCACCTACGACGCCTTCTACGGAAAGCAGTATATCACCGCTGCCATGAACGAGCCTGCGGGTTCATGAAAAAAAGCATCCATCCCATTTGGGATGGATGCTTTTTTGTTGGGAAGTTACTCGGCCAGGGCACGGTACAGGAAGGTGACGATGTTGCCCCGGGTGCAGATGCCGTCGGGATCGAAGGTGGTGTCGGTCTTGCCGGTGGTGATGCCCTCGGTCACGGCCCAGGAGATGGCCCGGTTATAGACAGAGTCCAAGGCCACGTCGGTGAAGGTGGTGGGCTCCGCCGCGGGAGAGCCGGCCAGCAGGTACAAAAACAGCATGGTCTGGCCCCGGGTGCAGGGGGCGGAGGCGGTGAACACGTTGCCGGACACCAGCTCCTTCTCGTGGGCCCACAGGGCGGCCTTGTAGTAGTAATTGCTCTTGGTCACATCAGTGAACGGGTTTTCAATGGTGGGCTCGGGGCTGCCCATGGCCCGCCACAGGAAGGTCAGGATGTGGGCGGTGGTGCAGGTCTCGTTGGGGGCAAAGGTGGTGTCGGTCTTGCCGGCGGTAATGCCCTTTTCCACAGCCCAGGCCACGGGCTTTGCGTAGTAGGCATCCTCTGCCACGTCGGTAAAGGCGGGACCAGCGGGCTCAGCGGGCTCCTCGGTGGGTGCCTGGGCAGCAGTGTCCACCATCACATACACCGGCTCCTCCCGGTCAAACATGGTGGTCTCCTGGTCGAAGCGAGTGGGCGCGCACTCCAGCAGATACTTGGCGGCGCTCAGGTCCTCACTGGTGTAGCCGTAGGTGGGGTCCAGCAGATAGCTGTGGGCAGAGAGGGGATCGGGGATGGTCAGCTCCGTGCCGTTTTGCCCGTCGGGGGCTTCGATGGTGGTGGTCAAGGCATAGGCGGGGTCATTTTCAAAGAGAATGTAGAAGGTGGCGGTGAGATAGCGGTACTCGCTGTTGTCCGTGTAGCGCAGCACGTCGCCGGGATTCATGTGGACCACGCGGACGGTCTTTTCCTCCAGGGTGGCCCCATGGAAGGAGAGAGTCTCCTTGGTGATCGTGTGGCCGGGGAACTCCAGGGTATAGTCCGGAGCCGCCAGAGCGGGCGCAGCCAGCGACGCGGCCAGGGCGCAGGAGAGCAGCAGTGCGGAAAACTGTTTCATTCCAATTTCCTCCTTGAAAAATGTCTTTTGTGGGGGAACTGCCTGTATGCTACTATATGGCCCGTGGCCCATGCAACAACAAATTGGAAACATTTGCAAAACGACCGGGGCGGCATCTGCCGTCCCGGCCGTTTCATCAAAAGAACATGCCCATGAAGCCGTCGGGCCGCTCTGCCGCCTGGTCCCATACCTCCCGGAATACGGAGGCGGGGATGGTCCGGGCCGTCACCTCGCCGGGGACGTTCAGCGAGCGCACCTCGGCAGGGAAGGGCGTTTTGGAGAGGGCCTCGTCGCCGCCGTGCTCCTCCCCGTAGGCAAACCAGAGGCCGTTGCCGTAAAACTCCACCCGGCGGGTTTCCAGATCGTCCCGGTCCACCTCCGAGTAGACCCGGACGGGATCGTCCTCCTGGGCATGGTCATATTCCACCAGAATGTAGCGCATGGCTGTTTCCACCTTTCAGGAAAGATTGTTGAAAAAGTCCCGGACGGCGGACTCCTCCGCAGCGGCGCTACCCTGGGCGAAGCCGTTTCGCCCGCCGCCCCGTCCGGAGAGGGCGGCGTTCATGGATTTCACCAGTGTCGAGATATCCGCCCCGTCGGCGCGCACCAGAGCGTAGTGATACTGCCCGCTTTCGCCGGAAAAGACCGCCGCCAAGCCGCCGCAGGTCTTGGCCACCGCGTCTGCAAGACGCCGGGTGCCCTCGCCGCTCATGGCCGGCTCCACCAAAAGGACGTCTCCTTTTCCACGAAATGCCTCCGCTTTGTGGAAAAACAGCTCCGTCTCCATGGCGGCGGCCCGCTGCTTGGCGGACAGGAGATCGGCGGAAAGCCGCTCCACGGCGCCGCCCACGTCCACGGGCTTTACGCTCAGCTGCTGGCCCACGGCCCGGGCCTGGTCGTATACCTGCCCCAGATACCGCCAGGCCCGCTTGCCGCAGAGAATCTCCATGCGTACGCCGGAGCGGAACTTCTGGCAGGAGAGCACCTTGATGATGCCTACCTGTCCGGCGGAGAGCACGTGGGTGCCGCAGCAGGCGCAGCAGTCCGCCCCCGGGAACGCCACGATGCGGACCTGGCCGCTGAGCTCCTTTTTGCTGCGGTAGTGGATGGTCTCCAGCTCCTCCGGGGTGGGGAAGAGAATTTTCACCGGCGTGTCGGCCCAGATGGTCTCGTTGGCCCGCTGCTCGGCGGCCATGGCCTGCTCCCAGGAGATGTCGGCGTTGTAGTCGATGGTCACCGTGTCGGCCCCCAGGTGGAAGCCCACGTTGTCGCAGTGGTAGAGCTCACAGAGGATGCCGGAGAGAATGTGCTCACCGGAGTGCTGCTGCATGTGGTCGAAGCGGCGCTCCCAGTCGATCCGGCCGGTGACCACCGCGCCGATCTCCACTTTTTCCTCGCAGGTGTGGAAAATGACGCCGTCCTTTTCGTGCACGTCCGTGACGGCAATGCCGTTCAGGGTGCCGTGGTCAGCAGGCTGTCCGCCGCCCTCGGGGTAAAAGGCGGTGCGGTCCAATGTGACGAGGTACCCGCCCTTGCCCTCCTCGCAGGAGAGCACCGTGGCGGCGAACTGCCGCAGGAAGGGATTTTCATAATAGAGCTTTTCCGTTTCCATGGGGGAACATTCCTTTCCGTATCGAAAATGCGTGTGGACTTACAAAAGCCCCAGGCTCTGCTTCCAGGTGAGTACCCGTCGGCAGGCGGCGTCGATGGTGTCCATGGAGAGGGCGCCCGCCTCCAGGGCCGAGAGCACCTTGGGGATCTGGGTGCGGTAGTCGGTGGTGATAATGAGGTCGTTGCCCGCCTGCAAGGCCATGACGGCCACGGCGCCGTCGGCGGAGTAGGCGGCCACGGCGTCCATGGCCAGATCGTCTGTCATGACCACGCCGTCAAAGTTCAGCTCCGTGCGCAGCAGGTCGTGGACGGCGGGGGAGAGGGAGGCGGGCAGGGCGTCGTCCACCGCCGTCATGATGTTGTGGCTCACCAGCACGGCCGCCTTGCCGTCGCCGGCTTCCATACCGGCGGAGAAGGGCAGGAAGTCAGCGGCGCGGAACTGGTCCAGGGAACGGTTGTCCACGGCAATGCCCGTGTGGGTGTCCACATTATTGCCGTAGCCGGGGAAGTGCTTCAAGACGCTGCCCATGTTGTCGTGGGCCATCTGCTCCACCACGGCGCGGATGCACTCGGCGGTGCCCGATGCGTCCAGGCCGCAGGTGCGGTCATACATGAAGTCGGCGGAGCTGGTGGACACGTCCGCCACCGGGGCGAGATTGACGTTGATGCCAAGGGCCGAGAGCAGGGCGTCCTTTTCCTCGGTGTCCGCCACCAGGGCCTCCGTGCCGCCGGCGGAGAGGAGCTTCTGGGGAGAGCGGTATTTTTCACTGCGCAGGTGGGGATCGGAGCTCACCCGCACCACGGTGCCGCCCTCCTCGTCCACGCCCAGCAGCAGAGGAATGCCCGTGTCCGCCGCTGCGGCGCTCTGGTAGGAGCGGAGGGTCTGAATGACGGCGTCGGCGGTCTTGTCCGCAAAGTCACGGCCAAAGAGCACATAGCCGCCCAGATGGTAGGTGGTGACGTCCTCCACGGCAGCGTCTGCCGGACAGCGGACGAAGAACAGCTGCCCCACCTTTTCCTCCGTGGTCAGGGAGGCAAGCAGATCGTCGATCTCCTGGGCCGCCAGCTCCTCCGGCGTGGGCTCCGGGGGCGGGGCGGGAGCCTCTTCCTGAACGGGGACGCTCTCCTCCTGCTTGGATGCGCCGCATCCCGGCAGGGCGGCAAGGCAAAGGGCGGCCAGGGCCGCCGCGAGAAGTCGTTTCATAGGAGCCTCCTTTTCTGCCCGTTCGGGCTGTATGAGCAGTGTATCATATTTTTCCCGGGAAAAAAAGAGAGCTCCACCCCCCATTTTCTTTTGTCTTGCCAAAAGAAAACGGGCCGTGGACGGTCCAAAAGAAAAGCGCCCGGCCCCATCGGCCTTTTGGCCGATGGGGGACGCGGGCCGGAGAAACAGCGGGTTGCGAAACCGGAGGCAAACGCGTTGGGCGCGTCCGGGTGCGGCGTGGAGCAAAAGTGCTGCCCGCGCCGGAACGTATTCAGGCCGCCGGGGCGGTGGGGGACACCGGTTTCTCCTCTTTCCGCTGCCGCTGGCGCGAAAAAGGCGGGGCCTCACGGCTCCGCCTCGGTAGATCATGGTTTCTTCCGGGGATAGGGGGCAGGATCATCTGTCAGACCTGCCAGATAGTCCATGCTGGTTTCCAGCGTCAGAGCGATGCGGCGGCACTGGTCATAGGTCATGTTCCGCTTGCCTGTCTCGATTTTGGAATAATCGCTTTGGTCGATGCCGGTGAGCATCTGCATTTTCACCTGGGAATAGCCTTTTTCTTTCCGAAGCTTTCGCATGGGCGTCATACTATCACCTCAGGGAAATTATGCCCTGATGACCTATTGAAAATAGGGTGAAATTGACCTATTATGGTCTTGGGAGGTGATGATATGCCGGATTATAAAGAGTTATATCTGGAGATGATGCGCGCTTCAGAGAAAGCCATTCGGACTTTGGTAGAGGCACAGCAGCGTTGTGAGGAACTCATTTTGCAGGAGGACGAAAAAGAAGAGAGCCGGACGTAAGTCCGGCTCTCTTTGCGTTTTTATTCCTCGGGCTTCACCAGGGCAATGTGCAGCTCGTCCAGCTGCTTCTGAGTGACGGCGGACGGGGCGTCCATCATCACGTCCTGGGCGTTCTTGTTCATGGGGAAGGGGATGATCTCCCGGATGGAGTCCTCGCCGGCCAGCAGCATGACCATACGGTCCACGCCGGGGGCGATGCCCGCATGGGGAGGTGCGCCGTAGGTGAAGGCGTTGTACATGGCGGGGAACTTGGCCTTGACGTCCTCCTCGCCCAGGCGGACCAGCTCAAAGGCCTTAATCATGATCTCGGGGTCGTGGTTCCGCACGGCACCGGAGGAGAGCTCCACGCCGTTGCACACCAGGTCGTACTGGTCGGCGGTGATGCTCAGGGGATCGATCTCGCCCCGTTCGGCCTTGAGGAGGACCTCCAGACCGCCGGAGGGCATGGAGAAGGGGTTGTGGCAGAACTCCAGCTCGCCGGACTCCTCGCCGATCTCGTACATGGGGAAGTCCACGATCCAGCAGAAGGCGTACTGCTCCTTGTCCATGTGGCCGGGGACGGCGGCGCCCAGGGTCTTGACCAGCACGCCGGCGGTCTTCTGGGCCTGGGTGCGCTTGCCGGCGGAGAGGGCCACGAAGTCGTTGGCCTTGAGGCCCAGAGCGGCAATGACCTGCTCCTGGATGGGGGTGACGAACTTGGCGATACCGCCCACCACCTGGCCGTTCTCGTCCAGACGGAACCAGTAGGGCTTGCCGCCGGAGACCACTTCCACATCGGAGAGGGTCTTGTCGATGAACTTGCGGGTCTCGTGGAAGTCGCTGACCACCACGGCCTTGACCCGGTTACCCTCAAAGGGGCCGAAGCCGCAGCCGCCCAGCACCTCCGTCACGTCCTGGACGGTCAGGTCGATGCGCAGGTCCGGCTTGTCGGAGCCGTACTTCTCCATGGCCTCGGTGTAGGGGATGCGGACGAAGGGAGCGCCGGAGGCGCGGTCATAGGTGCCGTACTTGGCGAAGATGGGAGGCAGCACGTCCTCGCACACGGCGAACACGTCCTCCTGGGAGGCGAAGGCCATCTCCATATCCAGCTGGTAGAACTCGCCGGGAGAGCGGTCGGCACGGGCGTCCTCGTCCCGGAAGCAGGGGGCGATCTGGAAGTAGCGGTCGAAGCCGGAGGTCATGAGCAGCTGCTTGAACTGCTGGGGAGCCTGGGGCAGGGCGTAGAACTTGCCGGGGTGGTTCCGGGCGGGCACCAGGTAGTCCCGGGCGCCCTCGGGGGAGGAGGCCGTCAGAATGGGGGTGGTGATCTCCAGGAAGCCGTGCTCCGTCATGGCCTTGCGGATGGCGGCCACCACGTTGCAGCGCAGGATGATGTTCTTCTTCACGTCGGGGTTGCGCAGGTCCAGATAGCGGTACTTGAGCCGCTGGGCCTCGTCGGCCTCCCGGCTGCGGTTGATCTGGAAGGGCAGCTCATTGTGGCGGCAGCGGCCCAGGACGGTGACCTTCTCCGGCACGATCTCGATCTCGCCGGTGGCCATCTTGGCGGACTTGCTGGCCCGCTCCCGGACGGTGCCCGCCACGGAGATGGTGGACTCCTTGGTGATGGACTTGAAGGTGTTCACCATTTCGGGCGTCTCCGCCACCACCTGGGTGGTGCCGTAGAAGTCCCGCACCACGGCGAAGGCCAGCTCAGCGCCCACTTCCCGGACGTTTTCCAGCCAGCCGCAGATCTGCACGGCCTTGCCGGCGTCGGAGAGGCGCAGCTCCCCGCAGGTATGGGTACGATTCTGCATCATGATTGGTTGTTCCTTTCTTACTTGAAAAGTGATTTATGAGAAATTCCAAAGAATAAACGGGGATGCTTCCAGCCGCCGGTAAACGGCAGCCAGATCCAAAGATTCCAGCGCCGGCTCGATGACCGCGCCCTCCAGCAGCGTCTGGGAGGTCTTGTCCAGATCCTGGTGGTAGTAGGCCGTACCGGCCTTCCAGTCGGCCTGGCAATAGAGGTCATTGAGCTTGCTGCTGAGCAGGACACCGGTATCCTTGCGCAGCCAGTAGGCGGCGTCCAGACCCAGATAGCCGTCGTAGCAGGCGGCGTATTGGGCAGCCTGGTCCACTTCCTCCTCCGTGAGGGACACGCCCTTTTCCTCCGCCAACACCTGGAAGGGCGCCGTGTAGAAGCACCAGGTATGGATGGCGCTGTCCAGCGCGGTCCGGCTGCCGCCGCCCACCTGGTGGAGGGCTGTGCAAAGGTCGTTGGCAAACTCCGCCGCGGTGACGGGGGCGCCGCCCACCGTCAGCACCACGGTCTCCGGCGCCAGGCCCAGCACGTCGGTGCACAGGTCAAAGGGCTCCAGGGTAAAGCGCTGCCGCAGGGACGGGTCTACCAGACGGGCCAGCATGGCCGCCGCCTGGCCCCGGTTCAGCGTGCCGTCTTCGTCAAAGGTGCCGTAGGTGTCGGAGCCGGTGAGGATGCCGGCGTTGTAAAGCGCCAGCACGGCCGGGTCCACGGAGTCCGGCACCCGGTCCACATCGTTGATGGCGGGGAGCGGCTCGGTCAGCACGCTAGAGAGCAGCAGGGCAAAGCTGCGGCGGGTACAGGGAGAGTCCGGGAAAGCCGGATCGGAGAAGCCCTTGAGGATGGACTGCACGTCGGGGTCGGCGCATTCCGCTTCCAGCAGGGAAAGGGCGGGCTGATACCAGGCCTCCTCCGCTCCGGCGGCAGGCAGGGTGCCGTCCTGCCCGTTCAGCAGTGCGTGGAGCCGGGCGGTGATCACGGTGATCTGGGCGTATGTCAGGGGGGCTTGGGCATCAAACCGGTCCGCGGACTTGCCGGCCATCAATCCCGCCTGGCACACCACGGAGATCTCCGGTTCGCACCAGACGCCCGCCGTGTCGGCAAAGGCGGGGGCCTCGCTGGTTTTCGGGAGGAGCCAGTCCGCCGCATTCGCGGGCAGGGAAGAGGAGAGCAGCAGGGCGGTCAGCACCGCCAGGGCCATGGATCGCATCGACTTCACAGGGCATCCTTCCTTTCTTCCGCTTGGGTCCAAAAGGGACGGGGCCGCTCAGAACGTGCCGCCCCAGTAGGGAAGCTGCGCCACACGGGCGCTCAGATTGGTCAGGTTCAGGGTGTCCCAGGCGGGGGTGTAGGTCACCTGGGGCAGGTCCTCCATGGGAAAGCTGCCCAGGGCCTTGGTGACGGAATCCTCCAGGCGGATATGGGTCTCCCGCCAGGTCTGGCCGGCGGCAGTGAGGCCCCGGTAGCCGTCGGCATAGGTGACGTCCAGCTCCGGCATCTCCAGGCCCAGCTCCGCGGCCAGGGTCTCGGCATATACATAGCAGCGCAGGTTATCCAGGGCCACGTCTGTGGTGGTGCGGCCGCTCATTTCCAGGCTCATGGCGCCGAAGTGGCTTTGGTTATAGGCGCTGCAAGTGGAGACGATGGTGGGGGCGAACTGCTCCACGGTGATGTCTTGGTCGCCGATGGTGAGGATCACCGTCTCCGGCTCCGCGCCCAGCAGATCCCGGCAAAGGTCCAGAGGTTTGAGGTCCAGCGTCAGCCGCTGGGCGGGGTCGATGAGCCGGGCCAGCATGGCGGCGGCCGCGGCCCGGGACAGGGAAGCGGAGCCCTCCAGCGTGCCGTATTCGTCCTTGCCGCTCAGCACGCCCCAGCGGTAAAAGTCCAGGATGGCCTCATCCTGGCAGTCCGGCACGGCGGTGACGGTGTTGATCTCCGGCAGGGCAGTGGCCGTATCCGCCAGGACCTTGGCAAGCAGCGTGAAAAACTCGCCCCGTTTGCAGCTGACGGTGGGGTTTTCGATCATAAAGGCGTAGGTGGTGTCCGACGCCAGGGTCGGGATCTGCGCTTGCAGATAGGTGTCGCAGGGGCGCCACCACTCCTCCCCGGGAGCGGCGGTAAAGGAGGCGGAGCCGCCGGAGAGCAGCGCGTGGAGCCGGGCGGCGATGACGGTGATCTGGGCGTGGGTCAGCCCGGACTCCGGGTAGAAGTGACGCTCGTCCACACCGGCCATGAGCCCGGTGCGGCAGCAGATGGCCGCGGCTTGTTCGCAGATGGTGCCTGCCGTGTCGGTGAAGGCGGTGGCCTCCTGGATGGGGGGCACCAGCCAGTCGTCTCCCTCCGCCGCGTGGGCGGGCAGGGCCAGCGACAGTGTCAGCGCCGCCGATAAAGTCAGGGCGGCAAAGCGGGAAAGCTTCATGAAAACACCTCCAAATCCAATACAAACAGTAAATTTACAATGGAATATTCCAATTAGGACTCAGCTGGCTGTGATATTTCCCACAATTGGGCGCACAGGTCCTGTCCGATCTCCTTGCCGTCCACCACCGCCAGGGGCAGGGTCAGACCGTGTTCATAATCCCGGTAGGACCACTGATCCACCCAGAAGCTCACCTCGCCGCTGGGCCAGGGTTCGCCCTGGGCGGAGGTGGAGAGGGTGATGTACAGGTGCTGGAAGTCTCCCTCCTCCCATTCCTTGGAGCTTTCATCCAGACCCGGCAGGAAGGGGAGGGCGATGCGCAGGAGGTTGGTGGGGGGACGGCGGAACTCCAACTGGTCCAGCTGGGCCATGAGGGCGTCGAAGCCCTCGTCCCCGGCGGAGAGGGTCAGCTTCCGCTGCTCCATATTCATCTGCTCGTCAAAGCGAATGACCAGCGTGGAGATCTGGTCCGGCGCAGCGATGCCGGTGATCTCCCGGATGGTTTTGGGCTGCTTGTACCAAAGACCCAGGATCAGCACTGCCACCAATAGGACGATGGCCCCGCCGTAAAATAGTCTTTCCCGTTTCATGGCTTATTCCACGATGACGCTGCCCTTTTCCCGCTCGGCCAGGCCCGCCTTGATGCGGTAGATGGTGGCGGCGGGCTCCAGCTTGGTCTGCTCGCCGGTGGCCATGTCCTTGCAGGCAACTACGCCCGCGTTGATCTCGTCCTCGCCCAGGAAGATCACGTAGGGGATGGACAGCTTGTCTGCGTAGGAGATCTTCTGCTTGAACTTCTTGTCCTCCCAGTGCAGCTGGGCACGGATGCCGTTTTCCCGCAGGGCCGTGGCCAGGGAGATGGCGGCGGTCAGGTCCTCCGTCATGGGCAGGATCAGCACGTCCGCCGGGGCGGTGGGCAGGTCGGGGTTGAGCATCTTCTGCTCGCCCAGCACGTAGAAAAGGCGGGTCAATCCGATGGAGATGCCTACGCCGGGGAGCTGGCGGTCCGTGTAGTACTCGGCCAGGTTGTCGTACCGTCCGCCGGAGCAAACGGAGCCGATCTCCGGGTGGTCCAGCAGCGTAGTCTCGTACACGGTGCCGGTGTAGTAGTCGAGGCCCCGGGCAATGGTCAGGTCCACGGCGAAGTTCTCCGCCGGGACGCCGAAGCTAGCAAGGTACCGCACCACGGTGGAAAGCTCGTGAAGGCCCAGGTCGAAGGCGGCGCTGCGGCCCCGGTAGCCCTCCAGGGCGGTGAGGACCTCGGCGTTGGTGCCGGTGATAGCGATGAACTTCAAGATCTCGTCGGCCTGCTCGCGGGTGAGGCCGCAGTCCTCCACCAGCAAAGTGCCCACCTTTTCCGCGCC
>ENA-UEYL01002742-UEYL01002742.1-human-gut-metagenome-genome-assembly--contig:-NODE-2742-length-12470-cov-3.197208_pt1 | contig 12470 bp, 9 predicted proteins | sample MGYA00242941_ERZ507946 | MGnify/ENA primary metagenome ERZ507946 (study PRJEB26167, sample SAMN06115482) | human gut metagenome | host: Homo sapiens | place: China:Guizhou | collected 2015-03-11...
CGGTGGCCATGCTCTCGTTCATGTACGCCTGGAATGAGTACACCTACACGGTCATCTTCACCCGCAGCCCCTCCAACTACACCGTGCCGCTGGCGCTGGCCCTTTTGAACACGGAGGACAGCCTCACCAACTTCGGCCTGGTGGCCGCGGGCGGCGTCATCTCCGTGATCCCCATCACCTTGTTTGTGATCTTTGCGCAGAACTACTTGATCTCCGGTTTGTCAAGCGGCGCTGTCAAAGAGTAACAAAATAAATGCTCAAGAGAACTCGTATCTGCTCAAAAAACTGACTAGGAGGAAATGAAAATGAAGAAACTGCTTGCACTGCTCCTGGCCCTCGGCATGACGATGTCCCTGGCTGCCTGCGGCAGCAACGGCGACACGGAGGAGGGAGCCGGCGGCGAGAGCTCCGGCGATCCCACCAAGCTGACGCTGATCCTGCGCGGCGGCACCTATGCCGACGTCATCAAGGAGTGCCTCCCCGCCTTCGAGGCCGAGCACAATGTCAAGTGCGAGGTGCAGGAGCTGGAGGAGTCCGACCTGTATACCGGCATCGCCATGGACGCCATCAACGAAAAGGGCACCTATGACCTGTGCATGGTGGACGGCTCCTGGATGGCCGAGTTCACCGAAAACGGCGTTCTGGCCAACCTCAGCGAGCTGGGCTATGAGCTGGATGACGACATCATCCCCGCCACTACCTCCATCTGCTATGTGGGCGATGATGTGTATCTGGCTCCCTACTACGGCAACGTGACGGTCCTGATGTTCAACAAGGCCAACGTGGAGGCCGCCGGCTACACCGCCGACACCATCTCCAGCCTGGAAGATGTGCTCAAGATCTGCCAGCAGGCACAGGCCGACGGCAAGAAGGGCTTCATCTACCGCGGCGACAGCCAGAACAACACGGTTGTTGACTTCCTGCCCATCCTGCTGAGCTACGGCGGCTGGGTCATCGACGACAACAACAAGCCGACCGTCAACACCCCCGAGTTCAAGGACGCAATGAACTTCTACCTCAAGCTCATCGCTACCGGCGAAGCACAGGTAAAGGATGACCTCATCGCTTCCGTTGACACCGGCGCAGGCACCATGGGCATCGGCTGGCCCGGCTGGTACACTCCCACTGCGGACTCCACCGCTGACTACATCGCGCTCTCCGGCGCCGCCACCGCTGGTGCCGAGGCTTACAACTCCAACGTTTACGGCATCTGGACCATCGGCGTGCCCGCCAACAGCCAGAACAAGGAGCTGGCCGTTGAGCTGCTGAAGTACCTGATGGATCCCGAGGTCCAGAAGTCCACCGTTCCCTCCGGCGGCGTGCCCTGCCGCTATTCCAGCCTGCAGGACGAGGAAGTCCTGGCCACCTATCCCCAGTACGCCGTGGTCTGCGACGCTCTGGAGACCGGCGTGTATCGTCCTGTGATCGCGGAGTGGACCCAGTTCTATACCATCCTGGGCACGGAGATGGACAACATCATCAACGGCATGAAGACCGTGGATCAGGGCCTGGCTGACGCCCAGACCCAGCTGGAAGAGCTGATGGGCTGAGATTTCCGGACGCCTGTACGGAAGATCCAATCAAGACCATCCTAACTGATGAGATCCGGAAGTCCTGAACCGGAAAAAGCGACACAGGGTCATTGCGCCCGACCCCACACCGGGGCTGTCCGCCGGGGCAGCCGCCCCGATGGCGCAAATCCTCTCCGACTGTGAGGGAACCGTATGCGAAAAAACGAGATCTCAAAACTGAATAGCAGTTACGCCGCAACCCGCCGCTTCGGCGTGTCCATGATCACCCCCACCCTGGTGGTGCTGCTGATCATGACCGCCTATCCGCTGCTGTTTACGCTGGTTTACAGCTTCACGGACTATAACCTCCTGCGGGCACTGAAGAACCCGCCGGAGTTCACGGCACTGAAAAACTATACCAAACTGCTGACGGACCCCTATTTCCAGCAGGCCGTCTGGAACACGGTGCGCTTTACCGTGCTGGCCGTCATTTTCGAGATGTTCTTCGGCTTTATCATGGCCCTGACCATCAACAGCATCAAGCGGGGCCAGAAGATCATGCGTACGCTGCTTTTGCTGCCGTACCTGCTTCCCACCGTAACGGTGGCGCTGAGCTGGCGCATGATGCTCTCTCCTAACTACGGAATCGTCAACCAGGTGCTTCAGTCCCTGGGCCTGCCGGTTTACAACTGGTTTTCGGATATGCGGACGGCCTTCGGTATGCTCTTGGTGATTGACATATGGCAGAGCGCACCTTTCGTGTTCCTGCTTTTGTACGCGGCGCTGCAGTCTGTGCCGTCCAGCCAGTATGAGGCAGCCCGGATCGACGGTGCCAACCGGCTCAAGATCCTGTGGTATGTGACCATCCCCAACATCAAAAACTCTTTGGCACTGTGCGCCCTGCTGCGCACCATCGATACCTTCCGCCTGTTCGAGAAGGTGAACGTCCTGACCGGCGGCGGCCCTGCGGGCACGACCACCACCATTACCCAGTATCTCTATAACTACGGGATCAAGTCCCTGGATTTCGGCTTCGGCAGCGCCGGCGCCATCGTCATGACGCTGCTGGTGCTGATCCTCTCCAGCTTCTACATCAAACGCGCCATGGGGTGAGCCTATGGAAAAAATGAAGCTGACCTTTGTGAACGTGGGCTATGGGGAGGCCATGGTGCTGGAATGCCCGGACGAAAGCCGTCCAGACGGCCGGTTCGTCATGGTGATCGACGGCGGCAGCGGGGAAGCGGACGAATACGCGGACCGCTCCTCCGGACGATGGACACTGCTGGAATATCTGGATTCCTCCAAGGTCGGTCATATCGATTGCATGGTCAACACCCACATCCACGAAGACCATACCTGCGGGCTTTTGCCTGCGGCGGAGCGGTATGCCCCGGCGGAGCTGTGGCAGACGCTTCCGGTGGACTTTTTCCGGCGGAGCATGCATATCCTGGATGACAGGCAGGCAAGGACCGCATCCGAAGGGAAGTTTATGCGCGCGCTCAATGACTACCAGCGGCTGTGCGAACTGGTGCTGGAGCACGGAGGCACGGTGCGGTGCCTGCAGGAAGGGCAGACGATTCAGCTTTGTGAGGGACTTTCCTGCCAGGTGCTGGCCCCCTCGGCACAGAGCGCGGATGAATTGGAGAGCCGCTGCCACGACCAGTTCGCTGAGCGTGACGGGGAGGCGTTCTTCAAAAAGCTGGATGCCTTGGATGCCAGAATGAACAATTTCAGCTTGATACTGCGGCTGGATTACAGGGGAACACGGATCCTCCTGCCCGGCGATACCAACCGCGCAGGCTATGGGCAGATCGACCCGGCCGTGCTGCGGGCGGACTTGTTCAAGATCGGCCACCACGGCCAAAAGGACGGTGCGGACGCGGCACTGCTGGAGGCGGTGCGGCCCAGGGCGGTGGTGTGCTGCGCCTCCAGTGACCGCCGGTATAACAGTGCGCATCCGGACACCCTGGCGCTGGTGCGCGATGCCGGAGCCGGGCTGTACTTTTCCGACCAGCCCCAGGTCCCCGGCTTTACGGACGATCTGGCGCCTCACGGTGCGGTGCGCTTTATCGTGGGAGATGGAGCACTTTCCGCAGAATATCTTTGAGTCGACAAAACGGGACCCCGGGCCTTGTGGCCCGGGTATCCTTTCATCCGGACGACAAACGTTTGCTGGTGTATGCCGGTCCAAAACGGAAATATTGCCAAATATTTTTTGGGGAACTATACTCTTTCAACAAAAAGAAAGCACCTGATCGAATGGGTGTTGACAATATGAACAACAAATGGTAAAAATATCATAAAAAGAAGCTACGCAAGCGTTTTAAAACCGAAAAATACCCAAGAGAGAGTTTGGAGTTCAAGAGGGAGAACCGGCTGGGCCGTTTCTTCCTCTCTGCGTATTTGGGGAAAGAAAACAGAAAGGAGGGGGCGGCTGTGCTGGAAATGCTGGACCCGCTGCGGGAACTGAATACGCTGTCCGTGCTGCTGCGGATGGTGCTGGCCATGCTGTTTGGTGGTTTGATCGGACTGGAGCGAGGACGCAAGCGCCGTCCGGCGGGATTTCGCACCTATATGCTGGTGAGCCTGGGCGCGGCGTTGACCATGCTGCTGAGCCAATACGAGTACTTCATGGTGACCCACGACTGGGCGGAGCTGGCGGCGGAGACGGGGATCCGTACGGACGTATCCCGCTTCGGCGCCCAGGTCATCAACGGCATCGGTTTTTTGGGCGCGGGCACCATCATCGTCACCGGACGTCAGGAGGTAAAAGGCCTGACCACGGCGGCGGGTCTCTGGGCCTCCGCCTGCATGGGGCTTGCCATCGGCGCCGGGTTCTATGAGTGCGTTCTGCTGGGCTTTGCCCTGATCTTCCTTTCCATGCGCCTGCTGCCGGCCATCGAGTCGCTGATCGTGGAAAACGCCCGGAACATGAACATTTATGTGGAGTTTCAGTCCCTGGATGATGTGGGCGAGATCATCAACCGCATCAAGTCCCAGGACGTGCAGATCTATGAGGTGGATATTGAGCGGGGCAGGGAAGAGCGGGTGCTGCATCCCAGTGCGGTCTTTTCCATCCGATTGCACCACAAGCAGGCACATACCAGGGTACTGACGGCGATCTCCGAGCTGGAGAGCGTCTATACCATCGACGAGATCTGAGGGGAGGAGGCACAGCCATGTTATCCATCTTTGACGGACTGCGGGATGTGACCCTGCTTTCCATCACCGTCCGCATGCTGCTGGCGGTGGTCTGCGGCGGTATCATCGGCATCGAGCGGGAGTATAAGCGCCGCCCGGCGGGCTTCCGCACCCATATCCTTATCTGCCTGGGCGCCGCCATGACCACGCTGACCAGCCAGTATCTGTATCTGAATATGCACTACTTTACGGATATGGCCCGCCTGGGCGCCCAGGTGGTGGCCGGCATCGGCTTCATCGGCGCGGGCACCATCATCGTCACCCGCCGCCAGCGGGTGAAGGGCCTGACCACGGCGGCGGGCCTCTGGGCTTCTGCCATCATCGGTCTTTCCCTGGGCGGCGGCTTCTATGAGGGCGGACTTTTTGCCACGTTGCTGATCCTGGCTGCGGAGATGTTCTTTTCCAAGCTGGAATACCGGATGCTGGACCACGCGCCGGAGATCAACCTGTACATGGAATACAGCAACAAAGCCTGCCTGGAGGAGGTGCTGCGCCTGTTCCGGGAGCTGAATCTGAAGATTTTGAATCTGGAGATCACCCGCTCCGCCGGCAGCGAAAAGCACAATGCCTGCGCCATTTTCTCCCTGCGGCTCAATAAAAAGTGCAAGGTGGAACGGCTGTTGGCGTACCTGCACGCAGTGGAAGGCGTGGCCTCGGTGGAGGAACTGTAAGCGCCGGACTTTACGCGGGGGAAAAACAATGGTATAATCAAAAAAGGAACCGTACCGCATAAAAAAAGGGAAGGGAGCTCCAAATATGAACAAAGAATACGACGTTCTGGTCATCGGACCGGTCTCGCTGGATCACAATATCGACTATCAGGGCAACGAGCGCAAGGAGGTCGGCGGCGCAGTGGTGGCGTCCGGCTTTGCAGCTGCCAAAAGCGGCAACCGCACGGCGATCTTCACCAAGCTGAACCCCGCCGATGCCAATGTGGAAGAGCGCTTTGCCGGCTCCGGCGCGGACGTGTACTGGAAGCCCTCCGCGGCTACCTGCTCCATCCGCAACCAGTATTTCACCGCCGACAAGGAAAAGCGCGCCTGTACGTCCATGGGCGTTTGCGATCCGTTCCGGTTTGAGGAGCTTCCCGATATCGATACGAAGATCTACCACTTCGCTGGCCTGGTGTACGGCGACTTTGACGGGGCGCTGTTTGCCGAGGCAGCCAAGCACGGCAAGGTGGCCGTGGATGTACAGTGCCTGCTGCGCCATGTGGAGGCTGATAAGACCATGGCCTTCCACGACTGGGCGGAGAAAAAAGAGTATCTGCCGGTCATCGACTATCTCAAGACCGACGCGGCGGAGGCGGAGATCCTCACGGGTCTGACGGACCGGGCGGAGGCTGCCCGCCTGCTGCACAGCTGGGGCGCCAAGGAGGTGCTCATCACCCACAATACCGAGGTGCTGGCTTACGACGGCAAGGCCATCTATACCTGTCCCATCAAGGCCCGGAACCTCTCCGGCCGCACCGGACGGGGTGATACCACCTTTGCCGGTTACATCACCGAGCGCCAGCGCGCCGGCGTGGCCGAGGCCCTGCAGTACTGCACGGCGCTGGTCTCTCTGAAAATGGAGACGCCCGGCCCCTTCCAGGGCACCCGGGCCGATGTGATGGACTACATCCACGAATTCTACTGAGTGCATGGGGAGGCCGCCTTCGGGCGGCCTCCTTTGTATAAATATACCAAAGGACGTCCGCGTAGAAAAAATATTCGTCTCCAATGTAAAAACAAATTGTTAAAAAATGCAATTGACAACGGGAGCCGTCCGTGGTAAGGTAAGGAAAAATTGGATAACGGCAAACGAAGTCCGTAGGGGAACGGCGCAAGCCTGCCGAAGGAGTGAAACTCTCAGGCGCCCGGGTTCGGGTGAGGACTATGGATGGATGTGGCTCTGGAGAAGCCCGGAAAACGGGTACCGAAGGTGCAAGGCGGCCTGGCCGCTGAATCTCTCAGGTAAAAGGACAGAGTGGGACGCACGGGCATGAGTGCCCGTGTATGGTTCTTTGTGTTTTCTTCTTTGGAGCGGCTGGTCGTTCAGCCGTTCCGTTTTTTTCATTTCGGGAGGGAAAACACTATGCTGCTGCAAATCGTACAAACCGTCAATACCTATCTGTCGGACTACATTCTGGTGGTGCTGCTGATCGCCGTGGGCCTCTGGTTTTCCATCAAGACCCGCTTCGTGCAGGTGCGCTGCTTCGGCGAGGGCATGCGCCGGGTGTTTGGCAGTCTTTCACTCAACGGCGCCAAGCATAAAAGCGGAATGAGCTCTTTCCAGGCGCTGGCCACCGCCATTGCCGCCCAGGTTGGCACCGGCAACATCGTCGGCGCCAGCGGCGCCATCCTCACCGGTGGTCCCGGCGCCATGTGGATCATCGCCTTTTTCGGCATGGCCACCATTTACGCGGAGGCCACGCTGGCCCAGCAGACCCGGGTGAAGGACGAACAGGGCAACATTCAGGGCGGCCCCGTCTACTACATCACCACTGCCTTCCGCGGCGCGTTCGGCAAGTTCCTGGCCGGCTTCTTCGCCGTGGCCATCATCCTGGCACTGGGCTTTTTCGGCTGCATGGTGCAGTCCAACTCTATCGGTTCCACCTTTGAAACGGCCTTCGGCGTGCCTGCCTGGATCGTGGGCGTGGTGCTGGTGGTCATCTGCGCGGTGATCTTTCTGGGCGGCGTGCAGCGTCTGGCTGCCGTCACTGAGAAGCTGGTGCCCATTATGGCAGCCGTGTTCCTGCTGGGCGGCCTGGTGGTGCTGGTGGTGCGCATCCAGTACCTGCCCGCCACCTTCGGCATGATCTTCCGCTATGCGTTTGCCCCCAACGCCATCATCGGCGGCGGCCTGGGCGCCGCGCTGAAGATCGCCATCAGCCAGGGCGCCAAGCGCGGATTGTTCTCCAACGAGGCCGGTATGGGCTCTACCCCCCACGCCCACGCGCTGGCCAATGTGAAGGATCCCCATGAGCAGGGCGTGGTGGCCATGGTGGGTGTGTTCATCGATACCTTCGTGGTGCTGACCCTCAACGCCCTGGTGATCATCTCCACTCTGTACACGGCGGACGGCCCTCTGGCTGCCGGTTATACCGACGCGGTGGCCCAGACCCTCAACAACACCAACCTGGCCCAGACCGCCTTCGGCACGGTGATGGGCGCCGGCCTGGGTGCCAAGTTTGTGGCGGTGTGCCTGTTCTTCTTCGCCTTCTCCACCATTCTGGGCTGGAACCTCTTTGGCAAGATCAACGTGGCCTATCTCTTCGGCCGCAAGTCCACCACCGTGTACACGGTCATCGCCCTGGTGTTCATCTTCCTGGGCACTGTCACCTCCAGCGACCTGGTGTGGGGCCTTTCCGACATGTTCAACCAGCTGATGGTCATCCCCAACGCCATCGCCCTGTTTGCCCTGACCAACATGGTGGTGCGGGTGGTGCACAAGAAAAAAGCTGATAAAGCAAGTTAAGAAGTTGATAAGAATTCGCAGCCGCTCCTGGATGGGGCGGCTGCGTTTTTGACTTTTTTAATAAATGAATTGGAGAAAAAACGTTTGAGTACACAAAAATGAAAAACATTTTGACAGGAGAAAAACGCCTGCGCTATACTGTTTTCATGGGAGAAATATGCGTTTTTTTGTGAGGGACATATTCAAAAAAGGAGACGAGCCATGACCGACGAATTGACCAGGGCGAGTCAGATCATTGACAGCTTCGGCTGTCAGCAGAGCAATCTGATCGCCATCATGCAGGAGATCCAAAGCGAGTACAAGTATTTGAGCGAGGAAGCGCTGACGCTGATCGCGGAAAAGCTTGGTATCAGCACGGCGAAGGTGTACAGCGTTGCCACGTTTTACGAAAACTTCTCCCTGGAGGCCAAGGGCCGCCACATCATCAAGGTGTGTCAGGGCACGGCCTGCCATGTGCGCAAGTCCCAGCCCATCTACGATGCCATCCGGGATTATCTGGGGCTGACGGGAAAGAAAAAGACCTCGGCGGACGGCATGTTCACCCTGGAGACGGTGGCGTGCCTGGGCGCCTGCGGATTGGCGCCGGTCATGACCATCGACGGTGAGGTCCACGCAAAAATGACGCCGGAGGCGGCGCTGGCGCTGCTGGAGCAGATGCGGAAGGAGGAGGGCGTATGATCCGGACGAAACTCACACGGGACAGCTTCCATGTCTTCCAGGCCAACGCCCGCAATGCCCTGCGGCAAAGCCGGCAGGTGCCCTCCGTGCTCATCTGCGCGGGCACCGGCTGCATCGCCGGCGGCGCCATGAAGATCTACGAGAATATCAAGGCCGAGTGTGAAAAGCGGGGCCTTCAGGTGTATGTGGGCCTCAAGCACGACACGGACGCGGAAAAGGCCCTCCATGTAAAGATGAGCGGCTGCCACGGCTTTTGTGAAATGGGCCCTCTGGTGCACATCGAGCCCATGGGCGTGATGTATATTCATGTAAAGCCCGAGGACTGCCATGAGATTTTGGAAAAGACTGTGCTGGGCGGGGAGATCATCGACCGGCTGGTCTACCACCTGGACGGCGTGGCCTACCCCAAGCAGGAGGACATCCCCTTTTATAAAAAGCAGCACCGGGTGGTGCTGGAAAACTGCGGCAGCAGCGACGCTGAGGATATTGAGGAGTACATTGCCAAGGGCGGCTACGCCGCCTTTGAAAAGGCCCTTTTTGAGATGACCGACGAGGAGATCTGCAAGACCATCCTGGACTCCGGGCTTCGGGGCCGGGGCGGCGGCGGATTCCCCGCGGGCCGGAAGTGGGACGGCGCCCGGCGTCAGAAGTCAGCCAAAAAGTACGTGGTGTGCAACGGCGACGAAGGCGACCCCGGTGCGTTCATGGACCGCTCCATTATGGAGGGCAATCCCCACAGCGTGCTGGAGGGCATGATGATCGCGGGATTGGCCGTGGGCAGCGACGAGGGCTATATCTATGTGCGGGCGGAGTACCCTCTGGCGGTGAATCGGCTCAAGTCCGCCATTGCCAAGGCGGAGGAGTACGGTCTTCTGGGCGAGCACATCATGGGCTCGGATTTCTCCTTCCGCATCCACGTCAACCGGGGCGCGGGCGCGTTCGTGTGCGGCGAGGGCAGCGCCCTGACCGCCTCCATCGAGGGCAACCGGGGCATGCCCCGGGTCAAGCCGCCCCGCACCATCGAGCACGGCCTCTGGGCCGAGCCCACGGTACTCAACAATGTAGAGACCTTCGCCAACGTGCCCTTGATCGTGCGCAACGGCGTGGAGTGGTACCACTCCATCGGCACCAAAACAAGCCCCGGCACCAAGGCCTTCGCCCTGACGGGCAACGTGGTGAACACGGGCCTCATTGAGGTGCCCATGGGCACCACCATCCGGGAGGTGGTCTTTGACATCGGCGGCGGCATCCGGGGCGGGAAGAAGTTCAAGGCCGTGCAGATCGGCGGCCCCTCCGGCGGCGCCACCACGGCCAGCCGCGAACATCTGGACCTGCCGCTGGACTTCGACTCTCTCAAGACCATCGGCGCCATGATCGGCTCCGGCGGTCTGGTGGTCATGGACGAGGACACCTGCATGGTGGAGGTGGCCCGGTTCTTCATGCGCTTTACCCAGAACGAGTCCTGCGGCAAGTGCGTGCCCTGCCGGGAGGGGACCAAGCGCATGCTGGAGATCCTGGACCGCATCCTGGACAACAAGGGCACCCTGGAGGACCTGGCGCTTTTGGAGGAGCTGGCGGACACCATTACGAACACGGCCCTGTGCGGTCTGGGGCAGAGCGCCTGCAAGCCGGTGCAGAGCACCCTCAAGTACTTCCGCAATGAGTACCTGGCCCATGTGGTGGACCATCACTGCCCCATCTGCAACCGGGAAAAGCCCCATCCGGTCATCGAGGCGGAAAAGTGCAAGGGCTGCGGCAAGTGCCGCCGGAACTGCCCCATGGAGGCCATTTCCGGCGAGCCCAAGCAGCCGCACACCATTGATGGGGAGAAATGTATCAACTGCGGCGCGTGCGTGGGCAGCTGCCCCTTCGGCGCCATTACGGCGGCAAAGGAGGGCTGAGAGATGGCAAAGGGAATCATGTATATCGACGGACAGCGCGTCCCCTTCGACGGGGAGAAGAACGTGCTGGCAGTCATTCGCAAGGCCGGCATCGAAATGCCCACCTTCTGCTACTATTCAGAGCTTTCCGTGTACGGTGCGTGCCGCATGTGCGTGGTGGAGGACGAAAAAGGCAAGATCGACGCCTCCTGCTCCATGGAGCCCCGGGACGGCATGAAGATCCGCACCAACACGGCGCGGCTTTTGAAGCACCGGCGGATGATCCTGGAGCTGATGCTCTCGTCCCACTGCCGGGACTGCACCACCTGTGAAAAAAGCGGGAGCTGCCGCCTGCAGGAGCTGGCGCTGCGGTTTGGCGTGCGGCACGTCCGCTTCGCGGATACCCGTCCCCATTACGAGAAGGATACCTCTTCTCCGGCGGTGGTGCGGGATCCCAACAAGTGTATCCTCTGCGGCGACTGCGTGCGGGTGTGCGAGGAGATGCAGGGGATCGGCGTTTTGAACTTTGCCCACCGGGGAAGCGACCTGATGGTGTGCCCGGCTTTTGACCGGAAGCTGAGCCAGACGGAGTGCATCAGCTGCGGCCAGTGCGCCGCCGCCTGCCCTACCGGCGCCATCACTGTGAAAGATGAGATCGGAAAGGCCTGGCTGGAGCTGTATGACCCGTCCAAGCGGGTGGTGTTCCAGATCGCGCCTGCCGTCCGCGTGGCGGTGGGAGAGGCATTTGGCCTGGCGCCCGGTGTCAATGCTATGGACAAGCTGGTCTCCGCACTGAAACTGATGGGTGCCGACGAGGTGTACGACACCAACTTCGGCGCGGATCTGACGGTAATTGAGGAGTCGGAGGAGTTTTTGGAGCGCCTGCACAAAGGCGGCCCATTCCCCATGTTCACCAGCTGCTGCCCGGCCTGGGTGAAGTATCTGGAGAACGAGAATCCCAAGTACCTCAAACACATCTCCACCTGCAAATCCCCCATGGAGATGTTTGCCGCCGTGCTGAAAGACCAGTATGCTGCCAAGGACGCACAGGACGGCCGCAGCACCTATCACATAGCCATCATGCCCTGCACCGCCAAGAAGATGGAGGCCCAGAGACCGGAGTTCGTCCATGACGGCAAGCCGGATGTGGACCTGGTGCTGACCACCCAGGAGATCATCATGATGATCAAGGAGTCAGGCATCCGCTTTGACGAGCTGGAAGGAGAAGCCCCGGACCTGCCCTTCGGTATGGGTACCGGCGCGGCTGTCATCTTCGGTACCACTGGCGGCGTGGCACGGCGGATCGTGGAGGACAAGTCCAAAAACACCCTCCAGGCTCTTCGGTTCTCCGGACTGCGGGGGACGGAGTGCATTCGGGAAGTGGAATTGCCCTTCGGTGAGCGGACGCTGCGCATCGCCGTGGTGCACGGCCTGGTGAACGCCAAGCAGCTGCTGGCGGATATCGAGGCGGGACGTGCCTACTATGATCTGGTAGAGGTCATGACCTGCAAGACCGGCTGTGTGGGCGGAGCGGGACAGCCCTTTGGGCTCATCCCGGCCAAGCGGCAGCGGGCGGCGGGCCTCTATGAGACCGACCGCACGGCGCTGATCAAACGCTCTGAGCGCAATCCCATGGTCATCAAGCTGATGGAGGGAGCGCTCAGCGGGCGCACCCATGAACTGCTGCATGTAACGTATAAAGCTGTGGCTCGAAACCATAAGGGGCAGAGTGCTGTGAACC
>ENA-UEYL01002748-UEYL01002748.1-human-gut-metagenome-genome-assembly--contig:-NODE-2748-length-12452-cov-9.123475_pt1 | contig 12452 bp, 13 predicted proteins | sample MGYA00242941_ERZ507946 | MGnify/ENA primary metagenome ERZ507946 (study PRJEB26167, sample SAMN06115482) | human gut metagenome | host: Homo sapiens | place: China:Guizhou | collected 2015-03-11...
CCGCCCACGGCGATGACGCGGTCATAGCTGTCGTAGGGGATGGCGTCGTACATGACCTGGATCATTTCCTCGCTGGGTTCGCCAGCGCCGAACTTCTCCTGGAACACATAATGGCACTTGAGGCCCAGATCCTTCATGAAGGGGGTGTAGATGAACTCGTTGGTCAGCACCACGTCCCGCTCGTTCAGCTTGAACTCCTCCGCCATCTGGGCGAAGGTCTGGAACTTGTACACTGTGGGAGCGAAAATAATCTCCCGCTTGTCAGCCATCAGGGAAGCGGAAAAAGCATCCATGATTCTTGTCTCCTTTTCAAAATGATATATGGCGATACAGGCAGGGCCCCTGAGGGACCCCGCCGGGTATCTGAACTTATTTGCGGGCGATGGCCTTCTTGACGGCGGCCACGATGTTGGCGGCGCGGAGGCCGTACTCGTCCATCAGGAAGTCCTGGGGACCCACCTGACCGAACTGGTCCTGCACGCCCACAAATTCCTGTACGGTGGGGGCGTTCCTGGACAGGCAGTTGGCCACAACAGAACCCAGGCCGCAGGTGACGTTGTGGTTCTCGGCGGTGACGATGGCACCGGTCTCCTTGGCGGCCTTGACCACCAGCTCCTCGTCCAGGGGCTTCCAGGTGAACATGTCGATGACCCGGACAGAGATGCCCTCTGCCTGCAGAGCCTCATAGGCCTTCAGGGACTCGTCCACCATGATGCCGGAGGTGATGATGGTGGCCTGATCCTTGTCGGACTCATGCAGCACCACACCCTTGCCGATCTCGAACTCGCTTCCCTCGCCGTACACCTGGATGATGCCCTTGCGGACGAACCGGGTGTAGGTGACGCCCTTGTCGATGTTCACCAGTTGGCGGGTGATACTGGCAAGCTGGTCATAGTCGGCGGGGTCCAGCACTGTGGTTTCGGGGATGGAGAGGTACATGGCTGCATCCTCCAGCGGCATGTGGGTGCCGCCGTTGAACGCGGCGGTGACGCCGGCGTCGGAACCCAGAACATGGACCGTCAGCCCGGCATAGGCAGCTGACATATAGATCTGGTCATAGCACCGGCGGGAGGAGAAGGTACCGAAGGAGTGGAAGAAAACCTTCTTGCCGGTGGCGGCGAGACCCGCAGACACACCGGCGGCGTTGCCCTCGGCGATGCCGGCCTCAAAGGCCCGGTCGGGATAGTGCTCCCGCAGCCGCTTGGTGTTGATGCAGCCCATCAGGTCGCAGTCCACATAGCAGATGGACTTGTCCTGCGCCATCATCTCGTCCAGGGTCAGGGCGAGACCGTCCCGGCAGGCCCGGGAGTCCTTTTCATGCTTACCGATCAGTTTCACGTTCATTGCTCTCACCCTCCTCAAGCGTTCTTGGCGTCTTCCAGAGCCTTTTCCGCGGCGGCCAGCGCCTCGGCCCACTGCTCCTCATTGGGCTGGGAGGAGTGGTCGTGCTTGGGCTCAGCGAAAGTGGCGCCCTTGCCCTTGCAGGTGTCCAGCACGATGCAGCTGGGCACGCCCTTCTTGGCGTAAGCGTTCTGGATGGCGTCGTAGATGGCCTTCACATCATGGCCGTCGATCTCCTGGGTATACAGGCCGAAGGATTCCGCCTTCTTGGCAATGTTGCCGTGGTCCAGGATGTCGGCGGTGGGGCCGTCCAGCTGATAGCCGTTGTTGTCGATGAAGTAGATGATGTTGTCCAGCTTGTGGGCGTATGCGAAGTGGAACGCCTCCCAGACTTGGCCCTCGTCGGCCTCGCCGTCGCCGATGACGCAGAACACATGGCTGTCATGGCCATCGATCTTGTTGCCCAGAGCGGCGCCGGTGGCGGTGGAGGCGCCCTGGCCCAGAGAGCCGGTGGTCAGATCCACGCCGGGGGTCAGCTTCCGGTCGGTGTGGCTGGGGAACTTGGTGTGAGGATGGTTGAGGGTATAAGCTTCCTCCATGGGATAGTAGCCCATCAGGCCAAAAGTGGCGTAAGCCACGGGGCCCGCGTGGCCCTTGGACAGGACCAGCCAATCCCGATCCTCCCACCGGGGGTTCTTCGGGTCAAACTTCATAACCTCTCCGTACAGGACGGCCATCAGGTCCGCCAGGTCCATGGAGCCGCCCACGTGGCCGAAGCCCCGGGAGTGGATGACCTTCAGCGTTTCCAGCCGGATCTCAGCCGCCAGAACTTTGCACTTTTTTTCGTTCATGGGGTGTTTCTTCCTTTCCTTCACTTAAATTGCACGCCGCGCGGAAACCTGCGCCGCATAGGTTCGACAGGGGGACAGGTCGCTGAGAAGTGAGAATGCAATGTGTGTGCGCCAACAGAAAAAGCAAAACGATTACTTCGCTTTCAGAATACCACAAATTCCAAAACATGAAAAGGGGGTTATCAAAGGTTTTTGAAAATTCGTCCCGCCGGTGGTGCCGTGGGGCGAACCTGAAGAAGCGTGTATCGGCGGATTTCCCAATGTCTGCACAAAAATATGGTGGTTTTGACCAAAAATCAACCCTGACATTTTCTATATTTTACCCCATCCTTCTATACGGAGTCAATATGAGTTTGAATTTTCACAAGAATAACTTCCGGAGATAGGAAGGTACACAGGCGCAGGGGGGAGTGACTACCTAGAGAAAGGAAAACCATGGAAAGCAGCACTTCAAGGTTTTCCTCGATTTTCCAGAAACACCTACGGGCGGCAAGGCTTGCGGCGGAAGGCCCTGCATCGTTCTGTAATTGACAAGCCCCGGCAAATTCGCTATTCTATATGGGACGGCATACGCCTCCGGCCGGCTTTGGCGGGTGGGGAAAGCGTTTGCGCAGAATGCGCCGCACCGGCGGCGGGAAAGGCAGAGTCAGATGAAGAACGTCACGCTGAAGGACGTGGCCCGAGCGGCGGGCGTCTCTTATTCCACAGTCTCTCGCTCCCTGTCAGGCAGCCCACAGATCGGGCGGGAGACCCGGGAGCGGATCCTGCGCCTGTGCGACGAGATGGGCTACACCAAAAACTATGTGGCCCGCTCCATGGTCATGCGGAGGACGGAGCTGATCGGTCTGGTAGTGCCTTCTATTGACAATCAGTTCATGGCAGAGCTGGCGTACCACGCGGAGATGAGCGCCCGGGCGCGGGGCTACAATCTCATGCTGTGCAACTCCGGGCCGGATCTGCGGCAGGAGAAGGCGGTGGTAAAGCTGCTGGTGGGCCGCCAGGTGGACGGGATGCTGATCGTCCCCCAGGAGCACCGGAGCTGTGAGGAGCTCCGGGTCTACACGGAGCAGGTGCCCACGGTCTTCCTCAGCGAGGATCTGCGGGACGAACCCCTCAGCTGTGTGACCACGGACAATACCGGGGCCACCTACCTGGCCATGGAATACCTGCGGAGCCTGGGGCACCGGGAGATCCTGTACTTCGGCCGCAGGCACACCGTCACCCACCAGCTGCGGGCAGAGGGCTACCTGCGGGCCTGCCGGGACATGGGGCTGACACCGCGGATTGTGGACAGCAGCTTTCCCCGCTCCTCAGTGGCCGGCGGCTATGAGCTGGCCCGGGAGCTGTTTACCAAGCCCCTGGACTATACGGCCATCCTGGCCTCCACGGACTCCAACGCCCTGGGGATTCTGCGGGCGGCGGACGAGCTTGGGATCAGGGTGCCGGAGCAGCTGAGTCTGATGGGATTTGACAACATCGCATCTGCCGCCATGCCGCGGATCGACCTGACTACGGTGGAGCAGTCCAAGCGGGAGATGGCCCTTCAGGCGGTGGAGATTCTGTTGGATAAGATCGAGCGGGGCACCCAGGGCTACGTCCATCAGATCCTGATGCCCAGTCTGGTGAAGCGCAGCTCCTGCAGGGCGTTGACATGAGAGACGTCTGCCGTTCTGCGGCGCGGCGCACTGCTTGACGGATAAGAAGAGGCGATCAGCTATGAAAGAGTATCTCTACGACCCCCACACCCACACGGCGGAGACCAGCAAATGCGGCCATCTGCCGGCGGCGGAGGTGGTGGATCGCTATGCCGGGCACGGATTTTCCGGCCTGGTGGTGACAGATCACCTCCACCCGGAGTACTTGTCCCGGATTGACACGGACCACAACTGGGACCATGTGATCGACCACTATCTTGCCGGCTACCGGGCCTCCAAGGCCCGGGGAGACGAACTGGGGCTGGATGTGATCCTGGGGGCGGAGCTGCGCTTCCCGGAGAACGACAACGACTATCTGGTCTATGGCATTGACGAGACGTGGCTGCGGGCGAACCCATATCTGTGCTGCATGAGCGCCCGGGAGTTCTACCGGAAATTCCACGACCAAGTACTGATCGTCCACGCCCACCCTTACCGCGACGGCAATACCACGGTATTTGAAGATGCTGTCCACGGCACGGAGATCCTCAACGCCCATCCCCGCCATGAAAACCATAACGACCGGGCCCTGGAGCTGGCGAAGCGCCACCCGGAGTATCTGCGCCTGGCAGGGTCTGACACCCACGAGGATGGTGACGAGTGCCGGGCTGGCGTCCTCCTGCCGGAGCGGGTGCGGGATTCCTTTGCCTACCGGCGCATGATCGAAGGGCGGTGCTTCCGCCTCTGGTCGCCCGTCTTTCCGGAGCTGGCGGCGGCGGATGAGGCTCTGCGCCGGGCAGAACCTGCGGAATAACAGCTTGTCCGCGCCGCGGAGCCGAACAGAAAAGCGCTGCCTTTGGCGGCGCTTTCTTGCTTGACAGCGGGGAGCGGAGCCGGATATAATGGAAAAAACAGGAGGTGATGGGATGCGAAAGAGCATTGTGGTGCTGATCGTTGCGGTGCTGGCAGTGGCGGCCGGAGCGGTGGTGCTGTCCCTGTCGGCTCCCGTGTTGGACGAGGAGGTGGAGTACCGGCTCACCTCGCTCTATTACCGGGGACAGGAGATCTCGTCCCAGGTGGACGGGGACGAGGTGCTGGATCTGCTGGAGGGCGCCTCCCGCGGTCTGATTTCCCGGGGCGGACTCCCGGCGCATTCCTTCCGGGATATGGTGGAGGTGAACGTCATCGGCGGAGAGGAGGCCCTGCACGTGGTACTCTCCATGGAGGACGGGCTCTTCGCCGTTTATCAGGATCCGGATTGGAGTTATGCCATTCGGGAGGGTGAGGCGCTGGCCGCCGCGGTGGAGGCGCTGCTGCCCGCATGAGAGGACCGTAAGACAACCTGAAAGCACCCCGCGGCCGTCGGCCGCAGGGTGCTTTTTCCTGTTTCGGGTTCAAACCTTGGCGGGCTGCATCTGTGACATCTGGCGCAGTACATACAGTTGAATGGGGACAGCCGCCGCCAGAGTGAGAAGATCGGAGACGGACTGGGCCATCTGGACGCCCAGAAGTCCCAACGGGGACAGGGAGAGAAGCCACACCAGGGGAATGAAGAAAATGCCCTGCCGGGCCATGGCGACAAAGGTGGCGGGAACGGTCCGCCCAATGGTCTGGAGCATCATGTTGCTCATGGTGATCCACGCCTGGAAGAAGAAAGTCACGCACTGGAACCGCAGGGCTACCGTGCCGATGGCGATGCCCCCCGGGTCATCCCGGAACAGGGCGATGAGCTGCGGTGCAAAGGCGAACCCCAGTGCCCCGATCACCAGCAGAAAGACGGCGGCCACCTTCACGCAGAACCAGAAGCCCTCCTTCACCCGGTGATACAGCCGGGCACCGTAGTTGAAGCCGCACACCGGCTGGAAGCCCTGGCCGAATCCGATCATGGCGGAGGCGCCGAAGGTGGTGATCCGCTGGACCACGCCCATGGCGGCGATGGCCGCGTCTCCGTAAGGCATGGCGCCGCTGGCGATGCCGATGGTGCCGTAGATGGCGTTGCCCTGGAAGCGCAGCTGGTTGTTCAGTACCAGGGAGGCGGTCATCCACGGCGCGCCGATGAGGATCACGCGCAGGTAGTCCTTGGCATAGGGCAGAATGGTGGGGGAGGAGCCCAGGAACGCGGCCAGGGGCGTCAGGAAGATCTCGCCGAAAACGCAGATGAGGAGTCCGGTGAACAGGGCGGAGAAAAAGCCGGTGGCCGCCATGTTGGAGGCCGAATCCGTATTGCGCCGCCCCAGCTCCCGGGAGATGAAGTTGCCGCTGCCGTGGCCGAAGAAAAAGCCCACAGCCTGGATCACCGCCATCATGGAAAACACCACGCCCACAGCGCCGGTGGCAGCGTTGCTGCGCAGCATCCCCACAAAAAAGGTGTCCGCCATGTTGTAAAAAGCGGTCACCAGCATACTGATGATGCAGGGAACGGCCAGATGGGAGATCACCCGGCTCACCGGTTCTTCTGTGAGCTGGTGGAATTTCTGTTCCTGTTCTTCACCCATGGAGAGCCCTCCTCCTGAAATATTTACATGATCCTAACAGAATTATAGCACGGCTCTGACAAAAGGGAAGGGTATTTTCCGGGGATTGGCACATCGGCGCCGGTATGGTATAATGGAAAACAGCGGGTCCGGTGGTTCCCTCCGGTGCCCTACATTCATTATAGAAAAAACAACCAGAGGAGCAAACGCAATGGAACATCTGACTGCCTTTTTGACGCGCATGCCCAAGGTGGAGCTCCATGTCCATCTGGAGTCCACCATGCCGGGGGAGATGCTGGCGCGGTTCGCGGCCCGGCAGGGGCGGGAGCTGCCCCGCCCGGCGGAGCGGCTGTACGACTGCTCTGCTGAGGACCTGAGCGACTTCCTCGCCTTTCTGGACAACATCTGCTCCTTTGTGGGCACGCCGGAGGAGCTGGCGGAGGCGGCGGAGCACGCTGCGCTGGAGAGTGGACGGGAGCATATCCTGTACAGCGAGATGATCCTGAACCCCACCCACTGGCCCCAGTTCTCGGTACCGGAGATCATCGCCGCGGTGACCGCTGGGTTTGACCGGGCTGCGGCACAGGGCGGCGCAGACTGCCGATTCACGCTGTCTCTCTCCCGCACCCAGACGGGGGCGGAGGCCATGGCCCTGGTGGAGGATATGAAAGCTCACCGGACCCACCGGCTGGCGGGCCTCTCCATTGACGGGAACGAGGCCCTGGCGGGCCGAACGGGGGAGCGGTTCCGTCCGGCGTTCCTGGCGGCGGGTGCGGCGGGCTTCGGCCGCACCGCCCACGCCGGGGAGAGCAGCGGGCCGGATGGCGTGCGGGACGCCCTGGATCTCCTGGAGGCGGACCGGCTGGACCACGGCGTCCGGGCGGCAGAGGACGCGGATTTGACGGCCCGGCTGGTGCGGGAGCGGGTGCCGCTGAACATCTGCCTGACCTCCAACCTGACACTGCTGTACCGGCGGCGGGAGGATCATCCCCTGCGGCGTCTGCTGGATGCAGGGGCGGTGGTGACCCTGAGCCGGGACGATCCTACCTTCCTGGGCGGGCTGACCCTGACGGAGGAGCTGCGCCGGGCCGCAGAATTCGCCTATATGAGCCGTGAGGAACTGCTGGCCTGCCAGGAGGCGGCGGTGGACGCCGCCTTCTGCGGACCGGAGACCAAGAACTTCCTGCGGCGGGCCCTTGCAGAATTTCAGCAGAGCTGACAGGCGCAGTCAGGCGTTGCCGCGCATAAGATGGGTTGTATCCAGGGCGGAAACGCCGGATATAATTTCCATGAAACGAGGGAATTCCTTTGCGTATCAATGAAGCCTATGAGCATGAGCCCATTTTACCATATCAGTCCGAAGAATCCTGCCCCCTGAACGGCTGCAACAAGGTCAGTACCCAGTGTGTGGATGTGACTGCCTCCGTGATCCTGTCCCCCACCGCAGTCATGGGCAGCCCCACCGTCACCTGTCAGGGCAATCCCACCATCACCTGCGCCACCAATGCAGACGGAACCATGTGCACCGTGACTATGACCCAGAAGGTCTGTGTCTCCATCCCGGTCCGCTACGGCACGACCATTTCTACCTGCGACCCCACTATCACCTGCGCAGAGAGCTGCATCGGCTGCGGCGGCTGCTGAGGAAAGCGGAACAGGGTCCCCGCCCATTTCGGCGGGGCCCTTTTCGTGTTTGCGCCCAGGAGAAATGGGGTTGCAAGTTTGTTGAAAAAACGATATACTGAATTGGATTTGTAAAGATTTTTCAACAGAAAGGAAGCGCTGTAATGACTGCTTATCCCAAGATGACCGCCGAGGAGCGGAAGGCGGAATACGCCGAGGTGACCCGGGAGTACGAGGAGCTGAAGGCCCGGGGACTGAATCTGAACATGGCCCGGGGCAAGCCCGGTAAGGCGCAGCTGGATCTGGTCAGCGATATTTTCAGCCTGATGCAGAAGCCGGAAGACTACGTGTCCGACGGCGTCGACGTGCGTAACTACGGCGAACTCAGTGGCCTGCCCGCCGCCAAGCGGCTGTTCGCGGAGATCCTGGGCTGCCGGCCGGAGCAGGTGTTCGTGGGCGGCAACGCCAGCCTGCAGCTGATGTACGATACCATCTCCAAGGCCTATACCCATGGCCTGCTCCACAGCGAGCGCCCCTGGTGCAGGGAGCCCGTGGTGAAGTTCCTGTGCCCCGTCCCCGGCTATGACCGGCATTTCAAGGTGACGGAGTCCTTTGGCTTTGAGCTCGTCACCATCCCCATGACGGACGAGGGACCGGACATGGACGCGGTGGAGAAGGCCATCCAGGACCCGGCGGTCAAGGGCATGTGGAACGTGCCCAAGTACTCCAACCCCGACGGCATCATCTACTCCGCCGAGACCATCCGGCGCATCGCCTCTATGAAGCCCGCCGCCCCGGACTTCCTGCTGATGTGGGACAATGCCTACTGTATCCATGAGTTCGAGGGGGACTATGTGGAGTTCCCGGACATCCTGGCGGAGTGTGAAAAATACGGCAACGCCGACATGGTGTTCGAGTTCGCCTCCACCTCCAAGGTGACCCTGCCCGGCGCCGGCATCTCCTGCTTCGCCTGCTCCGAGGCCAACATGGCTTACATGGAAAAGCTCCTCACTGTCCAGGTCATCAGCTTCGACAAGGTGAACCAGCAGCGCCATGTGCTCTATCTCAAGGACAAGGCCCACACCCTGGAGCTGATGAAGAAGCACGCCGCCATCATGGGCCCCAAGTTCCGCTGTGTGGTGGACGCGCTGGACCGGGAGATCGCGCCGCTGGAGATCGCCTCCTGGCGGCGGCCCAAGGGCGGCTACTTCGTCTCTCTGAACGCCATGCCCGGCACCGCCAAGCGGACGCTGGCCCTGTGCAAGGAGGCGGGCGTCACCATGACCGGCGCAGGCGCCACCTTCCCCTATGGCAAGGATCCCCAGGACAGCAATATCCGCATCGCGCCTTCCCTGCCCCCTGTTGAGGAGCTGGAGCAGGCCATCGCCGTGCTGTGCGTCTGCCTGAAGATGGCGGCCCTGGAGAAGCTGGGCGTATGAGATACAAGGGAAGCGTTTACCGTCCGCCCTCTGAGGCGTACAGCCTCATCGTCCAGGTGACCTACGGGTGCAGCCACAACACCTGCGCCTTCTGCAGCATGTATAAGGAGAAGCACTTCGCCATTCGTCCCCTGGAGGAGGTGCTGGAGGACTTCCGCATCGCCCGGGGCGTGTACCGCCGGGTGGACCGGGTGTTCCTGGCGGATGGCGACGCATTAGTCCGGAAAGCGAATGAGCTTTACACCATCCTAGACACCATTCGGGAGCTGTTCCCAGAGTGTGAGCGGGTCACCAGCTACGCGTCCCCTGCCTCCATCCGTATCCGGACGGAGGAGGAGCTGCGGACGCTGCGGGACAAGGGCCTGACCATGGTCTACATGGGACTGGAGTCCGGGTGCGACGACGTTTTGAAGCGGATGCGCAAGGGCCACATGTCCGCCGAGATCGTGGAGATGGGCCGGAAGGTCCGCCGGTGCGGCATGGCGCTGTCCGTCACCGCCATCACGGGCCTGGGCGGCCCGGAGCTGCTGGAGCGCCACGCCATCGAGACGGCGGAGGCATTCAACGCCATGAACCCGGAGTATATCGGGATGCTGACGCTGATGGTGGAGCCGGAGACGCCCCTTTACGACTGGGTGCGGGACGGCAGCTTCCAACTGCTGACCCAGCCCCAGGTGCTGGAGGAAACCCGGCTGCTGATGGAGCATCTGGACAGCCCCGGCAGCGTGTTCCGGATGAATCACGCCAGCAACTACCTGGTGCTGAAGGGCACGCTGAACCAGGACAAGGAGGCCATGCTCCGCACCATCGACGCGGCGGAGCACGACCTGAGCCGCCTCCGGCCGGAGGAGTGGCGGGGCCTGTAAAACCAAATGAAACAGCCGCAGAGCAACGCTCTGCGGCTGCTTTTTTGCCCGGGACCGCAGGCTTGACAGCCCCTGCCGGAGATGATACCATAGGGCCGATTTCCAAGCGGGGTGGGATGTCGGTTCTGTGCGCAAGACCAACTACCGGGCTGAAAAGGAGGCGGCATCCCCCTGTTTGGTGTTGCCCGGCCCCCTTAAAAGTCCAACGTGATATGTGCAGCGGCGCAGCGTGAGCGGACATTCCGGGGCATGGAAACCTCAAAAAAAGGATAAAAAACCCAGTTGGCAACCGTTGGTTGCCGGAAAGTAAGCCGCGCGCGGTTTACTTTCATTTCTTACTGGGATAGATTTGGAGATGTAAGCAATGACCTTAGAGAAAAAATTGGCTCGCTTGCGAAAAAGAGAAGGGCTGTCCCAAGCAGAGGTATCGGAAGCGCTGGATGTGTCCCGGCAGGCCGTAACAAAATGGGAAACAGGGACGTCCAGGCCATCAATAGAAAATCTGCAATCTCTGAGCAGGCTCTATAACGTCCCGCTGGAGTATCTGCTGGATGAAAGCGGGGACGAACTTCCTGCTCCTGCTCCGGCGGCCCCGGCTGCAGAGAAGGGGCCGGAGCAGACGGTACAGAAAAAAGAAAAGCAGTGGATGAGGCTGCTTGTGATCGGCGCCGTTGTTTTGGCCCTGCTGGTATGCTTCCTTTTCTGGTATGGAAGAGGGCAGAAGGAAAATGAACTGGATTTACATTCGATTCAGGGAGAAGTCCATACATCATCTGAAGTTCCAAAGTTTAATTTGGATTGGGAATAAAAGAAAGGAGGTGAGACCAATGGGAGTGAAAAGAGGCGTTTGTTTGTTGTTCGCCTGTATTGCAATTTTTAGCTGTATTCCCGCTCAGGCCGCTGCAGCTGATATTGGAGAACAGGCAGCAGAGATCGCGGAACCAAGAGCCACAGGGAAATTTGATTTTGAGATTCCTGCAAAAACCCTGATGGAAGCAAGCACCAGCTTTCCGATGGAATATGGGGAAACCGTTACCATTACAGCCTCCTATTCTCCGGCGTCAGCGAGCGTCGACTTCGGACTGATCGACTCCGACGGGCTATTTTACCCTGTGCGAGGAAGCAACGGGAGCATTAACCAGACGATCAGGATCGATCTCAGAGGGACCTATACATTTGCGGTAAGAAACAACTCCAGCTACAAAGTGAGTGTTTCTGGGTTTGTAAATTACTAAAAATTGCGGTAGAGCGGAAAAGAGCATCAACATGCCATATTAATTTTTGTTAAATATGTCAAAGTTCCTCGCCTATTTTGTGAAAGGAGTAAATTATGAAAAAGTTGATCTCCATCCTGCTAAGCGTTGTAGTCATGTTCACGCTCTCTGTTCCCGCTTTTGCGACTGAACCTATTCAAGCTAATCAGCAGGCAGAAATTCCAGATGGTTTTGTTCTATTCGACAGCGAAACTTCCTTTGTAGATGATGGAACCGGAAATCTTATTGAAGTTACAGTCAACGAATACAGACGTCTTATTGCGCCTCTAGCAGAGGTCGGGGAAGAACGAATTTATACTTTCGACATATCTAATACTTCTCTGGGAGTTGTATCTGGGGTCGTTGGTACTCCTCTAACCAAGACAGTGAAACAGAAAATTGCTACTATCGTTGCACAAAAACTTGGTGAAAAAATAGGTGCATCGTTTATCCCTGGCTTGAACGTAGCTTCCTGGATCATAAGCGCAATTGGAACTGCCAATGCGGTTTTTGGAAATAACGGGTTTAGGATTACTGTATCTGTTGTTTACACAGAATATTTCGAACATAAGGAAGGAATTTATCTTCATGGTTGGGATCTTTCTGACTTTGATATCTCCACATATTAAAAATGAATAAACTCGGTCGGCTTTTTAAATTTCTTAAAATTGTATTATCGATTTCTATTGTTTCCTTGATCGCATTCTCCATATACAATGATTTCCAATATAGCCAATGGAGTTCCATGCCTGCTGCAGAGGTGCTTTCGGGGCCCAGCGATTGCTATCAGAATTTTCTTTCGTTATCAGAAGAACGATCAGATGGATTTCATGAAACGTTTCTAAATCTGTGTGGCAAACATTATTGGAGACAGTTGTCCCTTTCTAACACTGAATCAGTGACTTTTGAATGTGATTCACTATTGGGTACTGTTAGACTGCTAATTATAGGCAGTTCCCCGGACACTGTAG
>ENA-UEYL01002754-UEYL01002754.1-human-gut-metagenome-genome-assembly--contig:-NODE-2754-length-12431-cov-2.708030_pt1 | contig 12431 bp, 13 predicted proteins | sample MGYA00242941_ERZ507946 | MGnify/ENA primary metagenome ERZ507946 (study PRJEB26167, sample SAMN06115482) | human gut metagenome | host: Homo sapiens | place: China:Guizhou | collected 2015-03-11...
CATATAACGCAGCATAGAGCAGGTTGTTGCATACATAAGTCCCGGCGGAGTAGGAGAGCGCAGCAGGAATTCCGGCTGCGCGGAGCCGATCTGTGATCTGCCTGGTCGGAATCGTCGAAAAAAAGGCGTCAGGCGCGCTGTCAACAACCGGCTGGTCGTGTGGCTGGAAGCCTGCGTTATCGGGGGTGCGGGCGTCCCGCAGATTGATGGCGACGCGTTCGATCTGAATGGATGGACTGCCGCCGAACTGTCCGACACAGAGGATGGCATTCGGCTGATGTGCGTCGATTGCAGCCTTGAGCGCATCAATGGAAGCTTCAAATTCGGTCGGGATTTCGCATTTGATGATATCTGCGCCTGCGATCAGATCTTCCAGAGCGCGGACAGCTTCCCAGGAGGGATTGACGGTTTCACCGCCGAACGGAGTAAAACCGGTTACGAGAATTTTCATGAGCGTGGTGTTCCTTTTCTGTAATTATTTTATTTATATTATAAATCAAACCGCCCGGGCTTGCAAACCGCGGTGAAAGCGCCGCTGCAGGATTCCGTGTGCATTTGTTTGCATCCCTGTATCCTCTGTGCTATACTGTATACGGGTTTTTACGAGAAAACGAGGAAATTAACATGAAAACAATCGTAGTTACACTGGATAAAGAACATCCGGATGGGGAAGCGATTCTTCGGGCAGGCGAGATCATCAAAGCCGGCGGACTGGTGGCGTTTCCGACAGAGACGGTCTACGGACTGGGCGGAGATGCGCTGAATCCGGAATCGTCACGGAAAATATATGCGGCGAAGGGACGTCCGTCTGACAACCCGCTGATCGTGCACATTTGCCGGTGGGAAGATATTTACAAAATCGCGGATCCGGTTCCGGAAATCGCGCAGCGTCTGGCAGCGCGCTTTTGGCCGGGACCCCTGACGATGATTTTGAATAAAACCGCGCTTGTACCCAAAGAAACGACAGGCGGTCTGGATACGGTAGCGGTGCGGTTCCCGTCCGATTCCATTGCGCAGCGCTTTATCTGCGCGGCGGGTGGATTTGTTGCAGCGCCGAGCGCCAATACGTCCGGCAGACCGAGCCCGACGCTGGCGCAGTATGTAAAAGAGGACATGGACGGCAGGATCGAGATGATCTTAGACGGTGGCGAGGAAGTCGGCATTGGTCTGGAATCTACGATCGTAGACCTGACTGGAGACATTCCGATGATCCTGCGCCCGGGTTATGTGACGCAAAAGATGCTGGAAGAGGTTGCAAATCAGGTGGACGTTGACAAGACGATTTTGGATGTAAACTGCCATTTAAGACCTAAGGCACCCGGAATGCGTTACCGTCACTATGCGCCGAAGGGAGACCTGACCATTATCGAGGGCGCGCAGGACGCGGTGAAGGAAGCCATCTGTGAAAAAAGCCGTCAGGCGACGGCAGACGGGCACCGTGTGGGTATCATCGCAACGGACGAGACGATGGAAGCCTACCGTCAAAACAGCAATGCGGCGAGTATCAAAAGCGTTGGGAGCCGTCTGGACGAAGCAGCGGTCGGCAGAAGCCTTTACCGGATTCTGCGGGAATTCGATGATGAAAATCTGGACATCCTGTTTTCGGAATCTTTTGCGGAAAGCGGCTTTGGACAGGCAATTATGAACCGGTTGCTAAAAGCGGCAGGTCATCATGTAGAACAGGTATGAGCAGGAAGAAGATTGAAAAATTATTTTTTTTCAATCACGGGATTTGTGTCTGCGCGCACTTGACACAAACTCGGCATGCGCAAAAAGCGTGCGCAGAAATGAGAGGAAGAAAAATGATAGCATTGGCAAGTGACCACGGTGGATATGAACTGAAACAGAAGGTGATCGGATATCTGGAGGCAAATGGCTATACGTGCCATGATTTCGGCTGCTACAGTCTGGAATCCTGTGATTATCCGGAGTTTGGACGCGCTGCAGCAGAAGCAGTTGCAAAGGGCGAATGTGAAAAGGGAATCGTCATCTGTACAACCGGTATTGGTATTTCGATCGTTGCCAACAAGGTTCCCGGTATCCGCTGCGGACTTTGCGCAGACACCTATTCCGCAAAAATGACAAGAGAGCATAACGATGCAAATATGCTGGCAATGGGCGCTGGAATTGTCGGACCGAACCTGGCTCTGTCGATCGTAGAGACGTTTTTAAATACACCGTTTTCCGGCGATGAAAAGCATGTCAGAAGAATCAACAAGATTGAAGAAGAAGTAAAATAATGGTATGATGTTGGGAACATAAAACGAAGGAGGACAATGAAAATGTCAAAGGTAATGGTAATGGATCATCCCCTGATCCAGCACAAGATCGGTCTGATCCGCAAAAAGGAAACGGGTACAAAGGATTTCAGAGAGACGATCAGCGAAATCGCAATGATGATCTGCTATGAAGCGACCAGACATCTGGAGCTGGCAGATGTGCAGATTGAGACTCCCATCTGCAGCACAACAGTAAAAGAGATCAAAGGACGTAAAATGGCCATTGTTCCGATCCTGCGTGCAGGACTGGGTATGGTAGACGGTGCGCTCAAGATGATCCCGGCAGCAAAGATCGGTCATATCGGCCTGTACCGCGACCCTGAGACATTAAAGCCTGTAGAATATTACTGTAAGCTTCCGGCTGACTGCGCAGAAAGAGAAGTTTTCGTTGTTGACCCGATGCTGGCAACCGGCGGCTCTTCCGTAGCAGCAATCCGTATGCTGAAAGAAAAAGGCTGTAAGAAGATTCATTTCCTGTGTATCATTGCAGCTCCTGAGGGCGTAAAGGCAATGCAGGAAGCACATCCTGACGTAGACGTTTATATCGGCGCACTGGATGAGCACTTAAACGAGCACGGCTATATCGTCCCCGGTCTGGGCGATGCCGGCGACAGAATTTTTGGCACCAAATAAAACCGGATTTTTATAAGGAGGGTGTATGAAGCGGGAGGATTATATTTCCTGGGATGAATATTTTATGGGAGTAGCCAAGCTCGCGGGAATGCGCTCCAAAGATCCCGGTACGCAGGTCGGGGCATGTATTGTGGGGCAGGACAACAAAATCCTTTCCATGGGGTATAACGGCTTTCCGATCGGCTGCTCTGATGATGAATTTCCCTGGGAGCGGGAGGGGGATACGTTAAAGACGAAGTATCCTTATGTGACGCACAGCGAGCTGAATGCCATTCTAAACTACCGCGGCGGAAGCCTGGCTGGGGCGAAACTCTATGTGACGCTTTTTCCCTGTAATGAATGCGCAAAAGCGATCATCCAGAGCGGAATCCGGGAAGTGATTTACGATTGCGACAAGTATGCGGAAACCCCGTCTGTGCGGGCATCCAAGCGGATGTTTCGGGCAGCGGGCGTGGCGTACAGACCTTACAGCAGAAGCGGACGGACCGTAAAGATGGAGCTTTGATGAGAGGGACAAAACGGGGATTCCGAAGAACAATTGCCAGCCTGCTTGTTTTTTCTCTCTGTATCGCTGCAGTTCCAGCGCTGCCGGCAAGGGCGGACAATAAGATCAATGAGCTGCAGAATCAGATCAAGGAAGAACAGAAAAAACAGAACGATACGAAGGACCAGAAAAAACAGACGGAAAACAATATCAATTCCCTGAACAATGTAAAAACCTCCCTGCAGGGGGAGTTAAACGGTCTGACGGATGACCTGACGCAGATCAGCAGCCGGCTGGAAGAAATCGAACAGAATATTATCGACAAGAACCAGGAAATTTCCGATACGCAGGAAAAGCTGGAGCAGGCGAAGGAGACGGAGAGCAGCCAGTATGCGGCGATGAAGCAGCGGCTGCGTTATCTTTACCGTGACAATAACCGCACGTATTATGAGATTTTATTCAGTGCGATGACGTTTTCTGAACTGCTGAACCAGAGTATTTATGTGGAAAAGCTCCATGAGTACGACCACAGGATGCTTTTGAGCTACAAAGCGCAGCGGGAAGCGATTGAAGAGATGGAGGCGAAGCTGGAGGAGGAAAAGGCGCAGTTAGATGATCTGCAGGCTCAGGCAAAGGAGCAGCAGGCGAGTATCATGACGAGCGTCAACAACACCAAAAACAGCATCAGCGCCTACAGCGGACAGATTGCGGAAGCACAGGCCCAGGCGGATGCTCTTGGCAATCAGATTGCAGAGCAGGACAAAAATATTGCAGCCCTCAAAAAACAGCTGCAGGAGGAAATCGCGAAATCCCGTCTTGCTGCGAAATCAGCATGGAGGGACATTTCCGAGGTGAGCTTTGCAGAGGGCGACCGGTATCTTCTGGCAAACCTGATCTACTGCGAAGCGGGCAATCAGCCCTATGCGGGGCAGGTAGCAGTCGGGGCGGTAGTCATCAACAGTGTGCTGAGCTCGGTCTATCCGAACACAGTATCAGGCGTAATTTACCAATATAAGCAGTTTGCACCGGTTCTGGACGGACATCTGGCGATTGCACTTGCAAACGACAGCGCGACGGCTGCATGTTATAAGGCAGCAGACGAAGCGATGTCCGGCTATACAAACGTCGGACGCTGCGTATATTTCAGGACACCGATTGAAGGTCTGACCGGCACGCAGATCGGAGGGCATATTTTCTACTAAAAGCGGCTGAAATTGCAGATGGTCAGCAGATGGTAATTTAAAGCTCTGTGCTGTTTATGCAGCTGCTATGGAATCTAAAATTTTTATAAACAGACAGATGACAGGATATGTTTGAAAAGCTGTCAAAAACAGCAGGAATTTCTGCAGATTTCACAACTGCAAAAATCCTGCTGTTTTTTCATGCCTGCTTATTGCATAAAATGGACAGAAAAACGCGCAAAAACGTCGGGGAAAATGCCAGAAACTGTTAAGGCAATGCCAAGAAAACTGGTGGACAAGAAAGCGTAAAATGGGTATAATGGTAGACAGGGATTTCTCCAAAATGGCAGCTTAAAAAGAGCCGGTCAGAGCGAAAATCTCTTGAAAAACCGGTGCATGGCAGGAGGATTTTTGTGGCAAAGCACTCCTTTAACAAAACTGTCTGGCAGTGCCTGACGCTGATTTCACAGTTCGGAATTATGATGCTTGTGCCCACGGGCATGATGTTCGCCCTCGGCTACTGGCTGGATGGCAGGCTCGGGACGCAGTTTTTTGCGGTTGTGCTGTTTTTTGTTGGCGTTTTGGCGGGATTTGGGAACATTTACCGGCTGGCGCGGCAAATTTATCAGAAGAAGGACAAAAAGGACAGGGAATGAGAAATTTTTTCAAAAAGATCGATGAAACCGTCCGGGAGATGTGGCTCGGCACATTTTTGTGGGGCTGTCTGTGCGAGCTGGTGTCCGTCTGGTGGGTAAAGGACAGGCTGTACAGCGGTCTGGGCATCCTGATCGGGATGCTGCTTGCCATGGCAGGAATCTGGCACATGTGGAAGGTGCTGGATACAGCGCTGGAGCTCGGAAACGACGCACAGAAATATGCGACGTCGAAGAATCTTCTCCGGTATGCTGTGGTTTTAGTCGTGTTTGCAGTCCTGATGCTGACACATTTTGCAGACCCGTTAGCGGCGTTTGCAGGTTTGATGGGAATGAAAGCTTCGGCTTATCTGCAGCCTTTTATACGCGGATACAAAGAAAAGAAGAGGAGGTGAGACGATGACGAATGGTATTTTGCTAAATGGTTCGGCTGACATTGATTTTATGATTCACGGCGTCTTTCCCTATCAGTTTTTCGGACAGACTGTGTGGATTACCACAACCCATATCTGTCTCCTGATCGTACTTTTGCTGATCCTTGCGTTTGCGATTGCGGCAAACCGGGCGATGAAGCATGCTTCTGAAGTACCGGGATTTTTCCAGAACATCGTGGAGCTTGTGGTGGAAAAGCTGGACGGCATGGTAAAAATGGTTATGGGAAAGAATGCGGCGAAGTTCGCAAACTATATTGGAACCATATTCATTTTTATCCTGATCAGCAACTTTTCCGGTCTGCTGGGGTTACGTCCGCCGACGGCGGATTACGGCGTTACCCTGCCGCTCGGTCTGGCAACCTTTACGCTGATTCATTACAACAAGCTGAAGCATAAGAAGTTAAAGGGAGCGCTGGCAGAGCTGTGCGATCCGTGGCCAATCTGGGCGCCGATCAATATTATCGGTTATATTGCAGTTCCGGTTTCGCTGTCTTTGCGTCTGTTTGCCAATGTGCTTTCCGGCGTTGTTATGATGGCGCTGGTATACGGACTTCTGCGGGTGATCGCAATCGGCTGGCCTGCAGTGCTGCATGTGTACTTCGATCTGTTTTCGGGAGCAATTCAGACCTACGTGTTCTGTATGCTGACGATGACATACCTTTCTGATGCCATCGGAGAGGAAGGATAAACGAAAATACCAAAACTGTAACACAACAGAAGAATGGAGGATTTATCATGGAATTCAATGAAAACTTTATCTTAGGCTGTTCTGCAATCGGCGCAGGTCTGGCGGTTATCGCCGGTATCGGACCTGGTGTAGGTCAGGGTATCGCAGCTGGTCATGCTGCTGCTGCAGTTGGCAGAAACCCGGGTGCAAAATCCGATATCACCTCGACCATGCTGCTTGGTCAGGCGGTTGCCGAGACAACCGGTCTGTATGGTCTGCTGATTGCGATGCTGCTGCTGTTTGTAAAACCTCTGCTTCCCTGATAAGAGAATAGTTCAAGAAGGAAGGAGGAGGGAAGAGTGCATAATTTAAACGCAGTATTGCTTGCAGCAGAAATGGAGCCCAGACTGTTTGATCTGGATTTCCAGCTGCTTGCGGATTCCCTGCTTACGATCATCGCTGTATTCGTGCTGTTTATTGCATTATCCTATCTGCTCTTTAATCCTGCCCGCAAATTCATGCAGGACAGACAGAATAAGATCGCAGGGGAACTGGATCATGCAAAGACAGCCCAGGAGGACGCCGAAAAGCTGAAAGCAGATTACGAAGCCAGACTTGCCAATGTGGACAAAGAGGCGGATGAGATCTTGAGCGCAGCAAGAGCGAAAGCACTGGCGAATGAAGCGGACATTGTGGCGAAGGCGCGGGAGGAAGCCTCTCGTATTATCGCCCATGCGCATGTGGAAGCCGAACTGGAAAAGAAAAAAGCGGCGGATGAAATTAAGCAGGAGATGGTTGGTCTGGCAATGGATGCGGCTGGCAAGTTTGTCAGAGTTTCCATGGATGACAGAACCAAGAACGCTCTGATTGAAGAGACTCTTGCAGAAATAGGAGAAAATACATGGCTAAGCTAGTGTCACAGGTCTATGCGGAAGCACTGTTTGGCCTGGGCGTAGAGAATGGTCTGCTGGATACGCTTCTGGAGGAGCTAAACGGCATGTGTGAAATTTTAGGGAAAAATTCCCAATTTGTGACACTGCTTGGACATCCGGAGCTGGATCAGAAGGAAAAAACAGCGGTCTTTGACCGGGTATTTGACGGTAAAATCAGCAAAGAACTGAACGGATTTTGCCATCTTCTTCTGGAAAAAGGCAGATTTGGCGAGCTGTTTGCGATCCGTGAGGATTACGAACGCCGCTGTCTGGCTTATCATAAAATCGGAGTCGTGTATGTAACCAGTGCGGAAGAGCTTTCGGATACGCAGAAGGAAAACATCCGTCAGAAGCTTCTGGCTACGACCGACTTTGTATCGCTGCAGATTCATTATCAGGTGGATGCTGCGCTGATCGGCGGACTCAAGATCCAGATCGGCGACCGTGTTGTAGACAGCAGCATCCAGAACAGGCTGAAACGGATGAAAGACAGCCTGATGCGTGTGTCTTTATCCTGAAGCGGACTTACGCAGCAGAAAGAATAACGGGAAAACCTGTTCCCGTATCCTAGGAAGGGAGTAAAATCCATGAATTTAAGACCTGAGGAAATCAGTTCTGTTATTAAAGAACAGATTGAGCGATATGCCTCCAGGCTGGAAGTATCGGATGTCGGTACCGTTATCTGGGTAGCGGACGGCATTGCCAGAATCCATGGACTGGAGAATGCGATGCAGGGTGAGCTGCTGGCATTCCCCAATGATGTATTCGGCATGGTGCTGAATCTGGAGGAGGACAACGTAGGTGCTGTACTGCTTGGCGCGGGCAGCATCAGTGAGGGTGATCAGGTCCGGACAACAGGACATGTAGTTGAGGTTCCGGCGGGCGACGCACTGCTGGGACGTGTTGTAAATGCGCTGGGTCAGCCCATCGATGGCAAAGGACCCGTGCAGACGGATGCCTACCGCAAAATTGAGCGTGTGGCAAGCGGCGTTATTACCCGTAAATCCGTAGATACCCCTCTTCAGACCGGAATCAAGGCAATCGATTCCATGGTTCCCATCGGACGCGGACAGCGTGAGCTGATTATCGGCGACCGCCAGACCGGTAAGACCGCAATTGCCATTGATACCATCATCAATCAGAAGGGCCAGGGCGTAAAGTGTATTTATGTCGCCATCGGTCAGAAGGCTTCTACCGTAGCTTCCATCGTAAATACGCTGGAAGAGTACGGTGCTATGGCATATACGACTGTCGTAGCTTCTACTGCGAGTGAGCTTGCTCCGCTGCAGTACATCGCACCCTATGCAGGCTGTGCAATGGGTGAAGAATGGATGGAAAAGGGAGAAGACGTGCTGGTCGTTTATGACGATTTAAGTAAGCATGCGGCTGCATACCGTACACTCTCCCTGCTGTTAAAGCGTCCGCCTGGCCGTGAGGCTTATCCTGGTGACGTCTTCTATCTGCATTCCAGACTGCTGGAGCGTGCAGCAAGAATGAATGACGAGCATGGCGGCGGTTCCCTGACTGCATTGCCGATCATTGAGACACAGGCAGGAGATGTTTCTGCATACATCCCGACCAACGTTATTTCTATTACGGATGGTCAGATTTATCTGGAAACGGAAATGTTCCATGAGGGCTTCCGTCCTGCAGTCAACGCCGGTCTGTCCGTATCCCGTGTAGGCGGTTCTGCACAGATCAAGGCGATGAAGAAGATTGCAGCGCCGATCCGTGTCGAGCTGGCACAGTACCGTGAGCTGGCGGCCTTCTCCCAGTTTGGTTCCGAGCTGGATGCAGATACCCGCGAAAAGCTGGCACAAGGCGAGAGAATCCGGGAGGTATTAAAGCAGCCCCAGTATCAGCCCAAGCCGGTAGAATACCAGGTTATCACGCTGTATGTGGCAACCGGAAAATATCTGCTGGATGTAGAGGTTGACCAGATTACCCGGTTCGAACAGGAATTTTTCACATTCCTCGATAAGAAATATCCGGAAGTTCCAAAGGCGATCCGCACAGAGAAAGTGATTTCTGACGAGACGGATGCACTTCTGAAAAAGGCGATCACAGAGTTTAAGGCAGAATTCAAATAGGATGGAGAAGGGCAGGTGACAGGACATGGCTTCCATGAGAGACATTAAGAGAAGAAGAAGCAGTATCCAGAGCACCGGACAGATCACCAGGGCAATGAAGCTGGTTGCCACCGTCAAGCTGCAGAAGGCACGGGAAAAGGCGGAGCATACCAGACCTTATTCCGATGGGGTTTATCAGACCATGCAGTCCATCCTGGAGCGTTCTGCCGGGATCAGCCATCCGTATCTGCAGGGCGGGGATAACCCGCGCAAGGCAGTGATCGTGATGACATCCAACCGCGGACTTGCGGGCGGCTATAATGCGAATGTGGTCAAGCTGATCACACAGGGAAATTTTGACCTGAAGGAGCTTGACATTTATGCTGTCGGCAAAAAGGGCAAGGACGCGCTGCAGCGTGCAGGCTGCAAGATCAGCCTGGACTGCTCGGATATCTGCGAGGAACCTACCTATGCGGATGCGGCTGCTTTGGGCAGACGCGTTCTGACAAGCTTTGCACAGGGCGAGGTAGGCGAAATCTGGCTGGCCTATACTTCTTTTATCAATACAGTTGTGCATGAACCCAGGCTGATCCGTCTGCTTCCGGTTTCGAAAGAGGACGTGGATGAAAAGGTGGAACGGGAGGGTTCTGCAGGCTTAAAGCTTCAGATGAACTTTGAAGCGGAGGAAGAAAGCATTCTGGAAATGCTGATTCCCAAATATATGATCAGTATGATTTACGGCGGACTGCTGGAAGCAGCTGCCAGTGAAAACGGCGCGCGGATGCAGGCGATGGATTCTGCAACGGGCAATGCTGAGGAAATGCTGGAAGATCTGACGCTGCTGTACAACAGAGCGCGTCAGGGCGCGATCACCCAGGAGCTGACCGAAATTATCAGCGGTGCTGCGGCGATCGGCTAGCCGGCAGAATAGGAAACAAGGAGACAGTTTATGGCAGCAGAAAAAATTGGAAGGATCACACAGGTCATCGGTGCCGTACTGGATATTCGCTTCCAGGCGGGTGAGCTTCCGCTGATCAATGAGGCGATCCGGATTAAGCGTGAGGACGGCGGCGAGCTGGTTGCCGAAGTTTCCCAGCATCTGGGAGACGATACGGTAAGATGTATTGCCATGGGTTCGACAGACGGTCTGCGCAGAGGAATGGAAGCAATCGCAACCGGCGCTGCGATCAGTGTTCCGGTGGGAGAAAATACTCTGGGACGCATGTTCAACGTACTGGGTCAGCCGATTGACGAAAAACCGATGCCGGAGGGCGTCAGCTTTGAGCCGATTCACCGCAGCGCACCGAAATTTGAGGATCAGTCGACAAAAGCGGAAATGCTGGAAACCGGTATTAAAGTCGTTGACCTGCTTTGCCCCTATCAGAAGGGTGGTAAGACCGGTCTGTTCGGCGGCGCCGGCGTAGGCAAAACCGTACTGATTCAGGAGCTGATCCGTAATATTGCAACAGAGCACGGCGGCTACTCTGTATTTACCGGTGTAGGCGAGCGTACCAGAGAAGGCAATGACCTGTATTATGAAATGAAAGAATCCGGGGTTATCGATAAGACAACCATGGTATTCGGACAGATGAATGAGCCCCCCGGGGCAAGAATGCGCGTCGGTCTGACCGGTCTGACAATGGCAGAATATTTCCGTGATCAGGGCGGCAAGGACGTGCTGTTGTTTATTGATAATATTTTCCGTTTTACACAGGCGGGATCGGAAGTGTCTGCGCTTCTTGGAAGAATGCCGTCGGCGGTCGGATATCAGCCGACGCTTGCTACGGAAATGGGAGAACTTCAGGAGAGGATCGCGTCAACGAAAAACGGTTCGGTTACTTCCGTACAGGCGGTATACGTTCCTGCCGACGACTTGACAGACCCGGCTCCGGCAACGACGTTTGCTCATTTGGATGCGACGACGGTTCTCTCGAGAAAAGTGGTAGAGCAAGGTATCTATCCGGCAGTTGATCCTCTGGAGTCAAGTTCCCGTATTTTGGAAGCGGAGATCGTTGGGGAAGAGCATTACGAAGTGGCGAACAAAGTGATCGCGATTCTTCAGAAATATAAAGAACTGCAGGATATCATCGCAATCCTCGGTATGGAAGAGTTGTCGGATGAAGATAAAGCAACCGTTATGCGTGCGAGAAAAATCCAGAAGTTTTTGTCGCAGCCGTTCTTTGTGGCTGAGACGTTTACCGGAGTTCCGGGAAAATATGTGCCGCTGAAAGAGACGATCCGAGGATTTAAGATGATCATCGACGGAGAGATGGACGAGTATCCTGAGTCGGCATTTTTCAATGTAGGTTCAATCGACGATGTGATCGAGAAAGCAAAGGCGGCGGAGTAGGCAGAGGTGTATTATGGATACATTTGGATTGAGAATCATAGCAAGTGATAAAGTATTTTTCAATGGAAGATGTAAGAAACTGACGATTCCGGCGCCGGACGGAGAAAAAGGCGTACTGGCGCACCATGAAAATATGGTGATCGCCGTTGTTGTCGGTATTGCGCGCATGGAATCAACAGAAGGTGAAGTGACGGAAATCGCAGTCGGAACAGGTTTTGCGGAGATCGTGAATAACCGTGTGACACTGCTCGTCGATACGGCGGAACGCCCGGAAGATATTGACGTGCGTCATGCCAGAGAACAAAGGGAACATGCACAAGAGCGGATGCGGCAGAAACAAAGCATTCAGGAATATTACCACACGCAGGCATCTCTTGCTCGGGCGATGAACCGCCTGAAACTTGCACAGGGAGCGAAAGACCTGATCCACTATTAAGTGTGACAGATGCTTACGGTTGTCGAAAGGATACATCGATAGCATGTTTGTGAAAAGAAACAGATAAAAAGAGTCAGATCACGAGTGACTGGCTCTTTTTTTATCTTGCATTTTATATGGCTGTATACTAAAATAATAATGCTTATGCAAGTAAATTATTTGCATTAAAATGCACAGAAAAATGTCAGACAGAACAGTTTAAATAAATATATGGATTTACAGATCAAAGAAAATGAAACGGGAGGGGAATTATGAGTGAAGGTTACAAAATGAGGTATATTAGAGAGATCGTAAAGGAAATATTAAGTATGGT
>ENA-UEYL01002755-UEYL01002755.1-human-gut-metagenome-genome-assembly--contig:-NODE-2755-length-12430-cov-4.531207_pt1 | contig 12430 bp, 7 predicted proteins | sample MGYA00242941_ERZ507946 | MGnify/ENA primary metagenome ERZ507946 (study PRJEB26167, sample SAMN06115482) | human gut metagenome | host: Homo sapiens | place: China:Guizhou | collected 2015-03-11...
GCAAAAAATGTGCCCGTAACCGAAAGAGAATAGATACGTCACTCTATTGATAACTAATGCGTCAACACAAAAAACAATTCCATTTCAATTCTTCATTACTATGAAAAAAAACTTATTCAGAAAATTTCTTGCACTGTTCTTAACCGGAACAATGTTAGCCGGTGTCGGTTGTAAAGACTACGACGACGACATCGACAAGCTCAACAACCGCGTTGACGGTCTGGAGACAGACGTTGTGACGTTGAAAACCGACGTCACGTCGCTTAAAGCGACTCAAGACGCGTTTAACAAAATCGACTTTACTTCGTTCGTGACCAACACGGCCCTGCAGACGAAGCTCGACGACGTGCTGAAAGACTATGCCAAGAAAAGCGACCTGAAGGCATGGCTGACCAGCGAGGAGGTACTGCAGCTGCTGAAGGACAAAGGTTATATGACCAAGACGGAAATCGAGACGCTGATCGGCAACTCGGTTCTGGACGAAGACGACGTAAAGGGCATCTTCAACAACATGCTGACCGGTGAGGCCATCATGGGCAAGATTCAGACCGATGTTCAGGAGATGATCTCGGACGCACTGGATGCCGCAGGTTACATGACCGGCGACAGCGCGCTGTCTACTTCGCAGGTAAACCAGATCATGACGGCTCTTGCTACAGCAATGTCGGACGAGACTTCCGCGACCTGCCAAGCCTTCAAAACATGGCTCGGCCCTGAGATGGCCGAATACCTCTCGACCTACATCACGACCAACGAGTTCAAAGCGGCAGCAGGTGCGGCCGCCAACGCTTCCGTATTGGAGCAGCTGAATACGGCAAACTCCGAACTGCAGAAGAAAATCAATGACATGATCGGCGCGGCACTGAGCGGCGACGAAGAGAACCCGTTCCTGCAGAAGAGCGATCTTGCTGCCGTTCAGCAGAAATACGATGCGGCTATCGCCGTTCTTTGGAGTGCGATCGGTGACATCGCAGGCCGTATCCAGTCGCTGGTATACGTTCCGGAAAACGCACTCGGATACGCATTCTTCCGCGGCGCCGCCATCGGCGACTACGCGCTGACCGAAGGCAAGAAAGCCACGATGACTTTCCGCGTATCGCCCGCCAGCCTCGCCCAGAAGATCGCCGAAGGCTACAATGCGGAGAAGAAGAGCGTCGAACTGGCTATTCTGCCCGAAAAAGTCGAGATTTTGACGCGTGCGGCCGAAGAGGTTTACTTCAAGATCGAAGGCGAGGTCGTTGCTGAAAACGGCAAGATTTCGATGATTGTAAATACCAACTATCCTTACGACAAGCTGAACGAGAACGAAACTTACTCGGTAGCCCTGCAGGTTATCAGCAAGTCGAACGCCACCATGCCCGGCGAAACCGAGGGTGAAGAGGGCGAGAAGATCGAAACCGGCATCGAGTACACTTCGGACTATGTTCCGACGATCGCCGATCCCGAAGCTACCGACATTCTCGACAAGATCGTTCTGGCCAAAGAAGTTGAAGGCGAGTTCGTGGAGTATGTTGCCAAGGCAGAGTACAACCTCGTTTACAACGACATCACGACACAGGCTACGCTGCTGGGCGACTACAGCTTCGTCTACAAAGTAAGCGACGACGAGCTGATTACGCTGGCCGATGCAGCCAAGAAATACAGCTGGGATGTTGTTCCGGCCGCTAAGCCCGTTATCGAACGCACCGGCTTCACCACCGACGCTGTCGAAGAGGATCTGGCGATCGCGCCCGAAGACCCGATGGCAGAAGAGGCTGTCGCCGAACTGGTTACGATCGGTCTCAAGAAAGCCAATGTCGCCAACATCGACAAGAAGGTAACGGACCAAGGCAAGCTGTTCGTCGCTGTCGAGGTGGAGACCGACGGAAAGGTCGAGACCGAAACGGTTGAAAACGGCACTTACGAAGCCGTTCTGAACATCACCCGCAAGTCGCTCGGCACGATCGACAATATCGACGCCACGATCAACTGGTTCTACTACGGTGATATCAACGGCACGAAAGTAGGCTACGCGTTCCAGAACTACCTGTCGCAGCCCATTTTTGTCGACGGAGAAAACAAGGTGCTGTCCAAAGAGCAGTATGAAGGTATCAAGGCCAGCCTTGCCGGGGCAACATGGGTGATTGATGAGGAGGCCAGCGATGCCGAATTCCTTGCCGCCAATGACAATCTGGCTGTAACGGCTGAGGCTATCAGCGATCCGTACGTGGGAACCGACTCGAAGGTGCTCCAGTACACGATCAAGAACTATGGCAACGGCAACGGTACGGTCTATGTTTCGACGAAGGTACTCGTGAACGACAACGAGGAGGTTACCCTGAAGGGCGCCATCACGTTCAACGGCCTGCCCGACATGAACTACGAGGTCAATGTCGCCAACGGCGAAATGGACATCAACGGTGGTCAGAACAACATCTGGGTAAGCGTCGAGAAAGATTTCTATGCAACCATGTTCGCAAAACTGCCGGCAGAGCAGGCTTACTTCAAGGACCTTGCCGAGTTCAAGGAGTTCATGGGTAAATCGAAGCTCGTAGCCGAGGATCAGAAGGCCGATGCCGCGAAGAAGATCGCACAGGCAGGTCTGCGCCAGAACGGAACGATTCTCCGTGCATTCTTCAAGATGAACACCGTAGACTTCAATGCCGCCAACGCATACACCTATACGGTACCCGAAGAGTCGTACTATGTAGTAAGCGAAGCTTCGCCGATCTTCAAGATCAACCTGAGCGGCAGCGTAACGATCAACAAGGAGAACGGCTACTATCTGGGTATCGGTGCAAACCTCTACACGGACAAGACTCCTTATTACATGAAAGCTAACGGCAAAATCGAAGGAAACGCATTCAAGACCGAATCCGTTCAGCTCACCAGCGGTTACGGCAAGGTAATGCCCGACGGCTCGACCGCCAACGCCGTGGTTACCTACACGCTGAAGACGACGACTCCGGACGGTTACACCGGCACGCTGCCGACGATCGACGGCGGAACCAGCGGCACGACCGGCGTTCTCGACTGGAACGGCTGCCAGCTCGATGCGGTTGAAGTCGAGGCAGTGATGGTTGTAGACGGTCTGACGATCGACACCAAGACCTTCAATGTAGAACTTGTGAAACCGATCGACTTCGCCAAGTGGGTTGCATTTGCAAAGGGCACCCTCGCAGTCGAGACGAACAAGGAAGCCACGATCAACCTCCACAAGGTTATGAACACCAAGGTTAGCAACAAGAATGTCGCCCTCGACATCTTCGGCAACAACCTGCTGACGGATACCGGTCTTGCAGCAAATGTAGCTGACGACACCTATTACGGTCTGGCAGTCGAATTCGCTAATCCGAAGTACAAAGGCGCGAACGGTGCAACGACGTTCGAGAACTTCAGCTTCGACAACACGACCGGCGTTCTTACCTACTCGGCCAACAACGCACCGCTGGCCGGCATGGTAACCGCCACCGTAGAGGTAACCTTCACCTACAAGTATGCGCTTGACAGCGAATTCGCTCCCGTGAAGTTTACGAAGACGGTAACTGTCGAAATCAACAACAAATAGTAATCCCCCTTTTCCGCGAAATCCGGCGCCGTTCTTCGGGGCGGTGCCGGGCGCGCGGGAAATCAAATCCCCAAAGCAGGAACAGCACATCCCAAAGTTTTTTTGGTTAACAACAACTCCCATTTCAAGTAACATTCCTGCTTGCGGCAGACCGAAGAGGCGCGGTCTGCCGCTTTTTTTTATCCGGAATCTCCGCAATATTCTTCCGTCTCTCCGACACACTGCGGCCGCCGGCACGGACTCCGCCGCCGGCCGGGCCGTCTGTCCGGCCAATCGCCGTTTCGAAATCCGCCCCACGATACGGCTGGGCGATGCGCAGACGACGATTATTCGTTTACCGGCACCCGTCCGACAACAGCTTCGCGTCCGGCGCCGCCGGAGAGCGCACCTCTCAAAAATTTGATTTTGAACCGATGTTGTATTATCTTTGCATGCGGACGCATAATAAATTCGGGAACCATGAAAAGATACATAGCAACACTCTTGCTCCTTGCCGCCTGCGCTTCGGTGCAGGCCCGCGAGGTATTTCCGCTCAACGAAGGATGGCGTTTCTTCTTCAAGTCGGAGAACAGCAGCGACAACGCCCGGCACGTAACCCTGCCCCACACATGGAACACCGACACGGGAGCCGGCGGCCATTTCCTCGAAACGACCGCCAACTATCAGAACGACATGTATATACCAGCCGAATGCGCATCGATACGGTTGTGCGTGAAGTTCTACGGCGTGCAGAACGTCGCCGACCTCTTCGTGAACGGCTATCATGTCGGCGCACACCGCGGCGGGTCCACGGCCTTCACCTTCGAAATCACCGACAAGATACGCTTCGGCGAGGACAATGCGCTGCTGGTCGTGGTGAGCAACAACAGCCGCGACGACGTGCTTCCCGCTTCGACCGACATGAATCTTTACGGCGGCATCTACCGCGAAGCGGAGCTGATCCTGACCGGAAAGACGGCCGTTTCACCGCTCCACCTCGGTTCGGAGGGCGTACTCGTGCGCCAGAATTCGGTCACCAGCGCGCTGGTCGAAGGCGAGGCGGAAATATACCTCACCTCGGCGGGCGAAAGCACCTGCATGCTGACGCTCGACATCACGGCCCCCAACGGCCGGAAGGTCTTCACCAAACGGCAGAAAACCCGTCTCGACGGCAGACCCGTCGTCATACCCTTCTCGATCGCCAATCCGCAGTTGTGGAGCCCCTCCTCACCGGCGCTCTACCGGGTAACGGTCAGCATCGGCGAAGAGACCGTAACGGACAGCGTGACGGTACGCACGGGATTCCGGAACATTCAGGTAACCACGGCGGGCGGCCTTACGATCAACGGCGAGCGCATTCCGGTTCACGGCGTGACGCTCTACCACGACAACGCCATTTCGGGCGGCGCGGTTCTGGCGCAGGATTACGACGCCGACCTGCAGCAGATCCGCGATCTGGGAGCCAACGCCCTGCGTTCGGCCGTCATGCCCCACGCGCAGTATCTCTACGACCGCTGCGACGAGCAGGGCCTGCTGGTCTGGATCGACTCTCCGCTGCACCGCTCCTCGTTTCTGGGAGACGTGGCCTATTACGCCACGCCGCAGTTCGAGCAGAACGGCATACAGCAGCTGCAGGAGATCATCGCCCAGAACTACAACCACCCTTCGGTGGTGATGTGGGGTATCTTCTCACGGCTCTGGATGCGCGGCGACGACGTGACGCCCTACCTGCGCCGGCTCAACGACACGGCCCACGAAATGGACCGTTCGCGTCCGACGGTGGCGTGCAGCGACCAGAACGGCGGCATCAACTTCATCACCGACCTGATCGTCTGGCGGCAGGACGTCGGCTGGCGCAAAGGCTCGACCGACGACGTGGCCGTATGGCGCAACCAGCTGCAGAAGAACTGGTCCAACCTCCGTTCGGGCGTATGTTACGGAGGCAGCGGCTTCATCGGCCACAAGAGCTACACGGCACAGGCCGCACCCCGCTCGAACTGGATGCCCGAAGAGCGCCAGACGCGCTTCCACGAGGAATACGTGAAGAACCTGCAGAACGATTCGCTCTTCTGGGGCACGTGGATCAACAACATGTTCGATTACGGTTCGGCGCGCCGTCCCTACGGCATCAACGGCGAGGGACTGGTGACGATCGACCGCCGCGAGCGCAAGGACGCATACTACTTATACAGGGCTTTGTGGAACGAACGGAAGCCGACGCTGCATATCGTCGACAAGCGGCGCAGCCTGCGCGACCGCAACCGGCAGGCGTTCAGCGTCTATTCGTCGGTCGGAGCGCCTACGCTGTTCGTGGGCGCGGACACCGTGGCGATGACCCAATACGCCGCCTGCCAGTACCGCTCCGACTCGGTGGAAATACAGGGTATCGTGAAGGTGAAAGCAGTGGCCGGGGAGCAGTGCGACAGCGTAACGCTCAGAGTCGGCAACGTGCTAAAACCGAAGCGGCAGCCGGTCCCTCGGCGAACAGCAGGTCCGCAACAGACAAATTAGGCTGGAAAGGCATGCGGTCGGAAAAGACCTGCACATAGGGTTCGGCGATAAACGCCGGACCCTCTTTTTTACGCTTGGGACGCAGGTCGAGGTCCCCGGCGGCGGCATCGACATAGCTCTCGGAAAAGTCCGGCATCGGGACATGCGTCAGCGAACAGAGCAGTTCGAGCAATCCGCGGTTGTAATCGGCCAGAAATCCGTACTCCCGGCGGTAGAAAGGCTCGAAATATTCGGCGTAGAAATCGAAATAGGGCGATCCCTTGTACGAAGCGACCAGCGCGCCCCAATGCTGATGCTGCCAGCGTTTCGAATAGTCGATACGCACGTCGCGCACCGGCTGGCGGGGCCGGTTGGCATTGCGCACATGCACCGTCAGCTCCATCACGCCGTCGGTGGCGAGGATGCGGGCGCGGTTGCGCTCCGAACGCTTCACGAAGTGTTCGCCCAGATCGACGACGCACCCTCCGCGCAGCAGGTGCGCGAAGTACTCGGCCGAGGGAAGATATGCCAAGGGCAGAACGGTCATGGCTCCACCCAGTCGCCGTTGTCCCGGATCAGTTCGACGAGCCGGTCGAGCGCCTCCTCCTGCGGTATGTTGCGCTCGACGACCGTGCGGCCCTTGTAGAGCGTGATGCGCCCCGGAGCGGCGCCCACGTAGCCATAATCGGCGTCGGCCATCTCGCCGGGACCGTTCACGATACAGCCCATGACGCCGATCTTGAGGTTTTTCAGATGCGACGTGCGCGACTTGACGGCGGCGAGGGTCTTCTCGATGTCGTAAAGCGTGCGGCCGCAGCTCGGACAGGCGATATATTCGGTGTGCGAGAAGCGCACGCGCGCCGCCTGCAGGATCATCAGCTCGATATTGCGGATCTCCTCCTCTGCGAAGCCCGGCGCGTCGATCCAGATGCCGTCGGCCAGCCCGTCGAGAAACAGCACGCCCAGATCGGCGGCGGCCTTGACAGCCAGCGTCTCCGGCGAAGTCTCCCCGTAACGGCGTTTGACCACGACGGGCCGGGGCGTGTCGAGGTTCAGGATCGCGGCCCGCAGTTCGGCCGTGGGATTCTCCGACACGGCTTCGATCACGCAAAAACCCTCCAGCGGCTCGGTGTGGACGACAGGCACCGCAACGTTCGTACGGCGGCGGTATTCGGTCGGCGAATAGCGTTCGGGATGGAGTACGGGGAATTTGCCCGGCCGCCGGGCGAAATGCTTCACCAGCAGTTCGGCGACGGGGATTTCGTTTTCGGGCGCTTCGGTCAGCGAAACGCGGATCGTATCGCCGATGCCGTCGGCCATCAGCGCCCCGATGCCCACGGCGCTCTTGATGCGCCCCTCGATGCCGTTTCCGGCCTCAGTAACGCCCAGATGAATCGGATAGTGCATATCTTCGGCGTCCATCGCTTCGACCAAGAGACGGTAGGCAGCGACCATGACCCGCGTGTTGCTCGACTTCATCGACACGACGACCTGATCGAACCCCTGCGCCTTGCAGACCCGCAGAAACTCCATCGCCGAGACGACCATGCCCTGCGGCGTATCGCCCCAGCGGTCGAAGACGCGCTTCGAGAGCGACCCGTGATTGACGCCGATTCGCAGTGCGACGCCCCGCTCGCAGCATTGGGCGATCAGCGCCTCCAACTCGCCGTGATCCGTACGGTAATTGCCGGGGTTGATGCGCACCTTGTCGACATATTTCGCGGCGATGGCGGCGACCTCCGGCACGAAGTGGATGTCGGCGACAATCGCCGTGTCGAAACCGTCTTCACGCACTCTCCGTACAATGTTTGCGAGGTTCTCGCCCTCGCGGCGGCCCTGCGCCGTGAGACGCACGATCCCGCCTCCGGCACGGTCGATCCGCTCGATCTGGGCCGCGCAGGCTTCGGTATCGTTGGTGTCGGTATTGGTCATCGACTGTACGGCGACAGGATGCCCGCCGCCGATCACGACCCGCCCGATGCGCACTTCGCCGCTCGGACGGCGGCTGTATTCCGAAAGATTCATAATCGTTCACGCTTGCAACGCAGCGGACCGCACCGTCCCGTCGCAGCGCCGGATTGCTCCGAATACCGCCGGGACACGGCCTGTCCGTGCGAAAATATCGTCCACAAAGATAACACACAATTTTGCGAACTGCGAATAATTCGCTATATTTCGAAGAATCCCCAATCCTGCGCACCATGAAAACCACCCTCCGGAAACGTCTTTCCTACCTCCTGCTGTCATTGCTGGGCTTCGCATCCGCCTGCGACAGGGAGCCGGTGGAGATGTACGGGGTACCGCGCGCCGACACCCGCACCCAAGGCAGGGTAACCGACAAAAGCGGCAATCCGATCCCCGGAATTCAGGTCCGAAGCAACGGCGCCCCAAGCAAGGCGGTGCGCACTATGGCCGACGGCAGTTACGACATAGCGGACGAATCGGCATCCAGAACGGCATGGCTCACCTTTACGGACACGGACGGTCCGGAAAACGGCGGCCAGTTCGCCGAAAAGAGCGTCGAGGTGACGTTCACCGAAGCCGACCGCACGACAAAGGGCGACGGCTGGTACGAGGGCGGTTTCGCCCGCACCGGCGTAGACGTCACGCTGGAAGAGAAAAAATAGACCGCACGCTGTTCAAAACCGCTCTTTTTATTCCCGCCCTGCCGAAACAGCGCCGGGAATAGTATCTTTGCTGCCGAAATACAACCTGTCATCATGTCTAAAAACATGTCCGCACTCCGACCTTTCCTCTTTGCACTGCTGCTCGCGGCGACGGCAGCGGCCTGCACGTCCCGACGCATCGACATCGGAAACGACATAACCGTCCAACGCCTTGCCGAAGGCATCTACCTCTACACGGCCGTCGATGAGATCGAGGGCTACGGTCCCGTGCCGTCGAACGGCGTTCTGATCGTGCGCGAGGGCGAAGCCGTCCTGCTCGACACCCCCGTCGGCGATGCGCAGACCAAGACGCTGACCGACTGGGCGGCCGAAACGCTCCGCGCCCGCGTCACGACGTTCGTACCCAACCACTGGCACAGCGACTGCATGGGCGGGCTGGGCTATCTCAAAACGCTGGGCGTGAAGTCCTATGCCCACCGCCTCACCCGCAGCATCGCGCAAAGGGAGGGCAAGCCCGTTCCCGACATCGGTTTCAGCGACTCGCTGCGGCTCGACCTGCACGGCACGGAGATTCGGTGCTATTATTTCGGCGGCGGACACAGCGAAGACAACATCGCCGTCTGGATTCCGTCGGCAAAACTGCTTTTCGCGGGCTGCATGGTCAAGGAGATGGCGGCGCAGAACGCAGGCAACCTCTCGGACGCCGTTCCGGCAGCGTGGCCCGCGACGCTGGACAGCCTGCTCGTGCGGTTCCCCGACGCGCGGATCGTCGTGCCGGGGCACGGCACCCCCGGCGGACCGGAACTGATCCGCCACACCCAAGCGCTGCTCTCCGAAGCAGCTTCAACAAACAATCGGCGGAAGGAATAACGGAAAACCTGCGGGGATTATCCGTTTTTTCGCATATTTTCGGAATATCGGATGCGTTTCGGACTTGTCCGAAAATAAATTTTCGTTTTGTCGCCCGACTTTCATTATATTTGTCGTGTGGAGTATCTGGACAACGATATAAAATACGTAGGCGGCGTCGGCGAAGCCCGCGCCCGGCTTCTGGACAAGGAGCTGGGCATCCGCACGCTGGGCGACATGCTGAGCCATTATCCGTTCCGCTACATCGACCGCACGAAAGTCTACCGCATCGCCGAAATCACCGAGGGCGCGCCCACGCTCCTGCAGTTCCGCGCCCGCATAACGGGGGTGGCCTATGCCGGTACGGGGCGTAAAAAACGCTTCACGGCCTACGTGCAGGACCCGACGGGATCGGCCGAACTGGTGTGGTTTCAGGGCATCAAATGGATCGAAAAACGCGTCGAAGTCGGACGCGAGTACCTCATCTTCGGACGTCCGTCGTTCTACCGCGGACTTCTGTCGATGGCGCATCCCGAACTGGAGACCATGGAGCAGGCCCTCTCGCGCAAGGCCGAAAGCGGCATGCAGGGCATCTACCCCTCGACCGAGAAACTCTCGAACGTGCTCGGCGCCAAAGGCATGTACCAGATCATCTGCAACACATGGGCACTGGTCAAGGACCACATCGCGGACTACATGCCCGAAGCGGTGCGCGCCCGCTACGGACTGATCCCGCTGCGCGACGCCTACTACAACATCCACTTCCCGCAGTCGGCCGAACTGCTCAGGCAGGCGCAGTACCGGCTCAAGTTCGACGAACTGCTGGGCATCCAGCTCAACGTCCAGTCGCGCCGCACGGAACGTCTGTCGAAGAACAACGGCTTTCTGTTCATGAAAGTCGGCGGGGTCTTCAACACCTTCTACAACGAAAAGCTCCCCTTCCCGCTCACCGGCGCGCAGAAGCGCGTCGTCAAGGAGATCCGTCAGGACACCGTGACGGGATTCCAGATGAACCGGCTGCTGCAGGGCGACGTGGGCAGCGGCAAGACCCTCGTGGCGCTGATGTCGATGCTGCTGGCCGTGGACAACGGCTTTCAGGCCTGCATGATGGCCCCGACCGAAATTCTCGCCCGCCAGCACTTCGCGACAATCACGCGCATGCTCGAAGGCATGGACGTGAAGACGGCGGTCCTGACCGGATCGTCGAAGGCCAAGGAGCGCCGGCTGGCGCTCGAAGGGATCGCGTCGGGCGAGGTGGACATCCTCATCGGCACGCACGCCCTGATCGAAGACCGGGTGCAGTTCGCCAACCTCGGATTCGTGGTGATCGACGAACAGCACCGCTTCGGCGTGGAGCAGCGCGCCCGGCTCTGGACCAAGAACGAACAGCCGCCCCATATCCTCGTGATGACCGCCACGCCGATTCCCCGCACGCTGGCCATGACCCTGTACGGCGATCTGGACGTCTCGGTGATCGACGAGCTGCCGCCGGGTCGCCGGCCGATCCGCACGGTGCATTACACCGATGCCGCACGGCTGCGGGTATGGGGATTTCTCAAGGAGCAGATCGCCCGGGGACGGCAGGTGTATGTGGTCTATCCCCTGATCGCAGAGTCGGAGACGATGGATTATAAGGATTTGCAGGATGGTTTCGAGGCGATCTCGCGCGACTTCCCCTTGCCGGAGTATGTCACCGAGGTGGTGCACGGCCGCATGAAACCCGAAGACAAGGCGGCGGCGATGCGCCGCTTCAAGTCGGGTGAGGCGCAGATACTGGTTTCGACGACGGTCATCGAGGTGGGGGTCGACGTACCCAACGCCTCGGTAATGGTCATCGAGTCGGCCGAGCGCTTCGGGCTGTCGCAGCTGCATCAGCTGCGCGGTCGCGTGGGGCGCGGCGCCGAGCAGTCGTATTGTATTCTCATGTCGGGCGAGAAGCTCTCGAAGGAGGCGCGTGCGCGCCTCGACGCGATGTGCGAGACCAACGACGGCTTCCGTCTTGCGGAGCTGGATCTCAAACTGCGGGGTGCGGGCGATATTGCGGGCACGCAGCAGAGTGGTATGGCCTTTGATTTGAAGATAGCCAATCCGACGCTCGACGTACAGATCCTGCAACTTACGCGCGAGGCGGCAGGCGGGGTGCTGGCCGTCGATGCGGCGCTCGCGGCCTCCGAACATGCCGGACTGCGCGATCTGAAACGCCGTTACTCGGGAGAAAAGTCGATCGATTTCTCGATGATCTCTTGACCCTGCGAAAATAAAAGCGTCGAGAAAACCGTTTGAATTAAGAGATGAAACAGCATACAATGAAGCAAATCCTCATACTTTTCTTGCTGACAGCCGGAATTTTCCCCGCAGGAGGGCAGATTTATGTGCCCGGCGAGGAGTTGTTCTATACGGTCAGCTACCGCGCCAAGCTGGTGCCCAACACCGAGGTGGCCACCGTCGTGGTGCATACCTCCGAGGTGGAGCTGGAGGGGCGTACCGTCTACAATGTTTTCGGACGGGGCAAGACCATGCCGACGTTCCGGTGGTTCTTCTCGCTCGACGACCGCTACAATATCTGGGTCGATACCGCGACCTTGCGCACGGTGCGTTTCACGAGCGACATCAACGAAGGAAGTTATACCTTCCGCAGCCAGTACGACTATGATTGGCCGGCACGACGCGTGATGACCCGCTGGCAGCGGCGTACGCTGCCTGAAAAGCAGAAGGAGATGGCGCTGACCGACGTGAGTATGGACGCCGTGTCGCTCTTTTTCAATATGCGCAGCACCGACGCAGCGTCGTTCCGTGTCGGTGAGCAGCGCGTCCTGCAGATGGTGCTCGAAGATACGATCCGTCACCTGAGATATCGTTTCGAAGGGCGCGAGGTGAAGAAAATCCGTAATGTGGGGAAATTCCGTACGCTGAAATTCGCCTGCCAGATCGGAACCTC
>ENA-UEYL01002756-UEYL01002756.1-human-gut-metagenome-genome-assembly--contig:-NODE-2756-length-12429-cov-2.713083_pt1 | contig 12429 bp, 7 predicted proteins | sample MGYA00242941_ERZ507946 | MGnify/ENA primary metagenome ERZ507946 (study PRJEB26167, sample SAMN06115482) | human gut metagenome | host: Homo sapiens | place: China:Guizhou | collected 2015-03-11...
CAGGGGAGGAGTTTAAAAATGTTCGAAATGGATTTTAGCCCTCTCCCCCTGCCGTGTCCCATAAGTATTACGGGGTATCGCGCAGTGATATAAAGGGAGCGCCCACAGGGGTCGACACAACCCCACTATCCTAAAAATTCTATTTTTCCCGCTCTATCGTGTAGTCCAAGATAGCAATCAAAGCATCGATCGTTTCGGTAGGAGGAAAAACGGAAAATAGGTCCACAGCCTCGTTACGAATACGTCACATAGTTTTATAGGTATACTCGATACCTCCTTGTGTTTTAGCATACTCGATGAGTGTATGCACGCTGTCGGACGACAAACATTCCTCACTCAACAACAAATCTCTCATTCGTTCGTTTTCAGAGCCTTCGCCATGAGTAATCGCATAAATAAGCGGCAGTGTTATTTTCCCTTCCCGCAAATCGTTTCCCGTGGGTTTACCGATAACTTTATCCTCGTAATAATCGAAAATATCGTCCTTAATCTGGAAACAAAGCCCTAACTTTTCTCCAAACATTCCCAATCTTGCGACATCTTCGGCAGAAGCGCCGGCAGACAGTGCACCCACCTGCATACAAGCATAGAACAACGATGCTGTCTTTCGCCGAATCACTTCGAAATATGCATTCTCGTCAAGCAAGTGATTGCGGGCATTGGAAAGCTGGTCTATCTCTCCCCGAGCCAAATCCCGTCCCAAGACACCCAAACAAGAAACAATCGGCATCTTGTTCGTTTTTATCGAACAAGCCAAAGCACACGACACGAAATAATCGCCAACCAAAACCGCTATACGGTTATCATATAAATGATTGATCGTCGGTAGGCCTCTGCGTTTCTGCGATTCATCGACTACATCGTCATGAATCAGACTGGCATTATGCAACATTTCCAACGAAGCTGCTGCGTCAATGGCTTCACGAGGAACTTCACCGAACAACTTCGCACACAGTAACACCAATATGGGCCGAATCTGTTTCCCCTTGCTTTCGAGATAAGCCTGAATCACCTCATTCATCAGAGGACTGGTCGTATGCAAAGATTCAGTAAGGGTTTTATTCAGTAGAGCAAGCTCCTCGGTTATCGGCTGCCGTATGCTAAAAAGTTTATCCATATCAATTTATTCTGGTGCAAAAATAGTAATAAAACAAAAGAATCCGTATTTTTATCGTAATTTTACCGCATTACAAAGATGCTTTTTTAATTCTTATCTACAAACAGCATACCCTTATGCAAGAGAAACGACTATTTTTATTAGACGCTTACGCACTGATTTACCGTTCTTACTATGCGTTCATCAAGAATCCGAGAATCAACTCCAAAGGGATAAACACCTCTGCCATTCTGGGGTTCGTCAACACGCTCGAAGAATTGTTGAGAAAAGAAAACCCCTCGCATATTGCCGTCGGATTCGATCCGCAAGGCCCCACATTTCGCCACGAGGCTTATGAACAATACAAGGCTCAACGGGAAGAAACTCCCGAAGTAATACGCTATTCGGTCCCGATCATCAAAGAGATTATCCAAGCCTACAACATTCCCATTATAGAAGTTCCCGGCTTCGAAGCCGACGATGTCATAGGCTCGCTGGCAAAACTTGCCGAAAAAGAGGGCTTCGACACCTACATGATGACACCCGATAAAGATTACGGGCAATTAGTATCGTCGCACATTTTCATGTATCGGCCCAAGTTCGGCGGCGATTTCGAAATTTTAGGACCGGAAGAGATAAAAACGAAATACGGCATACAATCACCCGAACAGGTTATCGACATATTAGGATTGATGGGCGACAGCTCCGACAACATACCCGGCTGTCCCGGAGTGGGAGAAAAAACGGCGGTCAAACTGATTGCCGATTTCGGAGGTATAGAAAACCTGCTTGCAAACACCGATCGGTTAAAAGGAGCCTTGAAAACCAAAGTGGAAGAGAACCGCTCGCAAATAGAGTTTTCCAAGTTCTTGGCAACCATCAAGACCGACGTACCCTTGACTTTCGACGAAAAATCACTTCGACGGGAACCTGTAAACAGTGAAAAACTGAGACCCATCTTCGAAGAATTGGAATTCAGAAACCTTACCGAAAGAGTATTGGGAAACCAACCGACAACGCCGACACCTAAAAAAACGGTACAACCCTCCCTGTTCGACAATGTCCCCGAAACTGAACAAACAGACGACTCCGCGCCCCAGTCGAATTTGGCTAATATCGCATCGATTCCGCACACCTATCATTTAACCGACACCCCTGAAAAGATGTGGGACTTGGCGGCATTGCTATCCTGCGCATCGGCATTCGCATTCGACACGGAGACAACCGGCGTAGACCCGATGAATGTAGAGTTGGTGGGACTTTCTTTCGCCCTAAAAGAGCACGAAGCCTATTATATTCCCATTCCAGAGGATCAAGAAAAAGCCCGGGAAATCGTAAACATCTTCAAATCGGCTCTGGAAAATCCCAAATCCTTGAAAATAGGACAAAATATCAAGTACGACTATATCGTCCTGCATAACTACGGGATACATGTCAAAGGCGATTTCTTCGATACAATGGTGGCTCATTACCTGTTACAACCCGAACAGTACCACAATATGGACTATCTGGCGAATGTATATCTCGGTTACGAGCCTGTGTCCATCGAAAAACTCATTGGTCCGAAAGGTAAAAAACAACTTTCCATGCGACAAGTCCCGGTAGAACAAGTTTGCGAATACGCCGCCGAAGACGCCGATGTTACCTTGCAACTGAAAAACCGGCTCGAAAAAGAGTTGAAGACCGAAAAAATGGAAAAGCTCTTTTACGACATCGAAATGCCATTGACAAAAGTTCTCGCCGACATGGAAATAACCGGAGTCAATGTAGATATAACCGAATTAAAAAGCTTTTCCAATTGGCAGGCGTTACATTCAATGTAAGTTCGGCACGACAGGTAGGCGAAGTCCTTTTCGAACGATTGAAAATCGATGAAAAAGCCAAAAAGACAAAGACGGGACAATATTCCACGACCGAAGAGATATTGGAAAAACTTCGGTCCCGCCACCCCATCGTAGGTAAAATACTCGATCAAAGAGGCATTCGCAAACTATTGAGTACCTATATCAATGCCCTGCCCGAATTGATCAATCCCAAAACGGGAAAGATACATACCTCGTTCAACCAGACGATTACCTCCACCGGACGACTCAGTTCCAGCAACCCGAACTTGCAGAACATACCTATCCGCGACAACGAAGGGCGGGAAATACGCCGTGCATTCGTACCGGATAAAGACTGCATTTTCTTCTCGGCCGACTACTCGCAAATAGAATTGCGTATCATGGCACACCTGAGCGGAGACCGGCACATGATAGAAGCATTCCGGGAGGGATCGGATATCCACGCAGCCACAGCCGCAAAAATTTACAAAGTTCCTATCGATGCCGTAACTGCCGATATGAGAAGAAAGGCCAAAACAGCGAACTTCGGTATCATTTATGGCATATCGGTATTCGGCCTCGCCGAACGACTGAATATACCACGGAGCGAAGCAAAAATATTGATCGACGGATACTTCGAAAGTTATCCGCAAATCAAAGAGTATATGAATAAAAGTATCGAAGTTGCTCGGAAAAAAGGCTATGTGGAAACAATTTGCGGCCGGAAACGAATGTTGCCCGATATACATTCCCATAACAGCGTCGTGCGGGGATATGCCGAACGAAACGCCATTAACGCCCCGATACAAGGGAGTGCAGCCGATATCATCAAAATCGCTATGATACGTATCGCCAAACGATTGGAAAACGAGCATCTACGAAGCCGCATGATTCTGCAAGTACACGATGAACTCAATTTCAATGTACCCGTCGAGGAAATCGAGAGAGTAAAAACTATCGTCTGCGAAGAGATGGAAAACGCCTATCCGTTGCAAGTGCCGTTATTGGCCGACTCCGGTGTGGGTCGCAACTGGCTGGAAGCCCACTGACCATAGAGAAAACACAGGAACAAATATTGCGACCGATAAGAAGCTGTTTTAAATTTATTCCGAGACAGATTGAGACCTATGTTGAAGCAGATTGGAGTCCGAGATTTTTGTCAATAGCGGGCTATTGACAAAAATCAAGGGATTCAAGATGCGAGACAGGGGCTCAATATGGCCGGAACATACCTGCCTGCAATGATAATATTATTTCTCAATAAATTTAAAACAGCTTCTTATTTAACCCCTCTGTCACTTCGTGCCACCTCCCCTATATTTTGCGTTACAAAACGCCCCGTAATACTACGGGACACGGCAGGGAGGAGTGAGTGCTTTGCAATGCCACAGGGTATAGGTGGGGTGGTTAAAGGAATATTCTCTTTTTTGGTATAAGGATAGATTTTACACTTCTCCCCGGTGTCGCATATGCGTGCGCAGGGCAGGAGGATAATAGTATTCTGTCGTTAACACCTTTTTGTGTTTTTCTTGATTTAGCTCTTCCGCTTTTCGAGCACTCCCGCTATATCTCTGCGTAACACAGTGGGAGAGATTGGTATGAATTTCGCTTTCTTCCCTGCTTCGATTTTTGTCGTTGCAAAACACCTCGTAAGGCTGCGGGACGCAGAAGGGAAGAGGACTTATAATGCTGCTTCAAATATTCTTTTTCATATCTGTCTGTGAATACAAGAGAGAAGTTAAAGGAGAATCGCCTCCGATTTTTTTTTTAAGCCGATATCCCGACTAATTATCGATCGAGCCATTTTTGTCCGATTTTGTTCAAGTGCTCCAATTCCATTATCTTCGCAAATGGAAAAGGAGAAAGTAGATGTTTGTTTATCGAGACGAGGAATTCGGGGAGATTTATATTCGTTCGGATAGTCGGGCGTGCCGTTTGATATTTAGAGTAAAGGATAATGGTTTGCAGATTACTTGCCCGGAAGGATATGCTGTAAACCGGGTGAAATCGGCAGTGGACGATAACCGTGAAAAACTGAAGGTGTTGGTGTCTCGAAGCGTGACGATACGGAAAAATCGAGTTTTGTCTACGGGCGATAGTATTCCTTGCTATGGAGGAGATATATGTTTATTGCCGGGTGTGTCGAATAAGTTTTTATTTCGGTATGAGGGTGATTGTTTACAGGTGTTTTGTCCTCCGGGAATCGATTTGAATGAGACGAATGTACGGAAAACGTTGTCGCGGGGAGTGGGTCGTTTCGTTTACAGAAGGGCGCAAGAGGTTTTACCTCGGAGGCTGAATCAAATCTCGTCGAGATTGGGGTTGCCAGTGGTTTCGGTAACGATAGGTCGCGGGCGGCGAAAGTTGGGGCATTGTACCCGTCGGGGAGAGATACAGTTGTCGTTTTATTTGATGTACCTACCCGAAGAGTTGATCGATTATGTTATTTGCCATGAGCTCGCTCATCTAAAATATATGGATCACAGTCCATTATTTCATGCTTTGTGTAATCGTTATTGTGGGGGCAGAGAACTTTTGTTGCGGAAACAATTGCGTTCTTTCGCATTTTTATTATATTAAATAAGAATATATTTGTTGAAAAATATTTAAATTTTAGGTGCGAATTATCCTATTTTGGTTCGTAGGGAATCTGTGGAGTTGCGTATTATATAATATTGTGCTATCTTTGTGGCGGTTGGAATGGAAGAGGGGGCAATGATGTCCCCTCGTTTTTTTCTTTGCATAGAGTCGTTATGATAGATAAAAAAGAAATAGAGGCATTTGTTGAAGAAGGGTTGACCGGAAGCGACTGTTTCGTAGTCGATGTACAAGTAAAACCCGATAATGTGATTGTCGTGGAAATAGATAACGAAGAGGGTGTGGATATAGATCGCTGCGTGGCGTTACATCGTTTTTTGGAATCGAAGCTCGACCGAGATGTCGAAGATTATGAATTGGAGGTTGGGTCGGCAGGGATTACCTCTCCGTTCAAAGTCCTCGGGCAGTACAAGAAAAATATAGGCAAGGAAGTGGAATTGTTGACCAAAAACGGCATGAAACTTTCGGGGATATTGAAAAGTGCCGATTCGGAGAAATTTGTCGTGACGATAACCAAGAAAGTAAAGAGCGAAACCAGTAAACGAAAAGTGGAGGTCGAGGAAGACCTCGCTTTTGGATATGATGAAGTAAAATATACAAAATATCTAATCAGATTTAAATAATATGGCAAAAAAAGAGGAACCCGTTAGCATGGTCGATACCTTTGCAGAGTTCAAAGAGTTGAAGAACATCGAAATAACTACGATGATTAGTGTGCTGGAAGAATCTTTCCGCAACGTATTGGCAAAGATGTTCGGGACCGATGAAAACTTCGATGTAATCGTGAATCCGACGAAGGGGGATTTCGAAATATGGCGTAACCGTGAGATTGTGGAAGACGGAGCGGTGACCGACAGTAATTTGCAGGTTTCTTTGTCGGAAGCTCGGAAAACCGACCCCGATTTCGAGGTCGGCGAGGAGATGACCGACGAGGTGCATTTCGAGAAATTCGGTCGTCGAGCTATTTTGAACTTGCGCCAAACACTGGCTTCGAAGATTCTCGATTTGCAAAAAGATGCCATTTACAATAGATATAAAGATAAAATAGGCGAGTTGGTAAGTGCCGAAGTTTACCAGATTTGGAAAAAGGAGATGTTGTTGATCGATGACGACGGTAATGAGTTGTTGCTGCCGAAAGCCGAACAGATACCTTCGGATTTTTACCGGAAAGGTGAGACCGTACGGGCTGTCGTGTTGGAAGTCGATAACAAGAACAATAATCCTAAAATTTTGGTATCCCGTACGTCCAATGAATTTCTTCGTCGTCTTTTCGAGCTCGAAGTGCCCGAAATTCACGACGGCTTGATTTTGATAAGGGCGATTGCCCGTATTCCGGGAGAGCGTGCTAAAATTGCCGTTGAATCGTATGACGATCGTATTGATCCGGTAGGAGCTTGCGTGGGTGTGAAAGGTTCGCGTATACATGGTATTGTCCGGGAATTGCGCAATGAAAATATCGACGTCATTAATTACACGGCCAATCCATCTCTGTTTATACAACGCGCTTTGAGTCCGGCCAAGATTTCTTCGATCCGGTTGAATGAAGAGGAGAAGAAAGCAGAAGTATTTCTTAAACCTGAGGAGGTCTCGTTGGCTATCGGTAAAGGTGGCTTGAATATTAAGCTGGCTTGCATGCTTACGGGTTACAATATCGATGTTTACAGAGATATAGACGAGGAAGAAGAGGAGGATATTTACCTCGACGGTGATCGAGGCTTTGAAAGGTATCGGATGCGCTACTGCGAAGAGTGTGCTTGCGTTGCCTCGTGAAACATTGATCGAGAAAGCCGACCTCGAAGAGAACACCGTGGACGAAGTTCTCGCTATTTTGAAAGCGGAGTTTGAAGAGTAATCCGTTTTCGGGACCGATACAATGCGGTCTTTGTGCCTTTGTCGGAGGCATCTTTAATTCTTCCATTATTTATAAACTAAAACTGAGTATGTCGATAAGGTTAAATAAAGTAGCAAGAGACTTGAATGTAGGAATTCAGACGGCGGTCGAATTTCTTCAAAAGAAAGGTTTTACGGTTGAAGCTAACCCTAACACCAAGATAACCGACGAACAGTATGCACTGCTTGTCAAGGAGTTCAGTAAGGACAAAAATTTGAAACTCGAATCGGAGAGTATTAGTCTTGAACGTCATAAGGAAAAGAGCAAGGCGACATCGGCTACCGAATCGGAGGAGGGGAATTCTTCATCGGCAATAAAGGAAGAACCGAAGGAGCTGAAAACAATTATTCCCGAGACACAACGCCCGAAAGTGGTCGGTCAAATAGATCTCGACGCGTTGAATCGTCCGAAGTCGTCCGAACATAAAAAGGAAAGTCCGGTAGAGAAAAAAGAGCCGGTTAAATCGGAGGAGAACAAGGCCGAAGTGAAAACGAAAGAGGAAAAATCAGAGCCGGCGGTGTCGGTCCGTGAAGAAGTGAAGCCTGCCGAAGAAGAGAACAAGCCGGTCGCTGAACCTAAACAAGAGGTTGTCTCTCAATCGAACCCAGAACCTCAAATAGTTGAACCGAAAGTAAAAGAGGCGGTTGTCGAGCAAGAGGTTAAAGAAGAAAAGGAAGTTGAGGAATCCCGTGAAGACGAGGTGTTTACCATTAATCGTCCGGCGTTTACCTCGAATATCAATGTCGTCGGTAAAATAGATCTCGATGCGTTGAATCAACAGACTCGTCCGAAGAAAAAGACGAAAGAGGAAAAACGTAAAGAACGGGAGAGTAAAGAGAAACAGAGACAAGAATCACACAAGGCTGCCGGTGGCGACGATGCTAATCAGCAAGGTGGAGAACGTAGGAAGCGTCAACGAATCAGTAAAGAAAAGGTAGATATATCGAAAAGCATTTCATCGATGGGTGGACAACCCTCCCGTGGAGGAAATGGTAAAAATAACGGAGGAAATAGACCGAATAAACAAAAACAACGTCCTATAAAGGCCGAGGTGAGCGAGGAAGATGTACGAAAGCAGATAAAAGAGACATTGGCTCGCCTCACCAATAATACAAAAGGACAGAAGAAATCGGCCAAATGGCGTAAGGAAAAACGCGAGGCTTTCTCGAATCGCGAACGTGAGCTCGCTGAAATGGAGGAAGCTGAAAGTAAAGTATTGAAGCTGACGGAGTTTGTTACGGCAAACGATTTGGCTTCGATGATGAATGTTCAGGTGAACGAGGTTATCGCTACCTGTATGAGTATCGGCATGATGGTGTCGATCAATCAGCGTCTCGATGCCGAGACGATCAATATCGTTGCGGAAGAATTCGGTTTTAAGACCGAATATGTAAGTGCCGAGGTGGTCGAGGCTATTCATGAAGAAGAGGACAGGGAAGAAGATTTGACATCTCGTCCTCCTGTCGTAACCGTGATGGGACACGTGGATCATGGTAAAACTTCATTGCTCGACTATATTCGCAATTCGAATGTGATTGCCGGGGAAGCCGGAGGTATCACTCAGCATATCGGTGCATATAATGTGAAATTGGAAGATGGTCGTCGTATCACTTTCCTCGATACTCCGGGTCACGAGGCATTTACGGCTATGCGTGCCCGCGGAGCCCAGATGACCGATATCGCCATTATTATCGTCGCTGCCGACGACAATGTAATGCCCCAAACTGTCGAGGCCATCAATCATGCTTCGGCAGCCGGTGTTCCCATTGTGTTCGCTATCAATAAGATCGATAAGCCGAATGCCAATCCCGATAAGATTAAAGAGGAGTTGGCTAATATGAACTACCTCGTAGAAGATTGGGGCGGTAAATATCAGTCGCAGGAGATTTCGGCTAAAAAAGGAACCGGAGTACATGAATTGATGGAAAAGGTTTTGTTGGAGGCCGAATTGCTCGACTTAAAAGCGAATCCCAACCGGAGGGCTACCGGTTCGATTATCGAGTCCACTTTGGATAAAGGGCGTGGATACGTTGCTACCGTATTGGTGCAAAACGGGACTTTGCATAAAGGCGATGTCGTGTTGGCGGGAACCAATCACGGAAAGGTAAAAGCTATGTTCAACGAAAGAAATGCCCGTATCGAAGTTGCCGGTCCGTCGGCTCCCGTTCAGATTCTCGGTTTGAACGGTGCTCCTCAGGCAGGTGATGTGTTCCATGTGATGGATACGGAGCAAGAGGCACGCGAGATTGCCAATAAACGCGAACAATTGCAGCGCGAATTGGGCTTGCGTACTCACAAGTTATTGACTCTCGACGATATAGGTCGTCGTATAGCTGTCGGCAATTTCCAAGAGTTGAATTTGGTTGTGAAGGGCGATGTGGACGGATCGGTGGAGGCTTTGAGCGATTCGCTTATCAAACTATCCACCCCCGAAATACAAATCAATGTATTGCATAAGGCCGTAGGACAAATATCCGAATCGGATATTACGTTGGCCGCCGCATCCAATGCTATTATCATCGGATTCCAAGTGAGACCCTCCGTGGCTGCTCGCCGATTGGCCGAGAAAGAAGGAGTCGATATACGTCTCTATTCGATCATCTACGATGCTATCGAGGAGGTGAAATCGGCTATGGAAGGTATGTTGTCTCCCGAAATCAAAGAGGAGATATTGGGTACGGCCGAGGTTTTGGAAACTTATCATATCACGAAAGTCGGTACGGTTGCCGGCTGTATCGTGAAGGAAGGTAAGCTGAAACGGTCGAGCAAGATACGTTTGATACGAGACGGTATCGTGATTTATAGCGGAGATTTGGGCTCTCTGAAACGCTTCAAAGACGATGTTAAAGAGGTGACTACGGGATTTGAATGCGGATTGAACATCACGAACTACAACGATGTTAAGATAGGCGATCTCGTAGAGGCTTATGAGGAGGTAGAAGTGAAAAAGACGCTTTAAGAAAGAAACGTTTTTCGGGAATAGAGAGGCTGCCTCGTAGGTACGGGGCAGCCTTTGTTATCGCCTTTGACGGATAATAAGACGGAAATACGGAGTATTCAAAATAAAAAAGTAATTTTGCAGGGTTAAGAATCGGGAGTGTGAAAGATGAATTATGTTGATTTTACTATCCTATTGATCGCCGTTATAGGTTTTCTGTACGGACTCATCAAAGGGGTTATCCGTCAGGTAGGTTCGTTGGGCGGGTTTATCGCAGGTATGGTCGTCGCCCGGTTTTTCGGAGGTTCGTTCTCTGCATTGTTGAGGGAGATGTTCGATTTGCCTGAGGGTGTAAGCCGGGTTATCGCATATTCGTTATTGTTCCTTATCGTTTACATTATATGCGTTCAACTGATGAGGCTGATACATCACATTACGCATCATGTGGCATTGGGGTGGCTCGACAGATTGGCCGGGGCTTTGTTCGGCGCCGTCAAATATTTGGTCATATTGAGTATAGTGCTTAATCTCGTCCATATTATCGATCCTAAGGGTAAATTGATTCCGGAAAAAGAGACGGCTTCGTCACAGTTCTATGGATATACATTGCGTGTAGCTCCGTTGCTCTTTTCGATGGCACAAGAGCAGTTCGTTTCGGAAACCAAACCGACGAGGGGATTGTTTATACCTTATTCGATATGCAACGAGCCGTATCTCTGTTGTGAAAATTGTAAAGCAGATTAAAAATGAAACAGGATAATTCGAATGAAATATTAAACGACGTTACTACTAACGATTATAAATACGGATTTGTAACTGATATAGAGACAGATATTATTCCTACCGGATTGAACGAGGATATTATCCGCCATATTTCGGAGAAGAAAAAGGAGCCGGAATGGTTACTTGAATTCCGTCTGAAAGCATACGCTTACTGGAAGACGCTCGAAATGCCGCATTGGGCTCATTTGAATATTCCCGGTATAGACTATCAGGCTATCAGTTATTATGCTGCTCCCAAGACCAAAGAGGCTCCGAAAAGCCTCGATGAAGTGGATCCTGAGCTACGCAAGACATTCGACAAGCTGGGAATTTCGCTCGAAGAACAGATGAAACTGTCGGTTATAGCGGTCTATTCGGTGATGGATAGTGTGTCGGTACGGACGACTTTTCGGGAAAAACTGGCCGAATTGGGTGTCATTTTCTGCTCGTTCAGCGAGGCGGTGAAAGATTATCCCGATTTGGTGAAACGTTATTTAGGCTCGGTCGTTTCGTATCGGGACAATTTTTTTGCAGCGCTTAACTCGGCCGTATTCAGTGACGGCTCGTTCGTTTATATCCCCAAAGGAGTCCGGTGTCCTATGGAATTATCTACCTATTTCCGTATCAACGCCGCTAATACGGGACAGTTCGAACGAACATTGATTGTTGCCGATGACGACAGCTATGTGAGCTATCTCGAAGGTTGTACGGCTCCTATGCGTGATGAGAATCAATTGCACGCAGCTATCGTGGAAATTGTAGTGCATGATCGTGCCGAAGTGAAATATTCGACCGTGCAGAATTGGTATCCGGGCGATAAGGACGGGAAAGGCGGTATCTATAATTTCGTGACGAAGCGAGGCATGTGCAAAGGCGATCACTCTAAGCTCTCTTGGACGCAGGTGGAGACGGGGTCGGCCATTACTTGGAAATATCCCAGTTGTGTGCTGGCGGGCGATCATTCGGTTGGGGAGTTTTATTCGGTGGCTGTTACCAATAACTATCAGCAAGCCGACACAGGAACGAAGATGATACATATCGGGAAGAATACCCGTAGTACGATCGTATCGAAGGGTATTTCGGCGGGTCGTAGCCAGAATAGCTATCGAGGACTCGTGAAAGTGTTGCCGAGTGCCGAGAATGCAAGGAACTTTACCCAGTGTGACAGTCTGTTGTTGAGTTCCGATTGCGGGGCGCATACTTTCCCGTATATGGAGATTCTGAATGATTCGGCCGTGGTAGAGCATGAGGCGACTACTTCGAAAATAAACGAAGACCAGATATTCTATTGTAACCAGCGTGGAATCCCTACCGAGGATGC
>ENA-UEYL01002760-UEYL01002760.1-human-gut-metagenome-genome-assembly--contig:-NODE-2760-length-12422-cov-4.383961_pt1 | contig 12422 bp, 11 predicted proteins | sample MGYA00242941_ERZ507946 | MGnify/ENA primary metagenome ERZ507946 (study PRJEB26167, sample SAMN06115482) | human gut metagenome | host: Homo sapiens | place: China:Guizhou | collected 2015-03-11...
TACGATTTTCGCCGGAGGCATCGGCTCGCTGATCCTCGTGGTCACGATCCTTCCGGTTCTTTACTCCAAAATCTACATATGATCTCTCTTCCGATGTGTCTCAGCGAATACAGAACTTGCAAGATCTGATTAAAAAAGAGAAGGGAGCCATCCCCCATGGAACGACTGGTACAGCTCGGCGCCGATATGGCAAAACTTTGGGACCGATGCGGCGGTGATTACCTCAACGGTATCAAAAATACCCTGATTCTGGCTTTGGTAGCCACCATCATCGGCTGCCTCATCGGCCTGGTCTGCGGCATTTTGCAGACCATCCCCCATACGAAGAACGATCCCCCGGTCAAACGGTTTTTCCTGGCATTGATCCGTGCCATTGTGCGGGTCTACGTGGAAGTGTTCCGGGGCACGCCCATGGTGCTTCAGGCGGTGTTTGTCTACTATGGCCTGCCGTACTTTACCAACAATGCCGTGAAGTTCGACAATATCTGGCTGGCTGCCATTTTGGTGGTGTCCATCAATACCGGCGCCTATATGGCCGAGTCTGTCCGCGGCGGTATCATCTCCATTGATCCCGGCCAGACCGAGGGCGCCAAGGCCATCGGCATGAACCATGTGCAGACCATGACCTGCGTGATTTTGCCCCAGGCCATCCGCAATATCATGCCCCAGATCGGCAACAACTTCATCATCAACGTGAAGGACTCTTCCGTGATGTTCATTATTTCCTTTACGGAATTCTTTGCAGTGCACCGCGCCGCTGTGGGCCAGACGTACCTCTACTTCCCCTCCGCAACCATTGAGATGATCGGCTACCTCACCATGACCCTCATTGCTTCCTTCATCCTGCGCTGGGTGGAAAAGAAGATGGACGGCAACAGTGACTATGAGCTGGTTCAGGAGGATTCCCTGACCATGACAGCCGGTACGTACCGCCATCCTAACACCGGTACGCCGTTTGACGAGCACAGCAAGGAATACCGGGATCGGATCCAACAGGAACTCAAACACGGACGGACCAGGGGGGATCGCTGATATGAACGATATGATTTTGGAGATTCGGCACCTGTCCAAATCCTTCGGCACGCATGAGGTGCTGCGGGACATCGATTTTTCAGTGGCCAAGGGAGATGTGACCAGCATCATCGGAGCTTCCGGCTCCGGCAAGAGCACCCTGCTGCGGTGCGTAAACCTGCTGGAGACTCCCACCAGCGGTGACATCCTCTATCACGGGGAAAGCGTGACGGACCGCAAGGTCAACGCGGCAGCGTATCGGTCCCACGTGGGTATGGTGTTCCAGTCCTTCAACCTGTTCAACAACATGACCGTGCTGGAAAATTGCATGGTGGGCCAGATCAAGGTGCTCAAAAAGAATAAAAATGAGGCCCGGGAAAATGCCATGCGCTATCTGGAGCAGGTAGGCATGGCGCCGTATATCAATGCCAAGCCCCGGCAGATTTCCGGCGGCCAGAAGCAGCGGGTGGCCATTGCCCGGGCACTGGCCATGCATCCGGAAGTGCTGCTGTTCGACGAACCCACTTCCGCGCTGGACCCCGAGATGGTGGCCGAAGTGCTCTCCGTTATGCGGGATTTGGCGCAGGGCGGCATGACCATGCTGGTGGTCACCCACGAGATGGCCTTCGCCCGGGACGTGAGCAACCACGTGGTGTACATGAACCAGGGTGTCATCTGTGAGGAAGGCGCTCCGGCGGATGTGTTCGGCAATCCCCAGAAGCAGGAGACCAAGGATTTCCTCTCCCGGTTCCTGAGCAAGTAAATCCGGAAGGAATCATTCGACAAAACCCCCGGCATGGCGTTCGCGCCATGCCGGGGGTTTTATTTGGATTACGATGCGAAAGCGTCCAGTGTGAGATAGTAGTGCGGCTGTGCCGGGTCCAGCTCCACTTGGGTAAGGCCGGAATCAAAGCCCAGGTTTTGATCCAGAATGGAGGAGACATCCCATTGTTCCAGTACGGCGGTCAGACCGGTGAGGGGCATTCCGCCTGTGGGTCCGGTGAGGAAATCGTATCCCAGACCGTCGCTGTTATCACGTTCATAGAAGTTGAAGCTGGCTGCCTTTTCCATGGAGCAGGAGACCTCCACACTGCCGCCGGCAGGCACCGTGATGGAGAAGGTGTGGAAAAACAGCCGGTCCATGGTCAAAACTTCCTGGAGCAGATCGTCCAGGCGGTTTTCGGAATACCGGTCCGCCGGGGAGTCGGAAAGGGGACCCCGGGAGGTCAGCAGCCGGACAGATGCGTCCTGGTACAAAGCCGGGTCCAGATCCTCCAGGCCCTGTCTGCCGGTGCCGTCCTGATGATCCAGAATCGACTGGCACAGTTCCTGCAGCACGGCTTCCAGTGTGGTTTCCGTCCGGGCAACGGTGCATGGTCCCAGCTCCAGCGTCTCCTGACAGCCGCCGTCGGTGTAGCCTGCCAGGGTATAGTCCTGCAGATCTTCGCCCAGAACGATCAGCATGGGGGAAACGGCCCGATTTTCCCGCAGGAAATAGCTGTATTGCGGCAGTCCGTCCGATTCGCCGTAGCCGTTGAAGCCGTATGTGAGAATGGTGGTGTCCGCGCCCGGTGTTACGGTGACGGCCCGTGTGGCAGCCCGCTGGTCTTCCGGAGCGGGAGAGTCCGAGAAGCGGTACACCGTAACGGGAATGTCCAGAGGGACACGCTCTGTTAGGGCGGCGGTCCAATACGTTTCGTCTGCAAGAAGATCCGCGTAGTCCGTCCACTCCTGGGGCGGAGCCAGATTCCATGTGGAGTCGTCTACGCCGCCGTCCCGCCAGACGCCGGTATAGGTACCGGCATAGTCTCCCATCACCAATGCGGTGTCCGCCGGCTGGCCGTCCAGGGTGACGGCAGGGGAGAAACGGGAGAGGGTATCCAGTGAGGCGGCAAAGGGATAGTAGGCAGTGACGGTGCAGGGGGTGCCGCTGTCGTTGTGGATGAGATAGGTGTCCTGTACCTGGGCGCTGGAGGAAGATGCGGAGGGGAAGGACCAGGTGACGGTGCGCTTCGCAGTCAGGGGGACTTCCTCTGTGGTCAGCAGCGAAAAGATGGGCCCGGCGTAGGAGTCAAAGCCTGCCGCTTCTTCTGCTGCTGCGCCGCCATCCGCACCATTTGTGCCGGCTGCACTTTCACCTGGAGCGGCAGTGCTTCCGGAGGAATTCCCTGTGGATTCGGAGAGGCCAGACAGGTTGGGCAGCATGACGACCGCCGCCCACAGCGCTGCTGCGCACGCACTGCCGGCCAGAATCGCCCGGCCCCAGCGGGGCCGCCGTCTGGAGACGGCGGGGGAGGAGGCGGTGTCCGCCTCCTCAATGAGGTCTTCGTCCACCCAACCCAGGATTCGAAAAAGCCGTTCGCTGTTCATATCCAGATCCCCTCCTGTTCCAAATGACTTCGCAGGGCTTTGCGGGTGCGGAACAGAGCGGATTTTACTTTGCCCTCTCCGCAGCCCAGCCGGACTGCGATGCTTGCAAGGGAGTCGCCATACCAATATCGCCGCAGGAACATGACCCGGTTTTCCCGGGAAAGACCGCGCAAAAACGCGCTGATGGATGCGGCGATTTCCTGGTCTTCCAGGGCACTGTCGATTCCGGAAGAGGCGGGGATGCACTCGTCCAGCTCGCCCAGCAGCACCTCTGTACCCTGCCCCCGGCGCAGGGCTTTGGCCAGCTTCCAGCGATCCAGGGAGAGATTGCGGGTAATGCGGCCCAGCCAGGCCCGAAAAGCAGTGGGGCGGGCAGGCGGAATGGCGTTCCAGGTGCGCAGGTAGGTGTCGTTGACGCACTCTTCCGCGTCGCCGTGGCTGCGCAGAATATTCCAGGCGATGTTCCAGAGAAAGCCGCCGTATTTTCCGGCAGTTTCGTGGATGGCCTGCTGGTCCCGCTGCCAGTAGAGATCGATGATATCTTGGTCTTCCATACAGCTTACTCCTTTAAGCACTTCTCACCCTGTATGACGACAAACGCATCGGCCGGTTTCATGGGGAAAGAAAAAATCCGGAGAAGGGGATTCTTCTCCGGATTTTTTATGCATTCAGCCGGCCAGCAGGCCTTTGCTCACCAGGAACTCCTGTGCCACGTCATCGACCGTACGGCCCATCACGTCCACCTGGTAGGTCATTTCGGCCATTTCCTCGGTGGAGATGTTGCCGCCCAGCTGGCCCAGGATTTCCTCCAGCTCGGGATAGGTGTCCAGGATATCCTGCCGGACCAGGAAAGCGCCGTTGTAGTCCGGGAAGAAATTCTTATCGTCTTCCAGAATCTTCAGTCCGACCTTGCGGTTGAGGCCGTCGGTGGTGTAGACCACGGCCACATCGAAGGTGCCGTTTTCGATGGAAGCGTACTTGAGTCCCATATCCACCGGCACGTCATCCTTGAAGTTCAGACCATAGTACTCAATGAAGGGATAGTACTTCATGCTGCCCTCCAGAGTGAAGAATTCCTGTTCTGCGCCGAAGGTCAGCTGATCGGCAATGGGAACCAGGTCGCTGATGGTGTTGAGGTTATATTCCTCGGCCAGTTCTTCCGGCACGCCGATGGCATAGGTGTTTTCAAAGCCCAGCTTATCCAGAAGGACCAGATCGTAGTCTTCATAGGCGACCTGTTTGACGAAGTCATAAATGCTCATGCCCTCCGGAACATCCGGCGTATCCATGTGGAAGAAGGTGGTCAGCAGGGTGCCGTCATAGGAGATCATGAGATCGCAGGTGTGGCTGTCACCCTTGAGTGCGTTCCAGTTGTTCACCTGAGACATCTGGTCGCTGATGTTGACGGTCAGATCCGTCTGGTCCTCCACCAGCATCTTCACCATGTGGTGCATCAGCTGTGTTTCGGAGTAGTCGCCGTCATAGAGCATGATGTCTCCGGTACTGCTGCGCCCATAGGGAAGCAGCAGGCAGAAGGCCACCAGAATGGCTGCTACAGGAATCCACATGGTCCGGGAACCGCCCCGTTTCTTGCGCATTTGGCCCTCGAACCAGCCCATCACCAGATCCAGAACCACAGCAATGACCATCAGCACACCGGTAGCGGTGAGGATCAGCTTCATATTCATGATCCGGATGCCCTGAGTGATCACGCCGCCCAGGCCGCCGCCGCCCACAAAGGCTGCAAACACGGCTGTGCCGATGGCATTGACCACGGCGATGCGGATGCCGGTGAACACGGTGGGGAAGGCCAGGGGGAATTCCACCATCAGCACGCGGTAGGGCTTGCTCATGCCCATGCCGCGGGCGGCTTCCTTGACGCCCGGGTCCACCTCCTGGAGTCCCAGGCAGGTGTTGCGGACGATGGGCAGCAGGGAATAGAGGGTGATGCCGACGATGACCGTCAGCTTGCCGGGGTCCAGCACCACCATGATGATGCCCAGCAATGCCAGGGAGGGGATGGTCTGCAGCAGATCCACCACCCGCAAAATCACCGGACGGGCGCGGGAGGACACATAGGCCCAAATGCCCAGAGGCAGGCCCACGGCGATGGAGAGAATGCTGGCTGAGAGTACGATGAAGAGATGTTCCAAAATAGCGTCCCAGCTCATTTGCCCGCCTCCTTCCGAAGACCGCGGGGCGTAACCTTCTTTTGCAGCAGGTCAATCACCGCGCCGAATATGACGGCCAGGATGGCGGCCGGAATCGCACCCAGCAGGATGAGGGTGCTGTTGTTGGAAGAGGTGCCCTGGTAGACAAACTCACCCAGGCCGCCCTTTCCGATCATGGCGGCCAGCACGGCCCAGGAGACCGTATAGATGGCGGCCATCCGGACGCCGGCAATGATGGTGGGCATGGCCAGAGGCAGCTCCACCCGGAATAACGTCTGGAGCGGGGACATGCCGCAGCCGCGGGCGGCTTCCAGGAATTTGCGCTCCACGCCCAGAATGCCGGTATAGGTATTTTTGAGGACCGGGAACATGGCATATACGCTCAAAGCCACGATGACGGTGGAGTAGCTGTCGCCCCACCAGATGTACAGTACGCCGATGAACACCAGGCCCGGAATGGTCTGGAAAATGGAGAGGATGGGGAGAATCACACTGGAGCAGCGGGGGAAGCGGGAAAACACAATGCCCAGCAGCAATCCCAGCGCAAAGCCGATGGCCACGGAAATCAGCACGTAAATCGTATGTTCCACAATGGCCTGGCCCAGCTTGCTGCCGTAAGCGGCAAACAGGGTTCCCAAGGTCTCGGTCAGGCTGCCCATTTACTGTCCCCCCCAGAGGTTTTCCGCCACCGACCGTGCCACGCTGGTTTTGGTCACGATCCCTGCAATGGTGTCGTCCGCGTTCAATACCACCACATAGTTGGCGCCGGAGTCCAGCAGGTAGTCGAAGCTCTCCTTGGCCTCGTCGCCCACCCGGGCGGTCCGGGCAGTCTGCCGGATCAGAGGCTCAATGCTGTTGAGTTCCCGACCCCAGTGGCGGATATCGCCGATGGAGACGGTGCCCACATAGCGGTTTTCCTCGTCGGTAACCAGCAGCGTATCCACGCTGCCGCGGGCCATACGCTCGGCGCACTCCAGTACGCCCCGGTCCCGGTGAACGCTGAAGACATTGGTGCGCATGAAGCTCTCCACTTTGGAGGGAGCGGGCGTTTCCGGCGAGTGCTTGCCCAGGAAGTTGCGCACCAGATCGTTGGCCGGATGCTCCAGCATCTCCTCGGGAGAGGCCATTTGAACGACCGTGCCGCTTTCCATGAAGATGATGACGTCCGCCAGTTTGAGAGCTTCGCCCATATCATGGCTGACAAAGACAATGGTTTTGCCCAGCTTTTGCTGGATGTTTTTCACCTCGTCCTGCAGCGTCTCGCGGGTCATGGGGTCCAAAGCGCTGAACGGCTCATCCATCAGCACAATCGGCGGGGAGGCCGCCAGAGCCCGCAGCACGCCGATCCGCTGCTGCTGGCCGCCGGAGAGCTCGGAAGGATACTTCTCGGCGTAGGATTCCATATTGACCATTTTCAAAAGGTCCCGGACGATCTCATCACATTTGGCCTTGTCATACTTGAGCAGCTTGGGCACGACGCAGATGTTCTGAGCGACCGTCATGTTGGGGAACAAACCGATTTGCTGGATCACATAGCCGATGTGGCGGCGCAGATCTACCTTGTCCTGATCCCGAATATTTTTGCCGTCAATGAGGATGGAGCCGCTGTCGGGTTCCAGCAGGCGGTTGATCATTTTCATGGTGGTGGTTTTGCCGCAGCCGGACGGGCCGATGAGCACCACGAATTGACCGTCTTCGATGGTGAAGTTCAGGTCTTTGAGTATGGGTGTTTTCCCATAGCTCTTGCTGACGTGTTCAAACTGGATCATAGGGCCTCCTTTGTTGTTACAAGGTGGTGAGCGGCTTCTGCGGCGGAAGGGCTGCCTACCAGGACGATGACGTCACCGGCGTACAGTTCCGCATAAGGACCGGGGGAGAGAATTACGGTCTGGCCCCGCCGGATGGCCACAATGGTGCCTCCGGTGGACTGCCAGAATTTCAAAGCGCCGATGCTTTTGCCGATCAGGGGGGAATCCTTGGGTACGGGGACCTCATAATTGGGGAATGGCTCGTTGGCGGCGGCGAAGGTGTCCCGGCTTTTGACCAGGGCATTGACGGTATCCGTCAGGCGGCGGTTGAGATCGGCGTATTCATTCATCAACGTCTTGAGCTGGCCGTGCAGGGTGCGCAGCTCCGTGCTTTCTCCGAAGTTCTCGATATAACGCCGGGCGCTGTCAGCGGAGAGCACCACCGCGCCACTCTGGGGCTTGACCTCCACCACCTTCATATCCGAAAGCAGCCGCAGTGCCCGCCGGATGGTCTCCGGTGAAACGTTGTATTCTGATGCCATCACAGACCGGCCGTAGATCCGGCTGCCTTCGGGAAGCTCGCCCCGGGCAATTCGTCCCGCCAGATCCCGCGCGATCTGCAGGTACTGCGCAGGCACAACGGTTTGCTGCACGTATGTCACCTTCCTTTCGAACCAAGTTGGGCTTATTATACACTGACAACTTATAAAAGTAAATAGGGATGGCAGTTAATATTTTGTAAACATTATCACGAAAAATGAAAAAAACCGGGCGTAAGACAGAATTTCTGTCTCACGTCCGGAAGAATTGTGCGAAAACAGCGGTCAGGCATGCTCCGCTTCATATTGCTTTAAGAACGCCACCAGAGCTTCCACGCCCTCGCGGGGCATGGCGTTGTAGATGGAAGCACGCAGGCCGCCCACGCTCTTGTGGCCCTTGAGATTGTCAAAACCGGCAGCCTTGCAGGCGGCCACCACGGCGGCATCCTGCTCCTTGGTGGGGGTGACAAAGGGGACGTTCATCACAGAGCGGTCCTCTTTGCGCACGGCGCCGGTGAACAGATGGCTGTGATCCAAAAAGTCATAGAGGATGGCGGCCTTTTCCTCATTGCGCTTGGCCATGGCCTCCAGACCGCCGTGGGCGAGCAGGTACTGGAAGACCTTGCCGCAGCAGTAAATGGACCAGCAGTTGGGGGTATTGTACAGGGAGTCGTTGTCGGCATGGGTCTTGTAGCTGAGATAGGTGGGAACGAAGGCGGGCAGGTCATCCCGCAGCAGATCCTCCCGGATGATGACGACGGCCATGCCGGCGGGACCTACGTTCTTCTGCACACCGGCCCAGATCAAACCGTAGCGGCTGACGTCGCAGGGGCGGGAGAGGAACATGGAGGACTGGTCGGCCACCAGGACCTTACCCTTGGTGTCGGGCAGCTGGTGATAGGTGGTGCCGTGGATGGTCTCATTTTCGCAGATGTAGACATAGTCCGCGTTGTCCGGAATTTCCAGATTGGAGCAGTCGGGAATATAGGAGAAGTTCCGGTCGGCAGAAGAGGCCACAACCTGCACCTCACCGTACTTGCGGGCTTCGGCAATGGCTTTTTTGGACCAGGCGCCGGTTTCGATGTAGCAGGCCACGCCGTTTTTCATCAGGTTCATGGGGACCATGGCAAACTGCACGGTGCCGCCGCCCTGGACAAAAAGCACTTTATAGTTGTCGGGAATCTGCATGAGCTTGCGCAGGTTGGCTTCTGCCTCGTCCCGAATCTGCTGAAACACTGCGGAGCGGTGACTCATTTCCATCACGCACATTCCGCTGCCGCGATAGTTCATCATCTCGGCGGCGATTTCCTCCAAAACCTCCTCCGGCATCATGGCCGGACCGGCGGAAAAATTATATGTTCTGCCGTACTTCATCATGGTGAGTCCTCCATCCTGTTTTCTAAAATTTCCGGAGAGAAATTCGCTCCCCGGCGGAATTTCAAATGAATTTTATTATTATACGTCAGGCATCGGCGGGAATCAACTGATAATCCCGGATTTCACCCTGGTTGGCAAAAAAGTCCGGGAAGAAACGGCGCGGGGATTGGTATGAATTGGTTGAAATTTTACGGAGTCTTAACTATAATAAAGCCGTGTGTGGAGGAGGAGAACCTCCTGAGAAAATGAACGGTAAGGAGTATGACATGAGACCGGATGGAACCCGGGTAAAAGGGCTGACGCCCATTGTCCAGGCACTGCCCTATATCATGCCCAAGCGCTTTGATGCCCAGAACTGGGCCAGCGATTATGTGGACGAGGAAATCATCAAGCAGTACATCCGCCAAAAGCGGCGGCAGGGTCAGATTGTGACCCATATGAGTGTGCTGGCAGCGGCATACTACAAGGCGGCACTGGAAAACCCCAAGGTGAATTACTTTGTTATGAACCGCAAGGTCTACCGCCGCAACCATTTTTGCTTTAGTTTTGTGATCCTCAAGACCCGGGCGGACGGGACGCCCGATGAGACGGCCCTGAAAGTGTTTCTGGAGCCGGGGGACGATGTGTTTACCATCAGCCGCAAGATCCGGGAGCATGTGGAGCGTAATCAGAATGCCGCACACAACAACCGTACGGACCGGTTTGCCAATCTGGCGTTTTCCATCCCCGGGCTGGCCCGGTGCGTCTTTGGCCTGGCGTATCATCTGGACCAGCATGGCTTGCTGCCCCGGTGGATCATTGATCTGAGCCCGTTCCACACCAGTTTGTTTATTACAAATCTGGCGTCCATCAACACCCGGTTTATTTTCCACCACTGCTACGAATTTGGAACGACCAGTGTATTTATCTGCATGGGAAAGCCGGTGCCGGATCCGGAAGCTCCCTCCGGCAGCCGGAAAAAACTGCTGCCTTTGGGCGTGGTGATGGATGAACGGATTGCAACCGGAATTGAGTACTCCCGCTTTTTTGCCGCTTTTGAGCGGTATTTGAAGCAGCCGGAGCTGCTGGAGAAGCGTCTGGGGACCGAATGCCTTGTGGGAAAGTGAGGGAGACGCCATGGGACAGGTGATCTTCAAGCGGATGTGGGCGTGGCTGATGCACACGCGGCTGTATATCCGTGCCTTGGGAAAATGGATTTCGCTGGCTGTGGTAACCGGGCTTGCCTGCGGCGTGGTGGGCTCTGCGTTCCACATCGGCGTGGAGGGGGCAACCATGCTGCGCCAGCTGCATCCGTGGCTGCTGTGGTGCCTTCCGGCGGCGGGTTTGCTGGTGGTGTCCATTTATAAACTGACCGGAACCGAGGGCCAGGGGACCAATGATATCATCGATCAGGTCCATTTGGGCAAGGGACTTTCCTTGCTGCTGCTGCCGGCGATTTTCCTGGGAACGGTGCTCACCCATCTGTGCGGCGGTTCTGCCGGACGGGAAGGCGCGGCGCTGCAGATGGGCGGAACTCTGGGGTATCACACAGGGCTGCTGTTTCATCTGGATGATCGGGATCTGCGCACGGCCACCATGACGGGAATGGCGGCATTCTTTGCGGCGCTGTTCGGCACGCCGCTGGCGGCCACGGTGTTTGCCATGATGGTCATCAGCATCGGGGTGATTTACCATGCCGCGTTTATTCCCTGCCTGACGGCGTCCCTGGTGGCCTATGGCGTATCGATTCTCATGGGGGTGGAACCTACCCACTTTGCGATGACAGCGCCGGAACTGGAACTGTGGATGCTGGTACGGGTAGCCGTACTGGCGGCGCTGTGCGCCCTGGTGTGTGTTCTGCTGTGCGGAACACTGCATACGGTGGAAAAGTGGATGCATGCGCACCTGGCCAATCCCTGGCTGCGGATTCTCGCAGGCGGTGCGGCGGTGGTGGCGTTGACCCATCTGTGCGGGACGACGGACTATAACGGCGCGGGCATGGAGGTCATCGCGGCTGCTGTGGAACAGGGACAAGCCCGCCCGCTGGCGTTTTTGCTCAAGATCGTGTTTACGTCCATTACCCTGGCTGCCGGGTTTAAGGGCGGCGAGGTTGTGCCGTCGTTCTTTGTGGGGGCGACGTTTGGCTGTGCGGTGGGACCGCTGCTGGGGATCCCGGCGGAGTTTGCCGCGGCCATTGGACTGGTGGCGGTGTTCTGCGGCGCTGTGAACTGTCCGCTGGCATCCATCTTTTTGTCTGTGGAGCTGTTTGGAGACGGCGGGCTTTTGTACTTTGCGCTGGCCTGCGGCATCAGCTATATGCTCTCGGGCTATAACGGCCTCTACTCCAGCCAGACCATTCTGTATTCCAAGCTCAAGGCGGAATACATCAACGTGCATACCAATTCCCATCACGCCGGACGCCCCCATGCCAAGCCCCCCACCCGGGGCAGTCTGCGGGATTGGCCGGAATAAATTACCGCCTCCCGGGGCATATTGTCAAAGGACAAGACTGCCCGGGAGGTGTTTTTTTATGCTCGTTATGCGGGAAATTGGATTCACGGCGCTCAGTGCCGCGGGATCCATTGTGGTGCTGTTTTTGCTGGCAAAGCTGATTGGAGCGCGGCAGGTATCCCAGATGACCCTGTTCGACTATGTCGTGGGAATTACCATTGGATCGGTGGCGGCGGAGCTGGCTGTTGAGATTCAGCACCCGGTAGGGCCGCTGACCGCACTGGTGGTCTACGGTGTGGCAGCCGTGGGAATCGCGGTGCTGACCAACAAATCACTCAAAGCCCGGACGGCGGTAACGGGCAAACCTCTGATTCTGCTGGAAAACGGCGTCATTTATCGGGAGAATCTCCGAAAGGCGCATCTGGATCTGGATGAGTTTTTGACGTACTGCCGTATCGGAGGATGGTTTGATCTCAATGAGCTGGAAACAGCGGTGTTGGAACATAACGGTGCGGTGAGCTTCCTCCCCCGGGAGACAGCCCGCCCTGCCACCCCCATGGATCTGGACCTCTCTCCTCAGCAGACCCGGATGCAGGTGCCCTTCATTATGGATGGCCGCCTGATGGCGGAGAATATCGAACAGGCCGGAAAGGAGCCGTCCTGGGTGCGCAGCTGTCTGCAGCGCCAGGGCTATCAGGCGGAGCAGGAAGTTTTGCTGGCGGTATGGGATGGCGGTCCGGATCTTACGGTGTTCCCCATGGACCCAAACCGGAAGT
>ENA-UEYL01002763-UEYL01002763.1-human-gut-metagenome-genome-assembly--contig:-NODE-2763-length-12418-cov-4.594360_pt1 | contig 12418 bp, 8 predicted proteins | sample MGYA00242941_ERZ507946 | MGnify/ENA primary metagenome ERZ507946 (study PRJEB26167, sample SAMN06115482) | human gut metagenome | host: Homo sapiens | place: China:Guizhou | collected 2015-03-11...
ACCCGACATTATCGAGCATTTTGGCAACGCAGATGCCGTGCCGCAGCCGCCGGAGCGGTGCTTAAGCCGTAAGGCGGAAATTGTGCGGTATTGCCTTGTGTTCTATGGCTTATAATTTGATAATCAAAGCAAAAAGTAAAAGTAATTATCAGAACATCTTGCAGCATTATGGGCAAAGCAAGTTATTCTACCACATTTTCGCCACTCCGGGCAACTGTATTTGCATAATTTCTGTTATTATAACACAAATTTACTCCGTTTGTCCTGCTTCCGGCAGGGCAAACGGAGTAAAAAGTGCACAAAATGCAGCGTTTATTTTTGTTGATCCAGCAGCATTGCTTCAACTGACGCAGGATTTATTCAACCGTAACGCTCTTGGCAAGGTTGCGGGGTTTATCCACATCCAGGCCCTTGGCGCAGCTGACATAGTATGCCAGCAACTGCAGCGGCACCACCGAAAGGCTGGTGGCAAAGTGCGGGTCTGTTTTGGGCACATATACGGTAAAGTTGGCGGTATCTTCAATGCTGTAGTTGCCGTAAGTGGTCAGGCCCATGATATAAGCGCCGCGGCTCTTGGCTTCCACCAGGTTAGATACCATCTTCTCGTACAGGTCCGGCTGGGTCAGCACACCCACTACCAACATGTTCTTCTCGATCAGGGAGATCGGGCCGTGCTTCATCTCGCCCGCAGCGAAAGCCTCCGAGTGGATATAGCTGATTTCCTTGAACTTCAGGCTGCCTTCCAGCGCCACGGCGTAATCCAGCCCGCGGCCAATGAAGAAAGCGTCCTTTGCGGAAGCATACTTGGAAGCAAACCACTGGATGCGCTCATTATCCGTCAGCGTCTTGGCGATCTTATCCGGCAGGATCTGCAGCTCGGCCACCAGCTCGGCGTATTTTTCTTCCTCAATCTTGCCGCGCACACGAGCAAACTCAACAGCCAGCAGGTAACAGGCTGCCAGCTGGGTGCTGTATGCCTTGGTGGTGGCAACGGCAATTTCCGGCCCGGCCCAGGTGTACAGGGTTGCATCGGCCTCACGCGCAATGGAAGAGCCCACCACGTTCACAATGCCGATGGTGCGCACGCCGCGCTCCTTACATTCGCGCAGGGCAGCCAGGGTATCGGCGGTTTCGCCGCTCTGGCTGATAATGACCGCCATGGAATCCGGCTCCAGCACGGGGTCACGGTAGCGGAACTCGCTGGCCACATCCACCTCCACCGGCAGGCGGGCCAGGCTTTCAAACACATAGCGTGCCGCAACGCCCACATGGTAGGCGGAGCCGCAGCCAATGATATAGATGCGGCGCACATTTTTGATGGCTTCTTCATCCAGGCCCAGCTCGCTCAGATCAATGCGGCCATCCTTGATGCGGGGGCTGAGGGTATCCCGCACAGCGGTGGGCTGTTCGTGGATCTCCTTCATCATAAAGTGCTCGTAACCGCCTTTTTCGGCGGCTTCGGCATCCCACTCGATGGTGCTGGCTTCTTTTTCAACCGGTTCTTTATCAATGTTGAAAAACTCAATACTGTCCGGGGTCAGGCGGGCGATTTCCAGGTTATCAATGTAATACACCGTGCGGGTATATTTCAGCAGAGCCGGAACGTCCGATGCGATCAGGCTGCCGTTTTCGGCCTTGCCGACAATCAACGGGCTGTCTTTCCGCACTGCGTATACCACGCCGGGCTGGTCTGCAAACAGGATGCCCAGCGCATAAGAACCACGCACATGCATCATCATGCGGGTGATGGCATCCAGGCTGTCCCCCGCTGAGACGCCGGTGTAGTAATAGTCCAGCAGCTGGGCCACTACCTCGGTATCCGTCTGGGATACAAAAGTAAAGCCCTTGTTGATCAGGCGGGTTTTCAGTTCCTGGTAATTTTCAATAATGCCATTATGCACAACTGCAATTTTCTGGTCGCGGCTGTAATGCGGGTGTGCGTTCACCACGCTGGGTTCGCCGTGGGTTGCCCAGCGGGTATGCCCGATGCCGCAGCAACCCTGCACGGCTTTTCCTTCATCGGTCATTTCGCTCAGCACGCGCAGGCGTCCCTTGGCCTTGACCACTTCAATTTTGCCGGCGGCGTTCTGCACAGCAAGGCCGGCAGAATCATACCCGCGGTATTCCAGCTTAGAAAGCCCATCCAGCAGGATCGGTGCAGCCTGTGCGCTGCCGGTAAAGCCTACAATTCCACACATACATTTGGCCCCCTTGGTTGATGGATTGGGTGTATTTCATGTTATTTTACGTTCGGTTTGTTTTTAATTTGTAAACGGCTCGGTATTTTTGTTGCAGCCCAGCCAACATGAGGTAGGCGAACAATATTTATTAAGTATATGCTATTTGCCGCAATAAGTCTACCCCCTACATAACAATATGACAAAGATTGTGCATGAATTTTGTGGGATATGTATACAAAGGAGGGACATAGCGGGATGTTTCAGCGGCGTATGGGGCGGCGGGCTGCGTTTTGGGGAGGAGAGCTTTTTGTGCATCGCTGCGCGATTGCGCGGCATAGCCTGCTAGTGGTGGGGCAGGGTTGCGGGCCCCAACCATTCGCCGCCTATTCGGCGGCGTGAGGACAGAGGAACAGCCTCGCTCAGCGCTCCGGCTGTTTTTTGCATCGCGCTTCGCGCGATTGCGCGGCATAGCCGCGCAGGCAAAAAAAAACGGCAGCCGTCAAGGGCAACGGCTGCCGGGCGCCATGCTCCCTTTCCGGTTTCTTACACCATAAGACTCCCTGCGGGAAGTATTTGCGCAAGAAATATCATACCATGGTTTTGCCCGTTACGCAAGTATAAAAAGCAAGGATAGGCCCGATCGGCGCATATTCCCCCTTTTTCCTGAATATTCTTAAGTTTTCATGTAGTTTTTTCATTTTCTGCTTCAACATCCTATTCAAAAATTGCGGCTCCGGCCACTGCTGTGTGCCCTGCAGCGTGAAATTCACAAAAAATTCAGACAGCATCTCTTCCTTATTGCCCCAATAATATGTTACACTATTATCATATTAAGATTAAGTTAAGATTGGAGGCTATCCGTGTGCTACGTTCCCGCTTACAATTACGGGAAAAGCTGAAAGAAAAACTGGTGGAAGCACTGCAGGCTGTTTTGCCTATTGTTGCTATCGTGCTGGTTCTCAGTTTTTTCATCGCACCCCTATCCCCCAGTGTGCTGCTGTGTTTTCTGCTTGGGGCGGTCATGATCATTTTTGGCATGATGTTCTTTACCCTTGGCGCCGAGATGAGCATGACCCCCATGGGCGAACGGGTTGGTTCCGCCATGACCAAAAGCCGCAGCTTGCCCAAAATGATTGTGATCGGCTTTATTCTCGGTTTCATCATTACCATATCGGAGCCGGATTTACAGGTACTGGCCAACCAGGTGCCGTCGGTACCCAATCTGGTGTTGATCCTTTCGGTTGCCGCCGGTGTGGGGGCTTTCCTTGTTATCGCGCTGCTGCGTATGCTGTTCAGTATGGCGCTGCCGCCGCTGCTGGTAACACTGTACGCCATTGTATTTGTGCTGGCCGCCTTTGTTCCCAAAGATTTCCTTGCTGTGGCGTTTGACTCTGGCGGCGTGACCACCGGGCCCATGACGGTACCGTTCATCATGGCGCTCGGCGTGGGCATTTCCGCAATCCGCAGTGACCGCCACGCCGCGGATGACTCCTTTGGCCTGGTTGCCCTGTGTTCCATTGGTCCCATCCTGGCCGTGCTGATTTTGGGCATCGCCTACAGCCCCGGCGAAAGCAGCTACACCGCCGCGTTCCTGCCGGATATTCAGGACTCGGTGGAGCTGTGGGACCTCTTCATGGTGGGGCTGCCCGCTTATTTTAAAGAGATCGCGCTTTCACTTTTGCCCATCATGGTCTTTTTTGGCGTTTATCAGTTTGCCGTCCTGCACATGAGCCGCAAAGCGCTGGGCAAAATTCTGGTCGGCCTGTTTTATACTTATATCGGGCTGGTTCTGTTTTTGACCGGTGCTAATGTGGGCTTTATGCCTGCCGGCAACTATCTGGGCCAGGTTCTGGCTGCCCTGCCCTACCGCTGGGTACTGATCCCCCTTGGTATGCTGATTGGCTATTTCATCGTCAAGGCCGAGCCCGCCGTGTATGTGCTGAACAAGCAGGTGGAGGAAGTGACCGATGGTTCCATTTCCGCCAAGGCAATGGGGACCAGCCTTTCCATCGGCGTAGCCCTCTCCGTTGGGTTGGCCATGCTGCGGGTGCTGACCGGCATTTCCATCTTGTGGATGCTGGTACCGGGTTACGGCATCGCCATCGGGCTTTCTTTCTTCGTTCCCAAAATTTTTACCGCCATCGCGTTTGACTCCGGCGGCGTGGCTTCCGGCCCCATGACGGCAACGTTTCTTCTGCCGCTGGCCCAGGGTGCCTGCCTGGCTGTGGGCGGCAACATTGTAACGGATGCGTTTGGCGTGGTGGCCATGGTTGCCATGACCCCGCTGATTACTATCCAGATTCTTGGCATGACTTACCAGCTCAAGCAGCGCCATGCTTCCCGCACGCAGCAGGCTTATGTGGATGCCTTTGCCAGCCTGCCCGAAGACGCTATTATTGAGCTGTAACGGAGGGATGTTTGAATGAGCCAGCTTTCCTGGATGATTACCATTACTGACCGCAAAAAAGCGCCGGATTTTGTGGCGCTGTACCAGCAACAGAACATACATGTAAGCCTGACCACTGTTGGAGCCGGAACCGCCGTGAGCGAAACGCTGAACTATCTTGGGCTGGAGCGCACCGAAAAAGCCGTAATTTTTACCACCGTTACCGATTCCCGCTGGAAAGCGGTAAAGCGGCAGCTGGAGCACACGATGAACATTGATGTGCCCGGCACCGGCATTGCGTTTACCATCCCTGTCAGCAGCATTGGCGGCAAGCGCGCGCTGCAATTTTTGACCGAAGACCAGGATTTCCAGATCGGGGAGGAAACCACCTTGAAAGATACCAAGTACGAGCTGTTGATTGTGATTGCCAACCAGGGATACAGCGGCCTGATTATGGATGCGGCCCGCAGCGAAAACGCGGGCGGCGGAACCGTCATCCACGCCAAGGGTACCGGGATGGAACGTGCCGAGCAGTTTTTGGGCGTTTCTCTCGCTGCCGAAAAGGAGATGGTGCTGATCGTGATCAAGCGCGAGGATAAGAACCGCATCATGCGCGCCATCATGGATCAGGCGGGCACCGCCAGCAAGGCACGGTCGGTCATCCTTTCCCTGCCCGTCACCTCCACCGCCGGCCTGCGCCTGTTGGAAGACGAAGAGCCGGAAGCGGGGATTGAGGGATAAACAAAGTCTTTTGTAATAAGTCTTTTTTGCCCGATTATTACGGTGTTATTTTTCTAACTTTTTATAATCCATCATTAAACGAACGGCATGTTCCCTTGTACACCAGCTGTGATGCAGGAGGAACATGCCGTTTGTGTTGTGTTTTTAAATTGCAGAATTTTTTAGGAAAAATTGCTTATTTGTGGAAAGTGCTATTTTGTGGGGCTGTGCCGGATATTTTGCTTTGAAGTATAATACAAGGCAGCGGGCGGGTGCCGAATTTATGCCCATTACCAAATTGGAGTTAGCTCCACATCACGGGGATTTTGCAGGAATGTGCATGTTTTACCACACACATCAAAAGCGCGGTAGGGCGGGGTTACCCGACCCCGCCGAAAGCCTTGCCCTATTGCACATGTAACATTCATGATATACACTGCCCCATTTGTAGGGGGCGGCGTTCCCTGTCAAGCCCGGATGGACGCAGAAAAATATTGCGCATTTGTTGGCAATTACGTGGTAGGGCGGCCATCTCCGGCCCAAAAGCCGCCTGCGGCAGTTGGCCTCCGAAACGCGCCTGAGGGCGCAGAGCCCTCTGGCCGCCGGATAGGCTTTGCCATAAATCCCGTTGAGCCATATATGACAAGGTCCCGGAACGGTCAAGACCGTTCCCTACAGAACATTGCATAATTGGGAATAACCATTAAAACTTTATGTAGGGCGGGATGCCCTCATCCCTCCGAGGAAGCGACCCCCTTATTGCTCAATAAGCCTTTTGGCAATACCGCACAATTCCCGCCTGACGGCTTAAGCACCGTTCCGGCGGCTGCGGCACGGCATCTGCGTTGCCAAAATGCTCGATAAGACATCCAGTATTATCTGCGCTTTTGGCTTAGCATCTGCCGCACCTCGCTCACCGTATCGGCACTTAGAATTATGCGGTATTGCCTTAGCGTTTGAACAATGTATTTACTTCAGCGCCTGTTTCAGTTCATACAAGAAGTTCAGCGCTTCGATGGGGGTCAGGGTCTCAATATCCAGGCTGTTCAGCTTGTCCACAACCTCGCTGGGAACGGCGGGGTTGTTATAGGCTTCCACTGTTTCAAAATCCAGCTGCATGGCCTTGTTGGCGCCGGGAGCTGTGGCTTCCAGCTGGCGCAGCACGGCGTGTGCACGCTTGATCACGGCCTCCGGCAGACCGGCCAGTTTGGCGACTTCAATGCCATAACTGTCATCCGCCGGGCCCTGCACAATGCGCCGCAGGAAGGTGATATCCTCCCCGCGCTTTTTGACGGCGATGTTATAGTTTTTAATGCCGTCCACATCCTGGTCCATGCTGGTCAGCTCATGGTAATGGGTAGCGAACAAGGTTTTGCAGCCGATGTTATCGCAGATATACTCCACCACGGCGCGGGCAATGCTCATGCCGTCAAAGGTGGATGTGCCGCGGCCGATCTCATCCAGAATGACCAGGCTGCTTTTGGTTGCCCGCTGCAAAATTTCGGCCACTTCGGTCATTTCCACCATAAAGGTGGACTGACCGGCGGCAAGGTCATCCGATGCGCCCACGCGGGTAAAGATAGCATCCACCACGCCGACATGGCAGCTGGATGCCGGAACAAAGCTGCCGATTTGCGCCATCAGGGCAATCAGCGCATTCTGGCGCATGTAGGTAGATTTTCCCGCCATGTTGGGACCGGTGATGATGAGCATGCGGTTTTCGGTTTCGTCCAGCGTAGTATCGTTTGGCACAAACAGACTGCCTTTCAGCATCTGCTCAATCACCGGGTGGCGGCCCTCGGTAATAGAAAGCACATCGCTGTCATCCACCGTGGGCTTTACATAGTTGTTCTGCACCGCCGCTTCCGCAAAGGAAGCCAGAACATCCAGCTGGGCCACCGCAAAAGCCGTGCGCTGGATGCGCAGCAGCTGGGCGGAGATGGCTTCCAGCAGGTCGGCAAACAGCTGGTGTTCCAATACCAACAGGCGCTCGTTTGCGCCAAGGATCTTGTTTTCCAGCTCTTTCAGTTCCGGGGTAATGTAGCGCTCCCCTGTTGTCAGGGTCTGCTTGCGGATAAAGGTATCCGGTACGCTGGCCGCATAGCTGCGGCTGACCTCAATATAGTAGCCGAACACTTTATTGAAACCTATTTTCAGCTTGGGGATGCCGGTCTCCTTTTTCAGCTTGGCTTCCAACTGGGAAAGGAAGCCCTTGCCGCCGTGCATGATATCCCGCAGCTCGTCCACTTCGGCGTTGAACCCTGCGCGGATAGCACCGCCGTCCTTAAGGTTTGCCGGGGGATCTTCCACCAGGGCACGGTTGATGAGGTTCAGCAGATCTTCCAGCGGGTCCACAGCGCCCGAAAGCTCCTGCAGCAGTGGGGTGGTACACTGCCGGGCCAGCTGGCGTACCTGCGGCAGATAAACACAGGTATCCCCCAGGGCTTTGACCTCCTTGGGGGTGGCGGAGCCATACAGAATGCGGGTTGTCAGGCGTTCAATGTCATAAACATGGGAGAGCGCTTCTTTTAAGTCCGCACGGGTCACGTTGGCATTGTACAGTGCTTCCACAGCATCCAGACGCTGGTTGATGACACTGCTGTCCACCAGCGGCTGCTCGATCCAGGCGCGCAGCTGGCGTTTGCCCATCGAGGTTTCGGTTTTATCCAGCACCCACAGCAGCGTACCACGCTTTTCGCGGCCGCGCATGGTCTCGGTCAGTTCCAGGTTAGCGCGTGTGACCGGGGAAAGCCGCATGTACTGGGCATCGGCATAGTTCTGCACTGACTTGATGCGGTCGATGCCGTGCTTCTGGGTCTCATGCAGGTAGCCAAGCAGTGCCCCAAAGGCATAGGGCACCAGGCCGTCCTGCGCAAAACCGCAGGTATTGCGCCAATCTGCCCCAAACTGAGCGGTCATGGCGTCCTCCATCACCCGCTGCTGGTAGCAGGCATCCTCGCGCAGTTCCACCAGCGCATGGGTATGCTGGCGGACATAGTTGGTTACTTCTTTTAAGTCCAGCAGTGCCGGGTTGATCAGAATTTCACTGGGCATATAGCGGCAGAGCTCGGTGATGATGGCCGGGCCCATTTTTTCTGCGGTCAGCTCGGTGGCATAGGCCTCGCCGGTGGAAATATCCGCAAAGCAGATGCCGGCTTTCCAGCGGCTGCGCACCTTGCGGGTATAAATGCTGCAGATATAGTTGTTTTTATCGTCCGCCAGCATGCTGCTTTCGATCACAGTACCCGGCGTAATTACGCGGATGATATCCCGCTTGACCAGCCCTTTGGCCAGCGCCGGGTCTTCCATCTGTTCACAGATAGCGACTTTGTAGCCCTTGGCAATCAGGCGGGCGGCGTAAATTTCATACGAATGGAACGGCACGCCGCACATCGGCGCACGGTCCGGCAAGCCGCAGGCTTTGCCGGTCAGAGTCAGTTCCAGCTCCCGCGATGCCGTCAGGGCATCGTCAAAGAACATCTCGTAAAAGTCACCCACGCGGTAAAACAGAATCTCGTTGGGGTGCTGGCGCTTGATTTCCAGATATTGCTGCATCATGGGTGAAAGCGCCTGTGTATCAACATCCTCAACTTTTTGGGGCACAATGTTTGCTGCCATTCTTCACACTCCCGATTCTGTTCATGAACAAATTGGCTGCTGTGCTGCCTTAGTGGCAGCCGCCACAGGTGGAGCAGCTGCCGGTGCAGCCGCCGGTGGGGGCCTGAACGGTCATGGGGTCGCCGCCGTTCATGGCCGTGTTGATGATGGCATCAATATGGCTAACCATGGCTTCGCACTCTTTTTTGGCGGTGTTGTAGCGCACCATGCCCTCACTGGACATGATCTGGGTGTACAGGTCGTTCACCTGCTGGTTCAGGTCGGCCACATGGGCGGTATCCGGTTCCGGCTTGGCGCTTTCGTTGTTCAGGTCCAGGCGCTTGAGGTTGAACTCGCCGATCAGGCCCTGCAGCTCCTGGTCGTTATCGTTTTCGCGGCGGGCTGCATCCAGTTCTAGGTAACGGGGGTCAGTCTGCATGGCGGCGGCGGCTTTTTTGAAAAGATCAATGCAATCCATTTTGGTTACTCCTTATTATTACGCTGTATTCAGCAAATGTTAGCTACGATATTTTATTGGAACTGGCTTTATTCTGCCAGTTCCCCCACCAGCAGTGCGGCGCGGGAACCGGTCAGGCGCACATTGGCGTACTGGCCGATCAGGCTTTCCTCGGCGGGGAACTCGACGACCAGGTTGTTATCCAGCCGCCCGTTCAGGGTGCCGGGGGTGCGGCCAGCAGCCTCCACCAACACTTTCACGGTCTGCCCCGCCATAGCGGCGATCATCGGGAAAGCAATGGAATCCTGCAGTTTCAGCAGGCGGTCCATGCGGGCTGCCTTTTCGGCATGGGTGGCCGGGTCCGGCAGCTTGGCAGCGATGGTACCCGTGCGCTTGGAATAGATAAAGGTAAACAGCTGCATGTATTTGACCCGCTGGATCAAATCAAGCGTTGCCTGGAAATCCTCTTCCGTCTCGCCGGGGAAGCCGACAATGATATCACTGGAGAAAGTTACACCGGGGATTTTCTCCTTAGCATAATTGACCAGGTCCATATACTGGGCAACCGTATAGTGGCGGTTCATTTCTTTCAGGATACGGTCACTGCCGGACTGCACCGGCAGATGGATATGCTTGCACAGGTGATCCTGTGCGGCAATGGTATCGATCAGCTTACGGCTGGCATCCTTGGGGTGGCTGGTCATAAAGCGGATCTGGTAATCGCCCGGAACGGTGCACAGCAGGTTGAGCAGATCGGCAAAATCCGTCTTTTCTTCCAGACCTTTGCCATAGCTGTTTACGTTCTGGCCCAGCAGGGTGATTTCTTTATAGCCCTGCTCTACCAGCGTTTTGAACTCTGCCAGAACATCCGCCGGGGTGCGGCTGCGCTCGCGCCCGCGCACATAGGGCACAATGCAGTAGGTGCAGAAATTATCGCACCCGTACATGATGGGCAGCCAGGCGCGGAAGCCGGAATCACGCCGGATGGGCAGCTCCTCCACCACGGCGTTGCGCTCGACCGGGGTCTCCAGGTAGCGCTTGCCGCGGTGCAGGCGCTCCACCAGCATGGCGGGCAGGCGGTCAATGCCATCCACGCCGAACACCAGATCCACATAAGGGTAGCTGGCGCGCAGCTTATCCACAATATGCTTTTGCTGCGCCATGCAGCCGCATACCCCGATGATCAGGCGGGGGTTCTTTTCCTTCAGCTTTTTCAGTGCGCCGACATTGCCGAACACGCGCTGTTCCGCATGTTCGCGCACAGCGCAGGTATTGAACAGGATCAAATCTGCCTGCTCGACGGAATCACAGATGCCGAAGCCGATGTCCATCAGCACGCCGCGTATCTTCTCACCATCGTTCACGTTCTGCTGGCAGCCATAGCTGCGCACATAGGCAAGGGGCGGGGTATCATAAGTCTGGGCGATGACGGCGGCGGCATCCGCGTTATGGGTATAGGTTAGTTTTTCCAAGATATTGCTCCTGACGGGTGCTGTTTGTCCCGGCTAACGCCTGGGAGAGCACAAAAAATTAGAATCTGACACTTAAGTATACCGCAACGCATGGCAAAGTACAAGATGCCTGTCCCCAGAAATTTTGCTCAGAAAATTTTCTGGTGTCGAGAACTCTCACCGGGTTTGGAGTCCTCATAAAGTTAGGCAGGGGGTTGTGGCATAAAGGCGGAAGTATTTAAGGTGTATCTGAAAACAAAGAAAATGACGGATATTTCGCAAACACAAGCAGGATTCCAAGGCTTTTTAACGCATAATCCGGCTGTGCTTGTATAAATAGACGATAGTTTCGACTTTTCAGATACACCATAGGCAGTATTCTCGAAAATACCGAAAAGATGGGTGCTCCTATTCCACCACTTATAAATGTTCTTGAAAAGACGCAAGACAGTAACGACAATACGAATATTCTCTCACTATAGGCGTTCATTTTTTCTATTTACGGTTTTGTGATTTGGTTAAAATTATATTATGCCATTATTTCTACAGTAGCACACGGCTCAGATAAAAGGCTCCCACATAACATGCCAGATAATAAACCTTTGCGTTGCGAGTAAAATCCCTTATTAAAAATACATAGACAAAAATTCCATAGCACAGTAACACTACACAGTGAACTGGCAGCAATTTTAGCGAACCATCTCCCAGGAACATTTCCACAATGAAGGCAATAAACATCGGTGGAAGCATTGTCGCACTGATATCAATCAATTCGTGCATCTCAAACTTTTGATTTTTGAAGGATATCTGTTGTAGAATAGCATACGCCATAATTCCCATCAAACTTCCCAATGTGTTTACAATAAAATCATCTATATCTACGACACCGGTTTTTAGAATGAACTGCGCACTTTCTATGAAGAATGTTGTCAGGCATGACATTCTAACTGCTTTATATACGCGGAAATTCTTTTGATAATAGCAGTAAATTACTCCAAAAGGTACAAACATTACCATATTATAAAGCATATCCCATGAAACAGGGCTGCGACCATATTTCAAGTTTTCTCTAATACTATGGAACGGCAGTAGATTAATTTCTTCCACCCGCGTTAGTTGACCACCCATAATTGTCATAATCACGTTAAAACGCGACACACACATACAAAATACTATCAAAAAATATAGTATCGTCATAAACTGGAAGCCATGCTTTCTTCTGCTTTTCATGATCGGTTGCCTCTCCAATCGCTTTAATTTATCATAGCTTTCTTTAAATTTGTTTATCTTTACTGCTGGGCATCATATAGTTCCTTATAGATTCTACATGTATCATATAGTCTATCATGTTTTCCATGATAAATCAATTTTCCATCGTCAAATACGCAATTTCTACACCTGCCCCGGAAAATTTGCTGGAATGGGGCGCGGGCATTTTTTTGGGGGGGTGTTTTCCCCTACCTGGCTGTAAGTTCAATCAACGAATCAAAGCGAATCCCGCAAAACAAAAAGTACCGTCCCCGCAGCGCTACTGCAGGTCCGGTACATCATAGGCAATACCGCACAATTCCCGCCTAACGGCTCAAGCACCGCTCCGGCGGCTGCGGCACGGCATCTGCGTTGCCAA
>ENA-UEYL01002771-UEYL01002771.1-human-gut-metagenome-genome-assembly--contig:-NODE-2771-length-12395-cov-4.616983_pt1 | contig 12395 bp, 10 predicted proteins | sample MGYA00242941_ERZ507946 | MGnify/ENA primary metagenome ERZ507946 (study PRJEB26167, sample SAMN06115482) | human gut metagenome | host: Homo sapiens | place: China:Guizhou | collected 2015-03-11...
GACTCCACATACCGGCGCTGCCCCTCGGCGTAAATGGTGTCAAAGGCCAGAGAGGACTTGCCCGAGCCGGACAGGCCGGTGAGCACCACCAGCTTGTCCCGGGGAATGGACACGTCCACATTTTTCAGGTTGTTCACACGGGCGCCTTTGACGGTAATGTGTGTGTGCATGATGGTTCTCCTTTGGAAAAATCAGGCGGTCTTAATAGGTGACCGCGCCTATGATATAGAGCACCAGGGCCATTCCGGAAAACAGCCCCCAGGAGAGCTTCCGGGTGAACAGCTCCCACTCAGAGGGCTCCGCCAGCTCCGGGTTCTGGATATACCAGCCCAGGCGATGCCGGAACAGCTTGTCGGCATAGAGGATGAGGGGAACGGTGATCAGTGAGAGGAGAAGCCCAAGAGCATAGGGCTGCCACTGTCCCCGGTGGCGCAGATCGGGCTCCAGCACCAGCTGGATGGCCCAGGGAGGCACCTCCGGGATCTCGTACCGCTCGTTGACGAAGACGAACGCCGTGGGGTAGTCCGGCTTTTTCTCCGGGAACACCCCGTACCCGTCGGTGAAGTAGATAAGTCCCTTCAGGTTGCGGAACTCCCTGGCCCGCCGCAGCTCCTCCACATAGGAGAACACCGGCCGGAAGTCGGTGCCGCCGAAGCCCCGCAGCTGCATGGTGTCCAGATACCGGTCGAACTCCTCCTGGCTGGTGATTTTCGCGTCCTCCTGGATGTCCGCGTCGCACTGGATGATGTGCAGATTGATTTTCCGAAAGAAGCTCTCCTCCTGCTTGAGGATATTGTAGGTCTTCTGCATAAACCTCTGCACCAGCTCCCCGGACACCGAGCCCGAGGTGTCGATGGCCACCACAAACTCCCGGATGCGCTTGACCTCCTTGTACTCTAAGGGTTCAATAAGGGGCATGTTTCCGTAGAGCTTCATGCCGTAGGTGTAGAAAATGTAGTCGAACTCGTCGTCGTTGACCTTCATGGCCTCCCCCAGGACGGCGAATTTTTTCAAAAAGGCGGAATAGTCGTACTTCTCCCGGTTCACCGCCCGGAGATTCTGTACCAGGTTTCCGGCCCGGTCTCCCCGCTGCCTGGAGAAGGTCTCCAAATCGGCCTGCATCCGCTCCGCGATGTCCTTCCAGACCTGGGCCAGCCCGCCCCTGATCCCCCAGAGGGAGCGGCTGTCCCCGTTGGACGGGCCTGCTCTGCCGTCCGACGCCTGTTCCCCCGCCGGTGCGGTCCCTGCCATATATCCGGTGAGGGCCGCCGCCTGCTCCGGCGGCAGGTACCAGATCCGGTGGTCGTCGGCGCAGAGGTCCCGGCGCAGCCGGGCCAGCTGCTCCGGCGGGAGGTGCTGGTCCAGATAATAGCGGTAGATCTTCTCCGCCGTCAGATCCTTGACCGCCTCCTTCACCTGCCCCAGAAGGGCGGCCTGTTTGCTCTGGCGGGCAGCGGCCGCCGCCCGCAGGTCCAGCTCGCTGATGATGGCCTCCACCGCCATGTCGCAGGCCAGGTCCCAGCAGGCGTGATCCACCAGCGTGTCTACAAAATTGTGGCGGAACACGCAGTGGAGCACCATATGCAGATAGTCCCGCACCGGGCGCTCCTTCTCCCGGCGGTAGCCCTGGAGAAGGGCCCGGGCGTCGTAGTAGATGCGCTGTCCGTCGGTGGCCAGCAGGCCCGGCGCGGGACGGTAGGCAAACTGGCTCAGGGCCGCGTCCAGAAAGCGCAGGTTCACCAGAAGGGTGTTGCGGGACAGGCGCAGCACATCCTGGGCCAGCTGGTCCAGGCGCTGTTCTTGTTCGGTCATGTGGGGTCACCCCTGTTCGGTATGTTGCGGTTACTCTTTTGTGGGCCGGAAGAGGATGTTGTTCTCCTTGGCGTATTGCTCGGCGGAGTTGCCTGAAGGGGCGTGGATCGTACAGTCTAGGGGACGCGAAGTGTAATTCTGACTAAATGCAGAGGAATCAAATTCTTTAACACTAGAGTTTCATCTTTCCCGCCTTGTCTACGTCCTCTTGCGGGATGTTCTGGCTCCGATATTCCAGCAGCATGGCAGTCAACTCGGGGTTGCCGTACTTGGCCGATTCCTCCACATAATAGCCGATGTCCTTTGCCGTAAGATACCGTTCCATCAGAATGACCCGCAGGCAAGCGAAATCCGTCCAGAGTGTCTTGCGATGGCCTTTGATGTATTTCAGGCAGCTTGTCTTCACCTCGTCTGAGATCTGCTCTCCGGCTAGATAGCGTTCCGCAAAAGACCGCGCAGCAATCTCTCGAATGGAGGGCTGCAGCTCCGCGATATTTCCGCCAGCGATGACAAACTCTGGCTGTGCAGCCTCCCCAAACGCCTTTTGGCCAAACTTGACCTTGCTGCCCAGCAGTGTGATCCGTTTCAAAGGACAGTGCGCAAAGGCGCCCGCGCCGACTTCCTCCACGGCGGCAGGCAGTGTCAGCTCTGTCAGGCACGCACCGTCGAAGGCGTGGTTATCAATTTTTGTGAGACTTTTCGGGAGCGTGACCGTTTCCAGTCCGGTATCTGAAAATGCGGATTTTCCAATGCTAGTCAGCTGAGGGGGAAACTCTACCTGTTGAAGTTGCGTGCAGCCTTTACAGAGGCCGGCACTGATTTTCTTTGTTTTAGCCGACAATTTCAGAGTGGTCAGCGCTGCACAGCCGGCAAAGGTCTCGGAGCCCATGGCTGTGACGGTGTCAGGGATTGTAACGGCCGTGAGCTTTTCGCACCCGGAAAACGCGGCATCCACAATCTTTTTCACCCCAGCCGGTATCAGGCATTCTCCAGAAGTTCCTCCAACGCAGGTATACAGAATCGTGCCATCGACAGAGAGGATCATGCCCTTTTCAAATCGAAAATTTGGATTATCCGGGTGGATCTTCACTTCTGTCAGACTGCCACAGCCGGAAAATACCCGCTTTTCTATTTTTTCCGTACTGGCAGGAATGGATACTCTGACCAGGCTTGTGCATCCGGCAAAGGCCTCGGCGCAGATTTCCTCTACACCCTCTGGAAGAATAATCCCGGTGAGGGTGGTACATTCCGCGAAAAGGCGGGGACTGACCGACTTCTTTTCCTCCGGAAACACGATATCTCCGCCAGGCCCGCTGTACTTCAGCCATGTACCGTCTTCTGTGATCTGTGTCATGTAGTCGCATCCCTGCACACTGCCGTCCGCTTGAAACGCAATATGGTTCTTTTGGGCGTAGTGCTCGGCATAGCTGCCCGCCGGGGCGTTTATCTGAATACGATTGCAATGATAGAATGCGGCACCCCCTATCGTGGTCACGCTTTCTGGAAACGAGACAGACTGCAGACCGGTACAGCCAGAGAAGGCGTAACTGCCGATGAAGGTCATACCATCGGGGAAATATAATTCACGCAGACTGGTACAGCCCACAAAAGCAAAGTTTCCGATGGATTTCATGCTTTTGGGGAAAGATAAATCTGTTAAAGCCGCGCAGCTGTGAAAAGCGCTTTCACGGATGGCAGTCAACGTACTGGGAAACTCCACATGCACCAAACTGCTGCAGTTGGAAAAGGCATCGTCTCCAATACTGGTTACGCCGTCCGGGATACTGACGCTGGTAAGGCCGGAACAGTCCCGGAACAGGTTACGCGCAAGTGCAGTTACCCCCGCGGGGATCATAATTTCCTTTAGGCTGGAGCAGCCTTGAAAAGCGGCGACATCCATCTGTTTGAGCGTGGCGGGCAGTTGGATGTGCCTAAGGCTGGTACAGCCGTCAAATGCGCCGCTTCCGATCTTTGTCACACCATCAGGAATAATAATGCTCGTGAGATCGTCGCGTCCATAAAAGGCGTTGGCACCAATTCCGGTTATTCCCTCCGGAATGATCACATCCCCGCCAGGGCCGTTGTACTTCTCCAATATTCTGTATTGAATGACAAAATCCGAATTGCTGCTCATATGCGCTGCTCCTTCCTGTATTCTTGTTTTCACTACAGCCCATGCCGCCTGGCGATCTCATCCAGCTCCTCGTCGTCCGCCTTGCGGATTTCGTCCTCCTCCAGCAGCATGGCGGGCATCCCGCCGGAAAACGCGCCGGCGTACACATCGTCCAGCAGCTTCTGCCGCAGGTCTTCGGTGTTCTCGTTGTTTTTCATATAAGAGGCCTCCATTTCATCATAGTGTGATCTTAGTTTTTGATAAACGAACGCAAGGCACTCCCCTTCTTCACAGGCAGTAAGAAGGAAAGCGCCTCGCAAGATTTAATACTATGCAGCCAGCATAGTGTGATGAAAAAAATCCACCCTGGGGCAAGCAGGTCAACAACTGGACATCACTTTTATGTTTCGATTGCCACATTACTATCATCCTCCTATTTTAATAATCATAGCATAAAGTATATTGGTTGGCAAAACTAATCTTCTTGACAGGGCTCCTTTCTAAGCAAATATCGAAAAGAAAACTTGTTCTGTCACAATCTTTCAGGTGTCCATACGGCCGGGTGTTTTGACCACCTTTGTGCGAACGGCCAGATCGTGAAACTTCTATATGCATCCAGGAGCATCCCATCGAGTAGTATTCAGCCGCCGCTATCGTACTGGACGAGATCCTGTTCCTGAAGGAATGGGAAAAGGCAATCAAATGTGCAGATCAGGAGTTAGACCCACAAGTGAAAGAAAACATAGACTGATTGAGGCGGTGGAGACCGAAGGACTCATTCGCTGCATTTGTAAAGAGCTTGTTCTCTTAATAGTAATAAAACAAATGCCGGGTTGCTTCAAGCAACCCGGCATTTATCGTTTCTGTATTTTTTACGTATCCTCCGGACCAGTCCTTAGAGAAAACTGCTTTTTCCCCTTAAACTTCTCCCGAAGCAAATGAATCTGACGGTCCAATTCTTCAAAAATCGCCTCAACTTCTTCCTCAGTGTACTCATAGGAGTTTTTTGATGAGCAGTTTCCGAGTTTCCGGAAATCGCAAATTAGCAAGTCCATACGATGCCCGGCAACTTTGAGAAAACGCTCATGTTTCTTCTCGTTCATATTCATGATGAGTTGCAAAGAATCCTTACTGCAACCCAAGGTGTTGTAGAAGACATTTCGTCCCTAAATAAGTATACCGAGTCTCTTTGGGAAGCCATGAAGCTTGTGTGGATCAACGAATTAATAGATGAAGCGACTGGACGATAAATTGTCGCAATCGTCATATTACTTTGATGGAAGAGCCGCACTGAGCGAGTGGATTCTTGTATCGAAAACAACCGTGGCGTTTCTGCGTGAATCGGAGGGGCCAAAGTGAACGATAAAGACATGAAAAAAACGGGTCTAAAAAAAATGCAGTTCAAAAGTCAGCGTCCAATTTTGCTATAGCTGGAGCTCAGGACGAGGTTGTGCACCGTTATGGCGCAGCTGTGAAAGAACACTTGGTTTCATACAGCGGTGTTGATCATGAAACAGGGCAAATTCTAAAAAAGAGTCTTGATTCGATTTCTCGCGAAAAGATATCTGTTCTCTGTACTAGGTTCTCCGATAGAGTGGGATCTTCTGGGGGGACCATAATGAACCCACCCTCGGTCCAACGCCAAGGCGCATAAGCCCCTTGGCGGCAAGTTATTTAAGAAAAAGTGGTTTGTACTAGGATATGGTACAAACCACTTTTTCACTTTACCTCACAGTGTATAGGTTTGAGGTATGGCTGCCATTTGTGCGGTACCTGGGGTTCTTTATCGCGGTAGAAGGCGAAGGGTGTCCTGCCATGCACCGGCAGAAACTTCAGTTCTTTGGCCAGTGAGAACGATTTTTCTTTGACGCAGCAAAACACATTGAACAAATCGTCGTTCAGGTCGTTATAAATGTCCAACCGGCCCTTCTTTGGCTGCAGACCTAAGATGACGGCACCGCTTCCACCGAACACCTCTGTAAACTGTTTCACATGGGGCGGTATCAGCTGGTGGATGTAGGGAACAAGTTTCTCTTTGTTCCCCATCCACGGAAAGAAGGGCTTAGCCATTAGCAGCACCGTCCCTTTCCGAGTAACCATCAAGGCACCCTCGCATACTGCGGATATCTTCCATCAGGCCATCCGCCATCCCCTGGAGAAAATCCATGCTGTCACAGAGTTCCGCAGCGGTGGCGGCATAGTAATAGCCGTACTGGTCACTAGCGATGGGGTTCTTTTTCTTTCGCAGTCGTTTTACCAACTTTTGAAGATCCTTAACATTGATCCCCAGTGTCCGAGCCAACTCCCTGCCGCTTTTCCGGTTTTCACGGCCATGACAGGAACTTTTCAAATAGTCCAACAACTTGTCATCTCTCATAAATGCCTCCTTTTCCGGACACGTTTTACCGAAAAAGGGCGCAAAAAAGAAGGGGCCGTTTTGTCCCTTTCGGAAAAACGGCCCCTAATTTGGTGTGAGATTGTTACATGGTCATCTCCGGTTCATGTTCTGGCTGGCTGTATTCGTAGATGACCTCTTGCCCATTCCTGGCTGCATAGCCATGGTCTGTTGTGGACAGGCCATATTTTGCCATATGATGCTGGGCGTAGGCTACAGAGTCAAAGCACTGGTTGAGCAGCGGATCCTGGCCAAGTACACCCTCCTTTCGGGCCAAGTCCATGCCATACTGCGCAAGATCAACCCCGCGGGGAATATATTCGTAGCAATGGAGGTTTTGGGCGAGATCCAGTGCCAAATCCAGGCGGTGACAGTCTTCCAACTCCATGACACACATCCATTTTTCCAACCAGTGGGGTTCTCCCTGCCCCTGTTCCGCCCAGACATAGCCGAAGTCAATGGCGTGGCGAACCAATTCTCCTGCGGAGTCATATTGGTTGAGGATGTCGGTAATCTGGGGCAGAGCGCAGTCCACATCCACCGCCATGCACTGATCCAGTGTTTCTGCTTGCAAGGCATCCAGCCCGAGAAGCAGTTCATCCGGATGGACTGCATCCATGTACTCTCCTGTGTCGGGGAATCCAATCCAGACACCCTCCATATTGTTTCTGCTTACCAGTTTGATCCGAATTGCATACTCACCGGTGTTAGGCAGCGGCATATTGGGATTTACCTCCGGCAAGGGACGATCGGGGTTCAGCCGCTCTACATAGTGGTTCTCAACAAAACTGCCTGAACCATGTTCCCGATAGGCTGCCCCAACAATTTCCGGGTCAAGGTAGCCCCGTGCCGCGTGTGTGGGGGTGTGAATATGCTCCATGACGAATCGTCCCAGTAGCACATCGTCCTCTGCTCCATAGAGGAGCTGGTAGTGATCCAATCCCTGAAGAATTTGGATGGTCGTCTGAATGTCCCTTGGTGATTCAATCTGCATGGCACCTCGGAAGAGCAGTTCTTCCTTTGCTGTCATGCTTTCCAACCGTTGTTCCAGCCAATCATGTTCCGATTTGCCCATCTCCATCCCCTCCAAAAGAGGGGCAAGGCGGTGTTTCATGGACTCATCACCTCCATCTGCGGCCCACAATGGGACTGCGAGTAACTCACATCCAGGTCGGTGTGCTGTACCACATAGCCTTCGGAGGTGAAGACTCCGCCCTCCTCCATTCTGGCCTTTCGGCCAATGGCTGCATAGTCCAGAACCTCATACACTTCTTCCGGCAGGCCGGGCGGAATTACCGGGAAATCATTGTCCACATAGAAGTGTCCCAGCTGCTCGTCATTACCAACTCCTGGAGCAACATGACAGCAATCCGCACTGTTGGCCAGGTCGACCAGCCGACACAATGGCAGTTCCGTCATTCCTTTATCCAGATCCATGCGGACAAGGCCCTCGAAGGCCGCTTCCTGGACAGGTTCCAAGGAGGCCAGTTTCTCAGCCAGCAGATTCAACTCTGTCAGATCCATATCCTCTGGCAAATGCTCCTCAAGGTATTCCCGCCCACAGAAGTCCGATACTTCGGTATAGAGGGGGGAGCCGGTGTTCAGTTCCAGCTGGAGTGCATCCAGTTTTTCCTGTTCCATAGGCAGTTCTACCAACCGGTGAGCTGTACTGTCCATTTCCAAAGGACTTACATATACGGTGAATCCTTTATTCAAGCGTCATTCCTCCCGTCTCCTGGTTCTGATGTTCTTCATACCACTTGGGATCCGCACCAGGTACATCCCAACCGCACATGCTGCCAGTGAGCATCGCCTGTTCCTGTGCCGGTGTAATGCCCCGACGCTGGTTGTTATAGTCCGCCAGGTAGCGGTTCTGGGCCCTGTCGCCGGTACTCCAGTCGCTGGGGTAGTAGCCGCTCTCACCTTTTTTGATGCAGATAAGTGTTCCTTCACCGGGAAGCACAGACCAGCACATATCCGGCAGGCGGGTGAGAGAATCGGGAGAGAACTTTTCTTCCTCGGTCTGGATTGTCCAGTTGCTGGAGTTCCAGAGACTCACATAAAGTTCCCCCTCTTCCAGATCGATGGCCCGCTGCTCAAATCCCTCGCCCCAACCGTCCGACGCCTGACCTGAAATGTAATCAGCCAGGGCCTCTTTTTCCTCCGGCAGAAGGTCACCCACTACCTTGCATTCCGCTACGCACCACAGCTGCCCATCGCGGCTTTCTGCGTCAAACACGATGGACTGAACTTTTTCATTTACCCCATCCTGTTTATCATACCAGCGCATAAGGCCGCGACTTTTTTCCTCCGGCACCTGGTTTTCCAGAAGCGCCTCGTGAATGCACGACTGATAGTCTCGCAGATCACGACCATTCAAATCGTTGCCGTACTCCTCCAGATCTCCCCAGCTGTCACGACCGTAAAGTTGAGCGGTGAGAGGCATGTAGAATTTCAGAGTCTGGGGTTCCGGTAACAGAACGCGGAATCGGTCTTCGCCAATCCGGAGGGCAAGGCCACTGCCGTTGTCCCAACTGATATGAAACTGTGCGTCATCATCGATATATTTGAGCGTCCCCATACTTCCAGGGGACAGTGCGTAGGGATCATCTTTCATTTCCGTCAATCGAATGCGAGACCCCTTGGGATATTGCTCCCGGAGAAAGTCCAGCCACTCTTTTTGTATTTGCATCTTGCACCTCCTACATGGTCATGCCCTGATCTTGGGACATATCCTCCAATTCCTGATGGAGTTGTTCTACTGCCTCGAAAATCGTTGGATCGTTCTTGAAACTCTCCAGTTTCTGATAGTCACCGAAAAATGTCTGCTCCCCGTCCACCATTCGGACAAAGTCGACTGTTGCGAAGTCATCCTTGGTGACACCAAGCCGTTTCTCAGGATGGTCGCTGTTCTGATAGAGCTCGACCGCTTCGTCCAGGGTAAGGTTACGGTGGAGCTGCTCCTGCGGGGTGTTACAATCAGTCATCACAAACCACGCATAGGAATGGGGGAGGGACGGGTCTGCCACATCTTGAAGGGCTTGCAACCCTTTCTCGGTCAAGCCGTAGTTACAGGTTCGTCGAGGATTTTCCTCGCCCGCAAAATCCAACAGAATATCATCCACTGCTTTCTTGATCTCTGGATCTTCAGAAAGCGTTTCGTGCTTGAATCCGGTCGTATTGCGGAGTGGAAGTTCTTCTTTGATAGTTTGAAGATACTGATGTGGGTCTGTGAACTCCTGAGCCGTCCCATCTGCAAAGGTCACTCGCCCCACTATCTTGTCCTTTTGGGCCATTTCCTGCTGCCGCTTATCATAGCAGTATAGGTAGCCCTGATAATCACCCGGAGTGGGGGTACAGCGGAGACAGTAGCGGTAGTGGTCTGTTTCTGCCACATATCCAAAACTTCTGCTGTCCTCTGTGATGGTCCCGCCGTTTTTGTGACAGTAGTTGCTCATGGAGGCCAGATCTTTTAGCGGCCCGTTTGCTCGTAAGGTGTCAACGATAGCTTGGAGTTCTTCCTTGAATTCCAAAGTATTGAATCGATCCTCGTTGTGAGGCCACCAGGTATGCCAAAATTCCCTGCCACCAGAACCAAAGTCCATGCGGATGTGACCAACTGTGCCCAGAGCTTCATCCTGTTTCTGGTCCAGTTCTGAATAGAAAAGGCCCGCCTCCTCAATGGAAGCGGGCCTCAGCTGAACACCGTTTTCACATTTTTTCGTAGGTTTCTGTTTCATGGTTTTTCACCTCCTTCGTTTGGTAAGTACACAACATACCACACTGCGGCAGGAATATCTACTGCATTTCCATCACCCCCAACCGTGGTCAGCAAAAGCCTTCTTATATGATTTATTTTGGCAACAAAAAAGCGTCGGAAAGGGTACCATTCAAAGTTCCCGATTCCGGCGCTGTCGGTCAGTATTCTATAACATGGTTTGTTCAAAGGAAGAACCTGTGTTGGTTTCCATACTGTGAGCAATCCGCTCCTCACAGTTTGGAACCAGCTCCTGTATCCGCTGTTGAATCTCGTCTATGATCCGTTCCTGTTTCTCTGGTAGCGAACAGCTAAAACGGATGTAGGCGCTCTGCTGATAGATCTCGATGAGCTGCTCGGTTGTAAACTGGCGTTCATCCGGTATCAAGCCAGCGCGGATTGCAAAGTCCCGTTTGGCTCCCGCATAGTTCCCTTCATAATAGTGGCCATGGTTCAGACCAGTGTGGTTGAAGTCCCAGTCCCATGTCACAAACTTAGCGCCCTTTTCGGTCTGCCGACCAGCCAGCACAGTACCGTTGAATTCAGCGAGGGACTGATACGGCTCCGACAATCCTCTCGCCTGGAGAGCTGGGGCGTGTTCCAAATGGCTCATATATTCCAGAACTGTTCCTGCCATATCTGTAACCTTGGCACACGCCTGTTCTCGCTCAGGCGAGTTCACATCCTCCTGACGGTAGAAAACATTTCCCTGATCATTGACCCGGCATAATCGCTGACCTTGATACTCCACTGGCAGAGAATCATTTTCCTGGGGCAGGAGAGTAAAACCAGCCCGCCCCATAACGACAGCCAGTTCCTTAAAATACAGATCTCTTCTCAATATCCTTACCTCCTTGGGCTGGCGCCCTTTTTGAATTTTGGGAGAACGCAAAAAGGGCGCCGTTCTGATGGTATCAAGACCAACAAAACGGCGCCCTCAATGTTGTACATTATTTTATTGTAAAAATCAGCGCCCTTTTTGAAACCAGCTGCTTCAAAAAGGGCGCCAAGCATAGAAGCCTGCACCGAACCCCGGAACAAAGGGGTTCAAATCTGGGCGATTCCTAAAATCAGCCGTTTGGCATCTATGGAATAATCAATGAATTTCCGAGCAAAAAAAGCCCGGAAACGCTTGATGCCGTAGGCGTTCAGCCTACGGCATCTATAGCGTTTTGATATTCTGGAGGTGCCACCCAGATTTGAACTGGGGAGTGGAGCTTTTGCAGAGCTCTGCCTTACCACTTGGCTATGGTGCCATATAGCAAAAGGCTTCAAATAATGAAGCCTTTTTAATTGGAGCGGATGACGAGGCTCGAACTCGCTACCTCAACCTTGGCAAGGTTGCGCTCTACCGGGTGAGCTACATCCGCAAGTGCAAGTCAAATTATACACAAAGTATGTATCTTTGTCAAGACTTTTTTCGAAAAAAATATAACTATTTAGTTGTTTACAATATCATTATTTTTTGATATCATATAATATAAGAAAGAGGACAAATATATGGAATATAAAGCATTGCCGTTTTCATCTGTTTGGGAAAACGGAATTTTCAATTTACCTACCAAGCTTGTAGACGAATATTTAAAACTCGCAAGCGAATATCAGCTTAAAGCGCTTTTATACATTTTCAGAAATAACGGACAGGCAAGCACAAATGCTGTTGCAAAGGCGCTCGGTCAAACAGTAAATGACACTGACAATTTGCTTGAATTTTGGGTTGAAGAGGGCATACTGTCGGTTGACGGCAACATTGTCGCTCAAGAAATCGTGCCGAAAAGCAATGAGCAAAAAGAGAAAAACATTGTTGTTAAAGAAACAATTTCAGCCCCTACCCTATCACCAAAAGATATAGTCACCGTTTTGCGTGAAAGCCGTGAGCTTCAATCTCTTGTAAACGAGGCACAAAAAGTGCTTGGCAGAACAATAAGCACGGCAGAACAGGCAATAATAATCAATATGGTCAACTACTACGGATTAAAACCCGAAGTTGTTTTGATGATACTTGAATATTACAGAAATGGAAAGCAAAAAGGTATGTCGATAAGCTTTGCATACATCAACGCTATGGCAAAAAATTGGAGCGATGAGGGAATAAGCAGTATCGGCGAGGCTGAGGAAAAGCTCCAGGAAATTGAGCGTGGCAACAGAGTTTGGAATGAAATTGTTGCAATTACAGGCATCAGGCACAGAAAGCCAACCGTTAAACAGAGAGAAATGGTGCTTAGCTGGTTTAACGATTTTGACATAACTATGATTGCCATTGCCGCAGATATTATGAAAGAGAACATACCTGAACCTAAGCTCAGCTACATAAATTC
>ENA-UEYL01002773-UEYL01002773.1-human-gut-metagenome-genome-assembly--contig:-NODE-2773-length-12386-cov-3.682346_pt1 | contig 12386 bp, 14 predicted proteins | sample MGYA00242941_ERZ507946 | MGnify/ENA primary metagenome ERZ507946 (study PRJEB26167, sample SAMN06115482) | human gut metagenome | host: Homo sapiens | place: China:Guizhou | collected 2015-03-11...
GCCGGATACCTCGGAGGGAGGGAAATATAGATGTCTGAGATCCATGTGAAGGACGGCGAGTCCATCGACAGCGCGCTCAAGCGTTTCAAGCGCAGCTGCGCCAAGGCCGGTGTGATTGCCGAGGTCCGCAAGAGAGAGCATTATGAGAGCCCCAGCGTCAAGCGTCGCAAGAAGTCTGAGGCCGCTCGCAAGAACAAGAAGCGTTATTATTGATGCGCTGAACCGTGCCGCACAACTGTGCGGCACGGTTTTTTTACAGCCTGCCCAGTTTGGGGGCGATGTCCCGGATCTCCGGCCACATGAAAAAGGCGGCGGAAAATCCCATGGCCTCGCCGGTCTTCAGCTTTTGGCGGATAGTGCTCTCGTCGTCAAAGAGGACGAAGTGGGTCTCCTGATCCTGCATATAGGTAAAGTAGCGGGCGCACAGCTCCTGGGAGAAAAAGACGGCGGGGGATTCTTTTTCCACAAGGCTGCGGAACTCCTCGGCGGAGAGCGGGCGGCCTTCGCCGCTTTTGGCGGGCAGGGTGAAATCCATCCGCAGCCGCTGCACGTCCAGTCCCAGGTGCTCCGCGCCGCCGAATTGCCGGGCGGCTTCCTGCAATCGCTGTGGAAAACTTCCGCCGGAGAGGGCCGTGCAGATGAGGGGTACGGCACCGGGCACAGCGCAGGATTCGGGCACATAGAGCGTGCGCCGCGTTTTGCGCAGGTGCTGGGCCAGCATGGCGGCGAAGACTTGGCGGTCGGCGGAGGGGCGGGCCTCAAAATCCAGCAGCACGCCGGTATAGCTCCTGCGGGCACACTCCCGCAAGATCCCGGCGCACAGGGCCTCCGGCGCGGAGATGGGCGGCGCGTCACGGTCGCTGAGCGAGAGCAGTCCGCCCCGGGTCTGCAAAAGCAGGCTCTGGCGCAAAAGCTGGGATTCCGGGCCGATGCGGTAGGCCACGTGGGCGAAAAGGCGGCTGTATTTTGCCGCGGATTGGTACTCTCCGGGCGTTACCGCCAGATAGATCTGCATGAGCGCTTCCCCCTTGTGTGCGGATGCAAAAGCTGTTATACTGTGAGCAATACTATGCAAGAGAGGATGCCGTTATGCCCTTTTCCCTGATACCGGACCGCCTGTTCGACGCCTATGACCAGATCACGCCGGAACTGCTGCGTGCACAGGGGATCACTCTGCTTTTGAGCGATCTGGACTTTACACTGGCGGAAAAAAAGACCCGCCGGCCGCCTCAGGCGCTGCGGGACTGGCTGGGACGCATGGAAGCGGGGGGCATCGAGGTGATGATCGTCTCCAACAACCGCTCCGGGCGCCGGGTGGACGAGTTCTGCGCGGAGCTGGGGATCGCCTATCAGGGCCATGCGGGCAAGCCCTCCCCCCGGGGACTGGAGGCGGCCATGGCCCGGGCAGGTGCGGACCGGGCCCACACAGCCATGCTGGGGGACAAGCTGCTCACAGACGTGCTGGCCGCCCGCCGGGCGGGGGTGCTGAGCCTGATGGTGGAGCCGCTGGGCGGCGCGGTGACCGCGTGGCAGAAGGTGCTTCACGCGCTGCAATCGCCGTTTAAGGCGGCCTGCCGCCGGAAAATGTCCCGCTGAGACGGAAAAAAACCAAGAAGTGGCTGAAAAATGCTTGCATTACTGGGCAACATACGGTAAAATTGTCTCTGGTAATTTTACTGGATATAGAAAATAGGGAAAGGGACCGCCACACGGCCCGCTTCCCGTAAGAGTTGTGAGGAGGAAAACCTATGCCTACCATTACTGCCGGCGATTTCCGCAAGGGAATGATTTTCGAGATGGACGGAAAGCCCATGCTGGTCGTGGACTTCCAGCACGTCAAGCCCGGCAAGGGCGCAGCCTTTGTGCGTACCAAGTATAAGAATGTCATCAGCGGCGCCGTCCGTGAAGAGGCTTTCAACCCCAGCGCCAAGTTTGAGCAGGTGGCTGTGGAGCGCAAGAACGCCGAGTACAGCTACAACGACGGCGATCTGTACTACTTCATGGATCCCGAGACCTACGATATGGTCCCCCTGAACAAGGACGTGCTGGGCGATGCCTTCCAGTTCGTCAAGGAGAACACCATGTGCTCCCTGCTGAGCTACAAGGGCAGCGTGTTCACCGTGGAAGTCCCCAACTTCGTGGACCTGGTGGTCACTGAGACCGAGCCCGGCGTCAAGGGCGACACCGCCACCAACGTGACCAAGAGCGCCACGCTGGAGACCGGCGCCGTCATCAAGGTGCCCCTGTTCATCAACGAGGGCGAGAAGATCCAGATCGATACCCGCACCGGCGAGTATCTGGGCCGCTGCAAGGAATAATTGCCAAAAAGGGGGGACTTTTGTCCCCCCTTTGGAATATGTGTCAAAAACGCTACTTTTAAATGAAAGGAGCCATTGCTATGGAAATCACCGAGAAGGTCGCCTATCTGAAGGGCCTCATGGAGGGCATGGAGCTGGACACCGAGAAGAAGGAGGGCAAGCTGCTTGCCGCCATCATCGATGTGCTGGACGACATCGCCCTGGAGCTGGAGGACATGAAGGATTACGCCGACGAGCTGGGCGAGGGCCTGGACGCCGTCAGCGATGATCTGGAGGATGTGGAAGACGTGATCTTCGGCGAGGATGAGGACGAAGAGGACGAGGACTTCGACGAGGATGAGGAAGATGAGGACTGCTACGCCACCACCTGCCCCACCTGCGAGGAGACCATCTACTTTGACGACTCCATCCTCTCCGACGGCGAGGTCATCTGCCCCAACTGCGGCGAGAAGCTGGAGTTTGATCTGAACAGCCTGGACGACGAGGATTCCTCCGAGGACGGCGAGGAATAATCCATACGCAAAAATCCCCCGGCACCATTTGGCGCCGGGGGATTTTTTTAAAAGGGAAAGGGGCCCAGCCAGCCGTTCAGGGGCAGGGCGCGGAACCGGTTAAGCTCCCGGGCAAATGGGGGATGCCAGGCGGATACCCGCCCCAGCCCGCGGCAAAGAGGGTCGATGCACCGCAGCTTGGCGGGCACCTGGAGCCACCGTCCCTGTGCCGGGCGGACCGGCTCGCTGCGCACCTGAGAGCAGGCGCGAAACGCCGCCCACAGCGGCGCGCACGCGGGCTCTGCTTCCAGCCGGGCGATGACCTCCGGCTCCGTGGACTGCAGGTCTTCCATCGTGAGCGTGCCCCGCTTCAGGGCCAGATGCAGCAGGCGGGAGAGCAGCTCCATGGCGGCCTTCCAGCGGTGGATCGCCTATGCCCGCCACTGGCTCATGTATACCGCCGCCTTCGGCTTCGTCCCCTACGGCGCCGGACAGACGGACTCCTATTCCGCCATCATGGAGGGGACGTTCCGGCGGGAGATCATGGAGGGCACCTTCCACGGCGGCTCCATCCGTATTTTGAAGGCGGCCATGGGGCGCTTTGCCTACGACTCGGAGGGGATTCTCACCCTGGAGCTGGCGGCCCAGACCATACTCACCACCCTGCTGTCCCGGTTTGTCCCGGCGGTGCTCTACCTGGATGCCGGCGACGACGCCCCCGAGGAATACCGGCCCACGGCGGCGGAGAAAAAGCTGGTCAAGCTGCTCTCCGAAAATCAACTGGCCTGCTACCGGGCCGACGCAGAGGGAAAGGATGAGGGGTACCGCCTCTATCTGCGGCTGCTGCTGGTGACCGACTTCATCAGCGGTATGACTGACTCCTATGCAAAAAATCTCTATCAGGAGCTGACGGGGATCTATTGATTCCTGCGGGGACAAAAGCAAGCGGTACCGCCCGGATGGGCGGTACCGCTTGCTTCAATCTGGAGGGAATTTGAAAGGGAATTGGGGATCAGTCCAGCACGCCGACCTCTTTGTAATAGCGCTCGGCGCCGGGGTGCATGGGGATCAGGGCGCCTTCGATGCCGCGCTCCGGACAGGTGCCGGCGGCGTTCTTATGCACGGCTTCCAGAGCATCGGCGTTCTCCATCATGGTCTTGACCAGGTTGTAGACGGTCTCCTCGGGCACGTCGGCACGGGCGCAGAGAGCGGTGTACTGGGCAAAGGTGGTGATATCCTCATCACAGCCGTCATAGGTGCCGGCGGGGATAACCACTGTGTGGTACCAGGGCTTCTCGGCCATCAGCTTGTCAACGGCCTCCTGGCCGATGTCGACGACCTTGATGCCAAAGGACATGGCCAGGTCGGTAAAGTTGGTGCCGGGGGCGGGAGTGGCGTACAGGAAGGCGTCGATATTGCCGTCCTGGAGGGCGGTGCACAGGTCGGACAGAGACAGGTTTACCACGCTGCCCAGATCATCGGTGGTCATATCGTAGGCCCACAGAACATCGTCCAGGTAACCGGCCATCATGCCGGCAGTGACACCGAATTTGGTGCCGGCCAGGTCGGGAATGCTGTTAATATCGGACTTCGCAGAAGTGATAACGTGGACCGTCGCGCCGGTGCCGGAGTGGGTGGCCACGTGCATGATCTGCTCTGCGGGCAGGCCCTCAAACTCGCCCTCGGCATTGTAGCAGGACAGGGTCATATCCATGCCCATGGTGCCGAAGTCGGTTTCGTCCATAGCCAGCAGGCGGGCATTCTCGGCGGAGCCGGTGGAGGCCTCAATAGCAAAGCTGTACTTGCCGGGGTTGGCTTTGTTCATCATGTCGGCAATGGAATTATACAGGACGTTCTGATAGCCGTTCAGGGGCCCGCAGCTGATGCGCACGGTTTCCGTACCGCCGGAGGAGCCTCCGCCCCCCTCTCCAGCATCACTGCTACAGGAGGCGATTCCCATCAGCATACCGACTGCCAGCAACAGACACATAAGTTTTGACAGCTTTTTCATAACGATATCTCCTTTTCTTTTTCTCTCCAATGGCATTCACCCGGGGGAAAATGTCACGTGGTAGACTGGGAAACGGTAACGGGGACGAACTTCTCCGAACGCTTAAACATGAACTCGGTGACAAACTCCACCACGATGATGGCGATACCTACCAAATCGGTGACCATACCGGGCACAATCAGCATCACAGCGCCCAGTATCATGAGCGGACGCTCGAACCACTTCAGGCTCCAGCGGAAGAAGAAGCCCTCGAAGCCGGAGGCCAGCAGATAGGCGCCGATGAGCGCGGTAACCAGGCTCCAGAGGATGTCCAGCACGCCGCCCTCCATCAGCAGTACCGGATTGTAGACAAACAAGTACGGCATGAGGAAGGAACAGAAGGCCAGACGGAACGCCTTGTAGCCTGTCTTGTTTGGATCGCACCCGGCCAGGCCGGCGCCGGCATAGGCGGCCAGCGCCACAGGGGGGGTGATGGAGGAGATGCAGCCGAAGTAGAAGATGAACATGTGGGCGGCCAGCGGGGGAATGCCCAACTGAATCATGGTGGGGGCTACCAGGGAGGCCAGAACCAGATAGGCCGCCGTGGTTGGGACGCCCATGCCCATGATCAGGGAGACAACCATCGTCAGAACGAGCAGCAGCAGCATGCTGGTGCCGGCCACGCTGGTCAGGATGGAGGAGATGCGGTAGCCCAGGCCGCTGCCCATGATCACACCGCTGATAATACCGGCCATGGCGCAGGCAATGCCGACGGAAACGGCGCTCTTTACCGTCTGGACAGGAATCTGGAGCCACTGCTCCTTGGTCATACGGGTCTTGGGGTTGATTTCCACCAGGACGAGAGTGACGATGATGGTCAGCAGGCCAGAGCGCACGATGGTCATATTGAACACGGCCATGCAGAAGATCAGGAAGATCAGGGGGGCAAGCATGTAAATCTGCTTGAGCATGCTGCGTACCTTGGGCAGTTGGGAGCGGGGGATCCCCTTCAACCCATGCTTGGCGGCATAGATATCGACGCCAAAGAGGACGGCCAGAAAGTAGAGAATAGCAGGGATCAGGGCGGCCTTTGCCACGGCGGTATAGGGAATGCCCAGCATTTCCGCCATAATAAAGGCGGTGGAGCCCATGATGGGGGGCATGATGGCTCCGCCGGTGGAGGCGGTGGCCTCAACCGCCGCGGCAAACTCGGGCTCAAAGCCGTTCTTTTTCATCATAGGAATGGTGAAAGTGCCGGTGCCGATGACATTGGCCGTGGGACTGCCGCTGATGGAGCCAAAGAAGCCGGAGGCCACCACAGCCACCTTGGCGGGGCCGCCGCGCATGTGGCCGAACAGGGAGGTGGCCAGATTGGTCATATAGTCGCCGATGCCGGAGACGCTCATGATAGCGCCCAGCAGGACGAACAGGACCACATAGGAGGCCGAGGCATAGAGGGGGGAGCCGAAGATACCGTCTGTGGTCAGATAGACCAAAGAGGTGAACTTCTTCAGCGTCATGCCGGGCTGGTTGAGGAAGCCGGGAATATACTTGCCCAGGAAGGCGTAGGCCACAAAGACCAGGGTGATGATGACCAGGGGATTGCCCATCTTCCGGCGGCACGCCTCAAAGATAGCGATAATCAGAAGAATGGCAAACAGAATGTCGCTGGCGTACACAATTCCGGCGCGCAGTTGCAGGTTTTCATCCAGGATGGTGATGTAGGCACAGCCGCCCAGGGCGAAGAGTGCCATAATACCGAGAAAAATTTGCTCCCAACGCTTCTCGCTGTCGACCATTGCATTGATGTAGAAGATCACCAGCAGGAAGCCCAGGTGGATCGACTTCTGCGCAATGCCCGGCATAGTGCCGAACGCTGCGGTGTAGAGGTGAAATGCTACAAAGCAGATGGCCAGGATCAGCGACACCTTTTTTAAGGCGGACTTCATGTGTGATTGATCCTCGCTTTCTGTATTTTATATAACAATTAATCCATTTTACCTTTACTGGCGAGAAATAGTCCGATTCCCATTGTACCGAAGACGCAGGTAAGCATAACGATGGGAGTAACCAGCTTGCCAGGGAGGAAGGAAAGGAGCTGAAGCTTATTCATTAGGACCATGATACCCGTAATCGGGAGGGCGACAAGCGCTAACTTTGGCTTTTTTACAATTTGATTTGCAAAGAGTGCGCCAAACAGAGCCGGGAGCAATAGATTTAACGCATCCAAAACATGCTGAGGCAACAGACTAACAACATAGTTGCCTACAATAACACCGACTGTCAGGAAGGCAATATTGATAAAAATGGAGACAGCAATACCAACAGTGGCTATGATACCGCCTTCGTCACTACCTTCTTCGACGTTAGCAGCGCTCTGAGCGATGGATGCACAGGGAGCTCTCATGTTATTTACATTTCCCGAAAGAAAGCCCATATAAGTGCCTGCAATACCCAGTATGGCAAAGTAGGAGATTGGTTCATAGAAATATGCAGCGACTACTGCGGGGAGCTGAGCGGCGATACCAGCCATTACACCGCTAACAGATGGGAAAATACCCATAACGGCCAATCCAAGGCATGGACCAAAGGCTAAAACGATTCCAAAAAGACTTAAACCACGCCCCCAGCGGATGGCAAAGGGCAAGAAGTCTGTGTGAAAAATCGAGGAAGTGTTTGGTTTATTTTCTGTCATAGAAATACCCCTTTCAAGCGATGGAAGTATTAACCTTACAAGAAAAAGGATCCAAGCAGCATACCGCTAAACATGGCGATCATCATTCCAAATTTTCTGACCCATGCCACGTTTTTCTTTTTACCATAGATTGCCAAGGCAAACATAATACCAAAACCAAAAATAACCGTCATTGTTTGTGCATCGGGGCCGGCGAGAACAATGCCGCGATTAAAGCACTGATAGCCATAAGCGCCCATACCGCCAGCGACACTGATGACACTCATTTTTGCTTTGTTGTTGCCAGCTACCCGGTCACGCAAGTCACCCATTTTGTGTGCAAAAAGGGCAGAAACAAGAATCCAGCCAAGGCAGCAGATTACCATGGTATATACGGCGCAGGCAAATGCTTCCATAGTCATGTTAGAGGTTCCCAAGGTACATCCGACAGCAGAGGCGGCCCGATCAGCGGCAGAAAGCTCAAAGTTGACAGCGCCAATATAGGCTAATCGCATCCAGGCAATAGGGCCTCCCATGGAGCTGAGTAAAGCAATCATTCCAGTTACAATGATTAGGGATGGACCGATTGAGGCCAGAGCGGAACTCCGAATCGCGCTTTTAAACTGACGCTCTGTAATACCCATTTTTCTTCCGGATACAATGGCTCTTCGAGATAATACAATCGCCTGCACGATTACTAACAATACGCCTGGAAGGACGGAAATCCACATAATAGGGTTATTTGCGACTTTCAAATACTCAAGCTCCAAAACAATTCCCCTCTCTCTGTCAATTAGTAGGAAATGCGATAACTAGTCCAGCATCAGCCGTTTTGAAAGCAGAATAAACATTGGCATAGCAACCCTGAAACATTCTTCATCAATATCAAACTTTGGATTATGCCCCCGCGTAATAATTCCTTTTTCGACATTTCTGGCGCCAAAGTAGAACATACACGCATTGTAATTCCTGGTATACCAAGAAAAGTCCTCAACCCCCATTGTGGGAGCAGGGCGGTATAGGACGTTTTCACGTCCAACCAATTCCACTGCGGTGTTCTCAACTAATTGGGTCAACTGCTGGTCGCTGGTCAAGGGAGGCACTTTTGTAACATGCTCCAAGGTATAGGAACAACGACTTGCAGAACACAGGCCAGCTACGATTTCCTCCATCCGAGTCAAAACATAGGTGCGTACATCCTCTTCCAGCGTGCGCACGGTTCCAGCTAACACAGCCTCCTGCGGAACGACATTTTTTGATTCATGCTGTCCGGCCTGAACCGAACAAACAGAAATGACAGCGGCCTTTAATGGATCCAGCTCACGGCTAATAATTTGTTGAAATCCCTCGATAACTTTTGCAGCGAGTAAAATAGGATCTTTACCGGTGTGCGGACGTGCACCATGGCAACCTACACCATGGAGCCGTAAAGTAAATTCATCACCACCACCGTTTGAAGGGCCGTAGCATACCTGAACTTGACCGACATCTACATCCAGTACTGCATGCTGACCCAGAATGTAATCCGTGCCATCCAGCACACCTGATTGACAGACAAGCTTTGCCCCTTCTAACAGTTCTTCCGCAGGCTGAAACAAGAACTTTATTGTTCCACAAAATTCAGTGCGATGATCGGAAATATAGTTCGCAACACCAAGAAGATTTGCAGTATGGGCATCATGGCCGCAGGCATGACAGACACCAGAAATTTGTGAGCGGTAGGGTACATCTTTGGCATCTTGGATTGGAAGTGCGTCCATATCTGCGCGCAGGACAACTGTTTTGCCAGGTTTATTGGTATGCAGTGTTCCCAAAACCGCTGTACCAGCAAAATTACGCTGCACATCAAGGCCGAACTTTGTTAGGAGATCTGCAATCAAGTTAGAGGTACGGACTTCTTGGAGTCCTAGCTCTGGGTGCATATGGAGATCCCTGCGCCAAGAAATGACCTTGGGTAAATAGGTTTCGAGATCGGGAATAGACATTTTAGACTCCTTCCCCATATGGGCACATGAGGTAGTTAGGGCATGAACACGAGGAACAGACCCAGTGTACGGCGGCAGTCCACATAGAGCTTGCCGTCCTTGTGGAAGTAATTCAGGTTCAGATCATAGGCGCGCTTTTCCACAAATTCCAGGTGGCAGCCGGAGAAGGCGGCGGCCACGATGGGCAGCTTCAGGCCGTCGTTGCGGGGCTCGCAGCCGAACTCGGCCACGTAGGCGTCGTGATCCACCAGCTGATAGGTGTCCAGGTTGAAGCCGGTGTCAGTGGCCCCCTTGGCGGCGTTGTAGAGCTTGGAGATGGCGGCATCGGCCTCCTCAAAGCGCTCCTTGCTGTCGCAGTAGCCGGTGATGTAGGCCAGGCGCTTGGCGCCGTTGATGTGGGGGAATTTGGTCTCGTTCTTGACGATCAGCTCCTTGGCCAGATGGGTGGTGCAGCCGAAGAGAATGTCGGTAAAGGGCTCGTAGTTCTGAATAAAGAAGGTCTGGTAACCGGCCTCGCCCTCCTTCTCACCGTAGCGGACATGCTGGCGGAAGGGGGTGTTGATCTCGCCGATGGTCTCGATGCCGCCCTCGATCAAAGCGTTGCGCATGGGATTGGGGTCAGTCCCCTTGACGCTCAGGCGATAGGAGTGGACCTTGGGCAGATTGGTGGCGGGGACGGACTGGGTCAGCCAAGTGATGGTGGTGTTCAGCTGGTAGGTGCACAGCTCGAAGTAGGAGTTCTCAAAGATGAAGTGCACGGTGCGGTCGGTGTAGCAGTCGGCGGTGGTAAAGCCCAGCTTGGTCACCAGGTCGATCGGGCGGTCGCGGTGGGTAGTGGCGATGCTGAAGTGGTCGATACAAAACGGTACCTTTTTCTCTAACATGTCATAGCCTCCTAATCCATTCTGGTCGTGTTTCCGGGGAAATTACCGGGCCATGCCGCGCTTCCTGGCGGCCTGATAGAAGCGGTCCAGAGCGTCTGCCAGGGTCTTGCGGGGGCAGGCGACGTTGATGCGCTGGTAGCCGGAACCGGCCGCGCCGAAGTCGGTGCCGTTGTCCAGGTAGAGCATGCACTCGTCGGTGAGGAACACTTTCATGTCTGCGTCGCTCATGCCGAAGCAGCGGAAGTCGCACCAGACCAGGTAGGTGCCCTCCAGCTCGGTGACCACAACCCCGGGGAAGTGCTGGGCGAAGAAGTCGCGGACATACTCGTAGTTGCCCTTGATGACCTGGATGAGCTCCTCCAGCCACTCGGCGCCGTGGCGGTAGGCGGCCTCGTGGGCCACGGGGCCGAAGCGCTCGATGTGCATGAAGGCCTGGAGGCCCATCTGCTTCTGGAACTTGGCCCGCACCTCGTCGTTGGGGATGATGATGCTGGCGTAGCACAGGCCGGCCAGGTTGAAGGTCTTGCTCAGGGAGGTGCAGATTACGCAGTTGTCGGCAAACTCTTTGCCCAGAGAGGCGTACACAATGTGCTTGTACCCGGGCTGGATCAGATCGTGGTGGATCTCGTCGGCCACCACCATGACGCCGTACTCGTTGCAGATCTCGCCCATCCTGCGCAGCTCCTCCTCCGTCCAGACGCGGCCGGTAGGATTCTGGGGGGAGCAGAGGAAGAACAGCTTGGCCTGCTTGGCCTTCTCACGGAAGTCGTCGAAATCCACGGTATAGTGGCCCTTCTCGTCCGCCACCAGGCGGTTTTCCAGCACCTTGCGGCCGGTATTGACGGTGGCGCCGGTGAAGTGGTGGTAGTCGGGGGTCTGGATCAGGATGCCGTCGCCGGGCTGGGTAAAGGTCCAGACAGCGTTATAGAGGGCGGGAACGACCTGCTCGAAGGGGACGATCCAGTCGGGCTGAACGTCCCAATCGTGACGGGTTTTCATCCACTGGCAGCAGGACTCCCGAAAGCTGTCGGTCAGGCGGTGGTAGCCCAGCACGCCGAAGTCCGCCTCGGCTTTGATTGCGTCAATAACGCAGGGGGCGGTGCGGAACTCCATGTCGGCCACCGACAGGGGAACGATACCCTTGGGGGGCTTATTGCCCTTGGAGTCCTTCATGATGCGGTACTTTCCGGTGCCGCGGATGGCCGGATCGCGGTCAATAATCGTTTCAAAATCGTATTTCATCGCGCATTCTCCTTTTCCAAGTCAATTTACGGCTGATAAAGAACGCCCTTCTCAGGCTTGATGCCGAGAATCTCGCGGGCCTCGGCGGCGGTGGCAATCTCACGGCCGGCCAGGATACCAAGCTTGACCGCCCGCTCCACCAACTGGGCGTTGGTGGCGTATTCGCCCTTCTTCATAAACACGTTGTCCTCCAGACCGACGCGCAGGTTGTCGCAGCCGGCGGCCAGACCGGCCAGCATACAGGGCATGTGGGCCTTGCCGATTCCGGTGATCGACCAGGTGGAGCCCTCCGGCAGCTTGGAAACCAGATGGTTGATCGAGTCAATATTGCCCGGCATACCACCAGGGACATCCAGAACCAGCTGGTAGTGGAGCGGGGCCTTCAGGACGCCTTTTTTCAGGTAGTAATCCACGTTGCCCAGCATACCGGCGTCAAAGATTTCAATTTCGGGCTTGATGTCCAGCTCCTGGGTGAGCAGGCCCAGCCGCTCCAGGAAGGGGGGCGTGTTCAGGAAGATGTAGCTGTTGGCCCAGTTGAGGGTACCAGGGTCATAGGAGCACATCTCGGGCATCAGGATGGGCAGGTGGGCCACCCGCATATCCTCGGAGAACTTGGTGCCGGAGGTGGTAACATTGATGATGGCATCCAGGTGGTTGGTGCGCAGGGCTTCCCGGATCATGGAGACCACCTGCACAAAGCGGCTGGTCTCCATGGTGTTCGCGCCCTCGTCATCGCGGACATGGATGTGCAGGATGCAGGCGCCGGCCCGAACTGCGGCCAGAGAATCGGCGACCAGCTCCT
>ENA-UEYL01002778-UEYL01002778.1-human-gut-metagenome-genome-assembly--contig:-NODE-2778-length-12365-cov-4.393392_pt1 | contig 12365 bp, 11 predicted proteins | sample MGYA00242941_ERZ507946 | MGnify/ENA primary metagenome ERZ507946 (study PRJEB26167, sample SAMN06115482) | human gut metagenome | host: Homo sapiens | place: China:Guizhou | collected 2015-03-11...
CCGACATGGGCGGCATGTACTAAGCCGTACGCAGCATAACGCAAGCAAAATAAACCCCCGCCGCTCACAGCCGTGAGCGGCGGGGGTTTTATACTCTGCCCAAGCTTTACATCTTCAGCAGGTTCTCCAAATCCTGGTCGAACTCTTGCTTCCGGGTATCCTGATTGAAAAAGTGCAGTCCCACAATGCGGTGGCGGACACAGCCGTCCTCTTCTCCTCCGACGGCAACGGCGTTTCTCTCCAGCGAGAGCAGGAACGCCTCCTTCCATGCGTCCCCCGCCAGCAGCTGCGTACCCTTGGGCTCGATGAATACCTGAATCTGCTCCAGCCCCTTCTCGGTCTCTCTCTGCAAAATCAGCACATAATCCGGCTCAAAGCGTTTTCCCTCGTCAAATGCGTACAGATGGAACATCCGCTCATTCCGAAGGAGAACCACCTTGTCATAGACCTTTTGAAACCGGCCGACGTACTGGGAAAAGTGCGCGACAAAAGCCTTTTCCTCCGACGTACCGTAATGATCCGCATAAGCAAACCAATCCTCACCGGACAGATCCAACTGATCATTCTCACGCACGGAAACGTCGCTTTGCGACATGCCCACACCGCCGCCATGGGGCCGGGTATAGTGGACCACTTTGTCCCGGAACACATCCTGGAGCTTGCACGCGCGAAAGACCCGGGTGCCCCGATAGGTCTCCTCAATCCCGGAAATGGAGTCGGCAATCCGCCCCAGGGCCGAAAACGCCGCCCGGTACAGCGTTGTCATGGACGGGCGCGCTTCCCGGCTCACAATCTCCAGGCGAATCCCGCCCAAATACTCCGCGCTGGTAATGAATTCCCGGGTCGAGGCCACATTGGGAAAATAGCGCTTGAGGGTCTGGAACCGGTAAATCGGATACTTCATCAGGGCTTTATGCACCAGGGCATACTGGACGTCCGCAATCTCCCCCATGGTCCACTGTGTGGTCCTGGTCTCATTTCTGGTATCCTGCATGCCCGGCGTATCCCGCATGATCTCATCTGTGCCGGACGTCCCCGCCGGAGCCTCGTAGCGGTACACGGTATTCCGCAGTGCGTCAGGCAGCTCCCAGACCGCTCTGCGGTCCTGTACCTCCCGGTCATTGACAAACAGCACGCCCTGCGTGTACAAGGAATCAGCACGGAACGACGGTTTCAGGGTATATTCTCTCTGAACCATCTGGTCGGTATCCAGTCCGATCTCCCGCAGCGCGGTCTTGAGCTCCGTCACATAGCGGTGGTCGTTCTGGCAGTGATAATACAGCTCCTCACAAATCCGCAGGGGACTGGCCACGTCTTCATCGTATTTGCGCTGAAAACGCGGCTGCTCCTGCTCCACCTGAAACGGACAGTAGCGGGCTCCCCGGCCAATGAGCTGGGCTTCTGCAATGGTAGCCGGAGAAATCCGGGTACCGCTGGACTGCCGGGTTTCATACAGGCGCACGATGTCAAACAGATTCAGCACGTCCCAGCCTTCGTCCAGTTTCTTCACCTCAAACACCGCGCGGTAGGGATTTCCCACGTCCTCCAGAGAGTTGAGCAGGATCTGCTTTTGTGTGGCATCCTGATCGTCGTTGACTGAAATGCAATGCTCCGCGGCAAAGTCATCCCGCAGTTCCGAGGCCAGCGTCTCCATGGAGATGCCGTTGTCCGCAAAGTACCCAAAGGCCCGGCGCATGACCGCACTGTTGGCCGCATCGGCCAGTGCCTGAAGCCGTGCGCCGGTGAGGGTTCGGACCATCTCCAAAAACGCCGTGAAAAACGCCTTGCTCTCGGCGATCTTGGCGGCCTTGAACAGCACCACCGGCTTAATGGAAAGGCGGTAATCCTGAAACACCTTCAGGCGGTACTGGCTCAGCACCAGCGCCTGCAGCGCCCGTTCCAGCACACTCAAGTCCGACCGAAGGGTGATGATGTCCTTGGAATAGCGGTCGGCATAGAACTTTGCCAGAGGATAGTCCGCAATCATCTTGTCCTCATAGGCTGCCCGAATGGCCGGATTGGCCAGATCACAGGTGGCCGTAAACTCCAGCAGCACATTTTCCGCATGCTGGCGGAAGATGGCCTTTACGGTCTGCTCCCAGGAGTGGTAGCTGGTTTCTTCCTCCGCCGAGCGCTTTTTCTTGGTATCCACATTGAGATGATGGGCCTCGTCGGAGATCAGCACCGTTTTATGGGCCTTGAAATCCTCAAAGGACATGGCATTTTCCTTGGCCGTCCACAGATCCGCATGGAGTCCCTGGGTGGTGGTAAAGCAGAGGTTGATGGCGTCCGGACTGGCATCCTGGAAATTTTCCACCTGCCGGATGGGGACATGGCAGCCGTCCAGGACCACGTCCCGGGCAAACAGGTATTTGGACGAAGCCGGGTTGGTGAAATTCTCCCGGGTCTTTTCCACAATGTTGGAGAGGTTGACGAAAAACAAAAAGTTCCGGTATCCCTTCTGGTAGAGATACAGCATCAGCCCCGCCATCATCAAGGTCTTGCCGCTGCCGGTTGCCATGTGGAAAAGCACCTGGGTGGGCTTGGGACAGTTGCGGCTTTCAAAATGGGTGATGAAGTTCTCAAATGCCTGCACTTGGTAGGGGCGCAGTTCAAAGCCGGGATTGAGATTCTGCGGAATATAGTCCGGCACCGGTGCGCAGCTGCCGTACTCCCGCAGGGCGTCGATTTTCTCATATAAAAACGCCACGGTTATTCCTCCCCGTAAAAGCTTCTGGTAAAGCGCTTGTCCGCGTCGGAAACGGCAAATTCCGCATCGTCCAGGTCACAGGCGTTCACATACAGCAGGTTCTTGTCCAGAATCTCCATCAAAAACTGCTTCTGCTGGGCCAGGGACAACTCCTCATAGCACGCCGCTTCCTGATTCAGCACGGCAGGGTCCACCTGATAACTGACATAGCCCGAATCCAGAATTCGCTGACGGATCTGCGCCAATTCGGCTTTGTCCCGGGCGGCCGCAATGGCCTCCACCGCCGCCTGATTGAGCTTGGCCAGCTCGCAGCAGACAAAGGAACCGCCGCCCTTCCAGCCCAGGGCTCTGGAAATTCCGGTCTGCTCTCCCGCAATGACCGCCGGAAGACGGGTCAGCGCCTTTTCCAGCTGTCCGTCCAGCTGCTCCACACCAATATACCGGCGCCCCAGCTTGTGGGCCACCGCACAGGTGGTTCCGCTGCCCATGTAGAAGTCCAGCACGAGATCTCCGGGCGCTGTGGTCATCTCCAGAATCCGGCGCACCAGCTTCTCCGGCTTTTTTCCGCCCTTGAGCTGAACGCCGCCTTCCCGTGCGATTCCCTCATACGGCGTATCCGTCCAGATATTGGTCAGCTGCGTGGACGGAACCCGTTCGCCGTCGATCTCCCGGACCTTGCGGGAATAAAACGCCATCTCCGCCCCATTGAGAATGAACACGCGGTAATGGCCGTCCCGTTCCACGGTGAAAATCCGGTCCCGTTCCTCCCGGGACCGTTCCCGGGCCTGGACAATCTCCTGTCCGGCGCTGTTGTCAATGGCCGTGGTGCGGAAGACCGATTCGGCATGATCCAGGGCGCAGCGCTCCACTAGGTTCAAAAAGGCCGCCTCGCCCAGGGCCTTGACCGCCTCTTTCCGGCTCACATAGCCCTGCTGCTGCGCCACATACGCAAACAGGTCCACAATGTTCCAATCAGATGGGTTTGCCTCCGGATTGGTCACCAGCCACTTGTAATTGCTGTCATATTCGCTTTTGACGTACTGCGGCTCATACTTCCACAACCGCTTATTTTTCGCAAAGGCCAGAATGTACTCCGCGGTTTCAAAAACGCCCGGATTCACACTGGCAAATCCCGACGGCGACTTGGTCTTGACGGTGATCTGGTTGATGAAATTGTTTTCTCCGTTGCGGCAGAAGATGTCCTTCATCAGGCACTTGAGTTCCGCCACGCCGTCGTCGCTGATCTGCACAAAAATCGCGCCGTCCTCGCGCAGCAGCCGCCGGGCGATCTCCAGCCGGTTCTTCATGAACACCAGCCACGTGGAAAGCTTGAAATTGGAATTATAGGCAAAGGTGTCTTCTCCCTTTTTCGCCGTAAAATAATAAGGCGGGTCAATGTAGATGCACTTGACCTTGCCCTCATAGCGCTTGAGCAGGGAGGAAATGGCCAGAAGGTTGTTGCCCTTGAGGATCAGGTTGTCCTCTTCGGACCAGGTGTCCGTCTCCTGCACCCCCTGCGCGGTATAGCGCTTGGCTCCAGTCAGCACCTTGGGCTCCAGCAGACGGTCCACCTCGTCGGGCGCCAGGGTCTCGTTGTAGAAAATCTCCTGCCGCCGGGCCTCCTCCTTGGTCTGGCCTCCCTCCAGGACACAGTCCTTATAGGGGAACACCAACTCCACATCCCCGGACGCGGAGAGCAGTTCTCCGTTTTCATCTCCCAATCCAATTTTATTTTTAAACCGGGTATAGCTGTCCGGAAGGAACTGACGATTATTGATGACCCACGCGAACTTCATCTTGTCAAAGATCCGGATGCCGTCCACCTCGGCAAAAAATCGGCGGCACAGCTCCTCATCGCCCAGCAGCAACCGCAGCAAACCGGCGTCCATCTGCATGGCCGCCTCATACACCGCGTTGCGCAGGAATGTCCCATCCTCGGCAAAAAACCGCGGCTCCGACCGCAGCACATTCAATACTCTTTCGTAAAAATCCTCCATACGCTCTCTTTCCTCTCTTTATCCGCAGGCCCATGCTTCCCGCATTCTCGTTGTATACCCCTTCTCCCAAAACCACCGCCAGGCGGTCAGGATACCGGTGCGGTCCGGGCCCGCTCCACCAGGGCCCGAATCTGCTCCATCCGCCCAATCACGGCCCGGCCGGTCCCGGTCACAATGTATCCGCTTTTGCGCCTGTACGGCTGGATGCACCCGGCTTTCTGCAGCGTGTGCAGCATGGCAAATACCGTGGCCGGACTGCTGCCGTACTGATCGGCCAGTTCAATCTGAGACAGCCGGATCACCGGCTGTCCCTCCAGCGTCACACACGGCAGTCTGCTGAGCCAATACAGGAAGTGATACTCCTTGGATGCAAACACATTTACACCATCGCCAGTCACAGGAGCACCTCCATTTTACTATAAAATATTAAACTAAAATCATTTGGATTTTATATTTATTTTACTATATATTTTTATATTGTCAATGCACGCTTATTTTCGATGCGCTGCTTTCGGGAGCTATGGCCTTTCCAGGATATTGCCTCCTCCGAAATCCTACTGCGCAGGGCATTGTCAAAACATTTCCCAAACTTCCCACCTAACAAAAGAACGGCGCAGGGCAATTGCCCTGCGCCGGTCTTCTCCCGCTGATGCGGGATTACACAAAAGAGAGAATATGATGGGAAGCCATCTATTACCGCACGCCGCCGAAACGGACGTAATTACGGATCACAAATGCAAACGCGGTCTCATTCACAGTTCTGGTCTTCATATTCAAGACTCCTTTCTTATCGCACGCCGCCGAAGCGGATGTAGTTGCGGATCACAAATCCAAATGCATAACTGGTTTTATCAAACATACCTGGCTCCTTTCTTTTACCGCAGGCCGCCAAGCTTCAAGCAATTCCGAATTCTGGAGAAGCACCCCATGCTGGCCAGGCTGGCACTGCCGTAGCACGTGCTGGGGGAGCAGGAAATTTTCGGATCATATACCAGGCGGTTGGGAATCCAGTCCATCATGTGAAACAACTCCTTTTCTTTGGTCTGGAAGGGGTTTCCCTCTTTCTGCCCTTATCATAGGGCCGCCGCCCCGAAAAGTCAAAACGTTAAAACCGATTGGCGCAATCGCAAAAATTAATGCGCCAAAAAGTACAGAAAAGCGCAGGGAAAGCCAAGCTTTCAGCCCGTTTTCCCCGCGTTTTCTCACGATGTTCGGTTATGTTTCGTCGTCAGCGCGCACACTTCTGCGCTGGGTCTGCGTGCCAAAATAGAAGGAGATGACTACCGTGAATACCGTGAGAAACTGCTCACTGCTGACGCTCCCCCGAACCGACAGCCCGGCAAAAATCACGGTCAAAATCACGGTCACCAGACTTTTGACACTCAGAAGGTTGGCCAACCGTTCCTGCATGCGTTCCACGAACTTACGCCTCCACCAGCACATCGCCCCGGACCGCATACCGCTTTCCGCCGATCAGCACATATGCCAGCATATTCACCGCTCCATCCGGCTGCACCTGGTTGACGGCATGCTCCAAACGGCCCTGGTGCACATGCACCTTTTCCATAGAGCCGGTACCGGTATCCAGCAGTCCGTATCCTTCCGCCTGCTCCGGAGTATCTCCCACACGGGTAGCCTGCTGTTCCGCCTCCGTAATCTCGTTGCGTCCGGGCTGCAGCCGCAGGGAAGCCCCCAGCTTTTTCAGCTCCTGATTGGCCTGCCGGGCATCCAGCTTGCCAGCCGTGTAATCCCGCAGGATTTCCTCCATTCCGGATTGCTTCATTGCCTCATGCTCCTTTCTGAATCTGCGGTCATCCGAGCGGCAGGCAGGAACTCAAATCTTACTGAAATTGTGGGCAGCCTCATCCCGGACAAAGTCGATATACGCCTCCCGGGCGCCGGCAGCCGCCTCCATGGCTTCCTCCACGTCCCCATTGGTATGCATCCCCGCCAGTTTCTTGGCCGTGATCAGGGACAGGGAACAATTTGCATACATCAATTCCATGGCCAGACGGCTCTCCTTTTCCCGGCGCTGTGCCCGGCTCTCCGCGCGTTTGACGCTGCTGCGGGAGCGCCGTTCCGCCAGTGCCGCCAGCACGGTGGACGCCCCCGCCACCAGGGCGCACACAACCTCCGTATTCACCATTCCACCTCCCCGGCCCTGTTTTGCTGACCCTTGGCCGGCGTGTACGATTTGCTTTGCTCCATGCCTCGCTCCTTTTCCGCTTTGGGAGCGCCGCAGTGCGCTCCCTATATATCCCGCGGCACTGCAGACTTTGTGCACGTCCCCGGGCAATTTGCGCCGCATTTTTTATTTTTTTGCATACTCCCCCATTTTGGCCTTGACTTTTCCCGCCAGGGGCGCATAGTGAAGAGGAGGCCGCCTGCGGCGGCCAATCGGGGCGGCAGATCTGCCGCAGGAGGGAACGGAACATGCCTGTGATCGAGCAGTCCAAAACCATGACGCAGGGCACAATTTGGAAAACCATCACCTGCTTTGCATTGCCGATTTTTTTGGGGAATCTCTTCCAGCAGCTGTACAACACGGTGGACTCCCTGATCGTGGGCAACTTTTTGGGCAGCAATGCCCTGGCGGCGGTCAGCTCCTCGGGCAGTCTGATCTTCCTCTTCATCGGCTTTCTCAGCGGTTTGGCCGTGGGTGCCGGAGTCGTCATCGCCAAGTTTTTCGGTGCCCGGGATACGGCAAACATGTCTCTGGCCATTCACACCACCGTGGCGGTGGGCCTTGCGGCCAGTGTGCTGATGACCGCAGTGGGCGTCGTGTTCTCCCCCCACATCCTGGTCTGGATGGACACCCCGCCGGAAGTGATGGCGGACTCCGTGACCTATCTGCGGATTTACTTTGCCGGGTCTGCCGGTGCCGTCATGTATAACATCCTGGTGGGCATCCTGCAGGCCGTGGGGGACAGCCGGCATCCCCTCTACTATCTTATGGCCTCCTCCGCGGTCAACTTGGTGCTGGACCTGCTGTTCATCGGCGTATTGCATACCGGAGTGGGCGGCGCCGCCGTGGCCACCATTCTCTCCCAGTTTGTCAGCGCCGGGCTGTGCCTGCTCCAGCTGACCTGCACCCGCCAGAGCTGGCGGATCCAGCTGCACCGCATTCGCTTTTACCGCCCGGTGCTGGGGCAGATCCTGCGGTTCGGGCTCCCTGCGGGTCTGCAAAACTCCATCATTTCCTTTGCCAACGTCGTGGTGCAGTCCAACATCAATGCCTTTGGAGAAATGGCCATGGCCGGCTGCGGCGCCTATTCCAAAATTGAGGGCTTCGGCTTTCTGCCCATCACCAGCTTCGCCATGGCGCTGACCACCTTTGTGGGGCAAAACCTGGGTGCCGGAGAATATGAGCGTGTCAAAAAGGGCGCCCGCTTCGGCGTATTGTCCGCAGTCGTGCTGGCCGAACTGATCGGCGCCGTGGTCTTTCTCTTCGCGCCGGCGCTGATCGCCGCCTTCGACTCCACACCGGAGGTCGTCCGCTTTGGTGTGGAGAAATCCCGCACCGCCGGTCTGTTCTTCTTCTTGCTGGCCTATTCCCACTCTATGGCCGCCATTTTGCGCGGCGCCGGCAAAGCGGTCATTCCCATGGTGGTCATGCTGGTATTCTGGTGCATCGTGCGGGTCACGTTTCTCACCATTTCCGTCCCCCTTACCCAGAGTATCCAGATGGTGTACTGGGTCTATCCTCTGACCTGGCTGCTCAGCTCCGTCACCTTCTTCCTTTACAGCCGAAAAGCCGACTGGCTGCACAGCCTGGAGTAAATTCTCCCAAACCTAAAAAAGCCGCCGGACGGGACCAAATCGGTCCTGCCCGGCGGCTCTTTGCTTTTGAATTAAATCAGCACAGTCCGAAGGAGAATACCGTTTCGCTGTGCATGGACTCTCCCGCCCGCAGAATCGGAGAGGGGAATCCGTAACGGTGAATGCCATTGGGGAACAGCTGTGTCTCCAGGCAAACCGCATCCCGGGGGCCCATGGTGGTGCCCTGCTTGCCCGGCCGCTGCGTCAGTCCATTGGCCGTATAAACCTGCATCCCGGGCTGGTCTGTCTCCACCGTCATCTCAATGCCGCTGCGTCCGCTGCGCAGAACAGCCGCCCGGCGCCCGGAGAGCACATAGTTGTGGTCATACCCGCCGCCGCAGCGCAGCTGGGCATCGTCCGCGTTGATTTCTGCTCCGATCTGCTTGGGAATCCGGAAATCAAAGGGAGTCTCCTCCACCTCCAGCAGCCGCCCTGTGGGCAGGCATCCGGCATCGTTTTCCGTAATGCGGCTGGCAAAAACCTGAAGCTCATGGTCCAGCACGCTGCCGCCGCCGTCGAGATTGAAGTAGCTGTGGTTGGTGAGGTTCACCAGGGTATCGCCCTCCGCCCGGGCCTCATACTGAATGGAAAGCGCGTTTGCCTCCCGCAGGGTAAACGTCACCTGTACCCACAGATTTCCGGGATAGCCCTCCTCGCCGTCGGGAGACAGCCGGGAACACACCAGCGCATCTTCCCGGACCTCCACGTTCCACATCTGCTTATCAAACCCCTTGATGCCGCCGTGGAGATGGTTTTCCCCATCGTTTTTGGCCAAGGGATACCGCTTCCCATTCAAAGAAAATTCCGCTCCGCCGATACGGTTGCCTACCCGGCCGATGGTGGCGCCCAGATACCCGCCGTTTTCCTCATACTCCGCCACCGTATCATAGCCCAGAACAACATCGGTAAGCTCTCCTTGGCGGTCCGGAACCCGGAGGGATTGAATCGTGGCGCCATAGTCCAGCACGGTCACCTGCATGCCGGCCCGGTTTTCCAGCCGGTAAGCGGTAACAGTCTGGCCCTGTTTTGTATGTCCGAAAATGGATGTGGTAACGGTCATGGGAACATACCTCCTCAATCAGATTGTCTCCAGGAATTCTTTAATAAAGTGCAGCGCCACGCCCAGCGGGACGGTATGCCGCCGCAGATTGCTCAGATGCAGGTAGTCGGCACTGGGCTCGAAGGTATTGCCCGCGGCAACATACTCCTTAAGCAGAGGCATGTAGGGCGGCAGAAACTCCGTCAAAAAGCCGCCCAGCACCACGTCACAGTCCAGGGCCATGCGAATGTTGTTGACTCCGATGGCCAGATGGCGCAGTAAATCATACCAGAGGGTCTCATACTCCGGAACATGCCGCTCCAGGCCGTCAAAAAATTCCTTGAGCGAGATCCCCAGATCATCACTGACCCGGGAAGGCGAACAATACGCCTCCAGGCACCCGCGCTTGCCGCACTTGCAGGGCAATCCGCCGGGTTCTACGCACATGTGCCCGAACTCACCGCTGCGGTGATTGACGCCCTGATACTGTCCGCCGTTGACCAAAATCGCGCCGCCCACGCCGGTCTCCAGCAGCAAATAGGCAATGTCGCGTCCCTGCCAGTGGGTAAACCACTCCGCATAGCCGCCGCTGGTGGCGTCGTTTTCAATATACACCGGATAGGGAATGGTTCCCATCAGCCGCTGCAGCTCCACATCCCGCAGGTGCAGCGTGGGCGCCAGAGTGATCCGGCGGCTCTCATCCGGCGCAATCACCGCCGGCAGGGCAATCCCCACGCCCAAAAGCCGGTCCCGGTCCAGGGCGTTGTCATCAATAAACCGTTCCAGCTCCCCTGTGAGGAAATCCCCGAAGTTCTCCATCTCGGCCACAGACGGATGGTGGACCTTCCGGTAAGCCATTTCCCCCAACCGCAGATCCGCCGCCACAAAGCGCAGCCGGGTCTCCGTGACGGAAACCCCAATGGCATACCGCGCGTCGGCCACAATCTCCAATCCCATGGCTTTGCGCCCGCCCGTGGACTGCTGCTCTCCGGAATAATGCACCAGTCCCTCTTCCATCAGCTCCGTCAGGTGCTGATAAACAGTAGGCAAACTCAGCCGCAGGTCCCTGGCCAACGACTGTTTGGAACAAAACTCCCGCGTTTCATATAGATAATGATAAATACTGTTGCGCGTCTGCCGCCGGCGCTGGGTCATATTGGCTTCCTTTTCCATTTTTAGGCACCCGCACTTTTACAAAAGTATTTTATATATGCACATCTTATTACACCGCTTTCCGCCCCGTCAACCGTTTTTTTCATTTTAGGTCAAAATTCCAGTTTTTTCGCTATTAAATAAAGCAGTTTTACTAAGCATTTTGAATTCACAATAAAGTTGCACAATATTAAATCGATTAAACATGTTGTAATTAACAAAATCACGAATATGACGAATCTTTGCATTGACTTTTGTAAAGTCATTTTATAGAATCAAATTACAGAAGCGACCCGCTTCACGAATTTTGTCCCATTCTGCTGGGATGGGACCAAGGAGAAGAATGCGTATGAAAAAGTTTCTTGCACTGGCACTGTCTCTGGTAATGGCCCTGTCTTTGGTGGCCTGCGGCGGAAGCACCACCGAGGAACCCGCAGACGAGGGCGAAACCGCGGAATCCGGTGACACCGGCGAGACCGGCGGCAGCGGAAAGATCGGCATTGCAATGCCCACCAAGTCCCTGGAGCGTTGGAACCGCGACGGTTCCTACCTGCAGGAGCAGTTTGAGTCCGCCGGCTACGAGGTGGAACTCACCTATTCCGACAACGACGTCACGCAGCAGGTCAACGACATTGAGAACCTGATCTCCGACGGCGTCGACCTCCTGATCGTAGCTGCCATCGACGGCGAGTCCCTGACCACGGTCCTGGATTCTGCGGACGAGGCCGGCATCCCCGTGATCTCCTATGACCGTCTGATCATGAACACCAAGGCCATCGATTACTACGTCTCCTTCGACAACTACACCGTCGGTGTGCTGCAGGGCCAGTACGTGATCGACACCCTGGGTCTGGACCTGAACGACACCTCCACTACTTACAACATCGAGTTCACCGCCGGCGACCCCGCCGACAACAACGCCCCCTTCTTCTTCAACGGTGCGTTTGACACCCTGAAGCCCTACATCGACGCCGGCATCCTGAACATCGTCTCCGGCCAGACCGCTTTCGAGGAAGTGGCCACCGCCACCTGGGATACTGCTACCGCTATGAACCGTATGCAGAACATCCTGGCCTCCTATTATTCTGACGGCACGCAGCTGGATGTAGCCCTGTGCTCCAACGACTCCACCGCTCTGGGCGTGACCCAGGCCATCGAGTCCGACTATGCCGGCTCCAACCAGCCCATCATCACCGGCCAGGACGGCGACGAGGCCAACCTGAAGAACATTGTGGACGGCAAGCAGTCCATGACCGTGTACAAGGCCGTGGCCAACGAGGCCGTCGTGACCCTGGCTCTGGCCCAGGCCATCCTCAACGGCGAGGAGCCCGGCGAGGAGCTGACCAGCCAGTTCGACTGCGAGTGCGCTTATGATACCAGCTCCTATGACAACAACACTGGTATCATTCCCTCCTACCTGCTGACGCCTACCGTGGTGACCGCCGACAACATCCAGGAAGAGCTGGTGGACACTGGCTACTACACCATGGGCAGCGACGGTTATCCTGTGGCTGTGGGCTGATCTGACACCGCACCAGTTTCTAATCAAGGAAATTCTGAGAGAAGAGCGGGCGGGGCAACTTGCCCTACCCGCTCTTTTTTCCTGAGTTTGCAGATTGCGACTCACGAGGCGGCTTTCCGTTCCATA
>ENA-UEYL01002781-UEYL01002781.1-human-gut-metagenome-genome-assembly--contig:-NODE-2781-length-12358-cov-3.089488_pt1 | contig 12358 bp, 10 predicted proteins | sample MGYA00242941_ERZ507946 | MGnify/ENA primary metagenome ERZ507946 (study PRJEB26167, sample SAMN06115482) | human gut metagenome | host: Homo sapiens | place: China:Guizhou | collected 2015-03-11...
ATCTGGAATATGCTGGGCATAGATATGGGACTGATACCCCTGCTTTTTCAGCAAGTCACAGATCATCAACATCTGATTTGTGACGGCATCCCCTACTGCAGTACCTGAGTGGAATTGATTAATTTCCATATCTATCCTCCTCTCAGTGCTGCTCTAAGGCTTCCAATAACTCCCGTTGGGCACGCAAAGAATCCGAAACAGCCCGTGTGACCGCACCATTGAATGTATTCTGCTGCTCGACATATGGTTGGGTAAACCAATAAATACTTTTGCGAATCGCTCTTTTAAAGAAAATAATAATCGGTTTTATAAAGGTAAACCGGGTAGTCAACGGCGCATCCACATGATACCAGGTTCGATTCATTGTCTGTATATTATCCAGCACCATGTCCAGGTTTTCTTCAATCTGTCTCATCTTTTCCATGGTGACAGATGCAGTAATTGCTCCTTTAGGAATAGATTTTTCTTCCGTTTCATCAGAAATTTTCAGCACATTCTGACGCACTTTCCGCAGCAATTCATTGGAATCTATCACGCTGTTGTCTACTTCAAACATCATATCCATGTGAATTCCTCTGTTTCTCATCTGTTTTCCAGTTGGGTGGTATCAATTAGAATCGAGTTAATTCCTGTAAACGCATATTCCTCATAACCTTTAGACTTCATAAAGTCCAGTACCGCCTGTTCTTTTTCCCCTACAACTAATTTCGTGCGATAAGGGATGGTCTCCACAATAAATATCAATGGGCGGAAATGTTCGAAATCAAAACCTTCAAGCACGTCCAATTCCATTCCCTCAATATCTACATTAACAAGAATAGGAGGTTTTTTAAAATATTGTGCCAAAATGTCCTGAACTGTAATTGTCTCCACATCTACTGTTTTTTCAATGTGAATCTGAGGATTTTTCTCCAATGTTTCATCCACGGCCTCTTTGTCACACGAAGAAAGTCCATCCCCAGACAGGATATAAAACGGTATCCTTTCCCCGCTTTTTGTGGCTACGCAACGATTTAACACCACATCCTCAGGCCTTTGCGTGGTCAGTTCTTCTATGAGCTGTGGATTTGCCTCTACGAGGACCCCTCTCGCTCCATGCTCATAAAAATAATTGGTATTACTTAAATATTTGGCGTGGTTAGCCCCCAAATCTAAATAAGTGACTTCAGAAAAGGGGATCTGCAGGCGTTCAGCAATGTATTCGACCACCGCATCTTCCCCACTCTGTGCATAGTGACTCCCTGCGCCGCCCGCTTGATAGTGAAAGTTCTCGATGGCCTTTTTTATCTGTTCAAGTTGATAGTTCTGTTCTACTAACGTCTCCGAATTATACTGTCCCTGATTTTGCAGTCCGCTTAACTTCTTCTCCGCTTCTGTAAGTCGGAAGTTCTGACTTTCCAATGTTTCCGAGTTATATTGACTTTGATTTTGCAGTTCGCTTAACTTCTTCTCCGCTTCTGTAAGTCGGAAGTTCTGACTCCCTAACGTTTCTGCTACATACTGGCTTTGCTGACACAACGGTTCCAGTTTTTTCTTAATTTCTTCCAGTTCATAGGCATGATGTGCAGCTGTCTCCGCCAAATAATTGCGACTGCCATCCAGATGCGTAATAGCTTCCTGAATTTGATTCAGCTTTGCCTCCATACCCTGAATTGTTTGAAATAGCTCCTCCATTCCTTCTGCCAGCAGTGCATTTACAGAGCCCTGCTGCTCAAAAGGCGGAGATACCATAGCCCTCACACGCCCTATGACCGGTTTGAGCATTTGCTCTTTCCAACCATCTGTACTTAACTTGGGCACCTGTGGATAAAGGGAAACGGTGTTTTCTTGAAATCTCTGTAAAAATCCCTCTTCTTGGTGCAGTTCTTCTATATCCGCCCTAACTTCAGTATCCTGCGCCTGTTCCAGTGAGGACTGCGGGACCTCCGACTTCTTTTCATTTTCTTCCATTGGCTCTCCACTTCCTCCATTCATATAATCGAGATAGCAAGGATGAACCTGTGAAGGTGTTCCAACCATGCGAACTTTTCCCTGGTCAATCCAGATACTTCTTTCGCAAAATTCTTCAATCTGTCCCAGTGAGTGAGATACAATTACAATCGTGGTACCCCGCGCCTTGATCTCCTTTAGCTTTTTAAAACACTTTGCCTGAAATGCAGCATCACCTACTGCCAAAATCTCATCAATCAACAGTACATCAGCATCCACATTAATTGCAACAGAAAAAGCAAGGCGCATATACATACCAGAAGAATAGGTCCGTACAGGATTGTCAATAAAATCATGCAACTCAGAAAAATCTATAATTTGTTGCAAGCGTGCGTCAATCTCATGTTGTGTCAACCCAAAAATGGAAGCATTGGTATAGATATTTTCTCTTCCACTCATGTCAGGGTGGAAGCCTGCCCCCAGCTCAATTAAACTGGACACTCGTCCTTGCACTTCAATAGTCCCCTGATCCGGATACATAATTCTGGACAGGAGTTTGAGTAGGGTACTCTTTCCGCAGCCGTTTCTGCCAATCAAACCCACTGCCTCGCCCTTTGCAACGGAAAAAGCCACGCCTTTAAGCACTGTTCGATTTTCATAGCGGCTACGATTATGGAATAGAGCCTTCTCTTTCAGACTGCTGCCCTTGTCAAAATAAACTCGGAAGGTTTTCCACACATTGTGAACTTCAATTACATTCATTAGAGTTCCTCCGCAAAGCGACGCTTCAGCTGTCCAAACGTCATAATTCCAGCCATCAAGAGCATCATGCCAAACGAACACGCCTGAATCAAAGCCAACGCATCCGGTACCCTTCCATAATATAGGATATCACGATAGGCACTAATAATTGGTGTCATAGGATTAAGATTAAAATAGAATTGATATGCTTTGGGGACAACATCCGACGAATACATGATCGGTGTCATATACATCCACGCCAAAGATAGAATTCCCAAAATATGCTCTAAGTCGCGAAAGTATACTGTAACTGAAGAAGAAATCAGAGCAATGCCTAATCCCAAAATATATTCGATGGCCATTACAACCGGAAGCCAGATCAGGGCTTTCGGTACAAAACCAACCCCAGAAACAGCTACTACAATAAAAACAATAATAAAGCAATACAGCATGTTGACAAATGCGCTTGTCACAAAGGATATTGGCAAAACCTCACGAGGAAAATATATTTTAGTAACCATGGCAGATTGCCCCAGAACACAAGTTGACCCTCCGGTTAAACAGGTAGAGAAAAAAATCCAAGGAATCAATGCCACGAACAAAAACAAATAGTATTTATCAATATCGGAACGCAAAATAGTTGCAAAAACAATCGTATAAACAATCAGCTGAAAAAGCGGATTGATGAATGTCCACAAAAAACCCAACACGGAGCCCTTGTACCGCCCTCGCAAATCTTTTCGCACCAAATTAGATATCATGGAGCGATATAAAAAAAGTTCTTTAAATAACTTCATGCCAATTTATTTATTTGCCCTCCAACTGTCTAGTACTTCTTCAATAATAGTATCCATTGAAATCATCGGTTCCCAGCCAGTATCTCGGGTAAGTTTTGTATGATCGCAGCAGATCACCGGTGTGTCACTGGGGCGCATCTTGGCCGGATCCCGCTCTACCGGAATGTCGCAATTCGCCAAAGCACACAGCTTGTCCAAAATTTCCTGTGCGCTGTAGGTAATCCCGGAGCCAACATTGTAGACTTCACCGCTGCGTCCTTTTTCCGCAATCAGCCGATAAGCCCGCACAATATCCCGTACATGGGTGAAATCCCGCCGGGCAGTCAAGTTACCCACCCGCAGGCAGGGGGCTTCTCCCCTCTCTACCGCGACGACGCCGGAGGCAAAATCAGGAATCAAGAAGCCCGTTCTCTGTCCTGCACCGCCATGATTAAACGAACGTGTCATGCAGATATTCATTCCGTAGGCCCGTACATAAACCCGAGCCATTTCTTCCTGCGCCATTTTGGATACCGCATAGGGCGTCTGGGGATTGGCTGCCAGATCTTCCGTCACTTTGCTGCCCGCTGCGCCCAGATTGCCGTACTGATCAGAAGACCCAACCATCACCATGCGGCAGGCAGGATTGACTGCCCGGACTGCTTCCATCAGATTGATGGCTGCGATCACGTTGATCTCCACCGTCTTCTGCGGAATGCTCCAGGATTTTGCAACACTGGCCTGGCCTGCAAGGTGAAACACCGCGTCAGGACTCACTTGGGCCACAATTTCCCGTACCTGTTCCCCATTCAATAGATCTGCCGCAACAACACCTTCACCGGCCTGGAGATCCAGGCCGGTGACTTCGTATCCGTTGTTCTCTAATTCCTTGCGCAGATAATGTCCGACAAACCCCTGGCTGCCGGTAATCAGTGCCTTTTTCATCTCTGTGCCGCTGCCTCTTTCTTCGCAAGCTGCAAATCGTGCTCCGCCATAATGGCGCACAGCTGCTCATAGCTGGTTTTCTGGGGATTCCAGCCCAAAACGGTCTTAGCCTTGGTGGGATCACCCCAGAGATTATCCACATCAGTAGGACGGAACCAGGCAGGATTCACTTCCACCAGTACTTTGCCGGTAGCCTTATCGATGCCCTTTTCCTCCAGGCCGCTGCCCTGCCATTCCAGCTCAATTCCATTATGCGCAAACGCCAGGGTCGTAAACTCTCGAACCGTGTGCTGTACGCCCGTAGCAATGACAAAATCCTGGGGAGTATCGTGCTGCAGCATCAGCCACATGCACTCCACGTAGTCCTTTGCATAGCCCCAGTCCCGCTTGCTGTCCAGATTGCCCAGCTGCAGCTTCTCCTGCAGGCCGCAGGCGATCCGCCCGGCGGCAAGCGTGATTTTCCGTGTAACAAAATTCTCTCCCCGGCGTTCAGACTCATGATTGAAAAGGATGCCGTTGACAGCAAACATGCCGTAGGCCTCCCGATACTCCTTCACCATCCAGAAGCCATACTGCTTGGCAACCGCATATGGGCTGTACGGATGGAACGGAGTCGTCTCCCGCTGGGGCACTTCCTCCACTTTGCCATACAGCTCAGACGTGGAGGCCTGATAGAAGCGGCAGGTCTTTTCCATCCCCAGAATCCGGATCGCCTCCAGCATCCGCAGTACGCCCAACGCATCCACATCACCGGAATACTCCGGCACATCAAAGCTCACCTGCACATGGCTCTGTGCCGCCAAGTTATAGACTTCATCCGGACGCACCAAGGTCATGATCCGGATGATACTGCTGGAGTCGCTCAGATCGCCGTCATGGAGCGTAATCTTTCCCAGCAAGTGCTCAATGCGCTCCGTATTGGGCAGGGATGCCCGACGAGTCATGCCATGAACTTCATATCCCTTTTCCAGCAGCAGCTCCGCCAGATAAGAACCATCCTGTCCGGTAATGCCAGTAATCAATGCGCGCTTCATAATCTTTCTCCTTGTTGTCAATCTATTCAAATGAATTCGTTTGCTTTGTTTGGTCTTACAAGTACTCTGTACGATTGCAGATCTTCAAATTTTCCAGCACTTTTTTGATATTCCCCGCGCTGTCTTTCTCGCAGATCAGCAGGGCATCTTCTGTATCCACCACGATGATGTCCTCGATTCCCACTGTGGCAATCAGCTTTTTCCCGCCTTGAATGATGCAGTTTTTGGTATCCACCGTAACAGCATTGCCATTGATGACATTGCCAAATTCATTGCTCTTTTTGATCCGGCCAACCGCCAGCCAGGACCCCACATCATCCCAGCCAAAAGAGCCGGAGAGAATGTAGATATTCTTGGCCTTTTCCATAATGCCGTAGTCAATAGACTCAGACTGGAATGCGGAAAATTCCTTCTCCAATACCATCTCTTCCTCTTCTGTTCCGATGGCATCGGCAATCCGATTCAGACCCTGGTAGGTTTCCGGCAGATAAGTCTCCAGATTTTTCAGGATGGTAGACACCTTCCAAATAAACATGCCGCTGTTCCAGAGGTACTGCTCGGAAGCCACATATTCCTTGGCCGTCTCCAGGTCCGGCTTTTCCACAAAACGGTCCACCTCAAAGGCCCGCCCCAGCATTTGATCCGGCAGGAACTTGATATATCCATATCCGGTCTCAGGGCAATCCGGCGTGATACCCAGCGTAACCAGGTTTTCGCCCTGCTCCGCCACTTCACCGGCATCCGTCAGGGTGCTGAGGAAGATGGAAGTATACTTGATCAGGTGATCGGAAGGCAGTACATACATCACCGCATCGCCGTATTTCTTCCGCATATGCACGGCGCCAAGGCCAATGCAGGGCGCGGTATTGCGGCCTACCGGTTCACAGAGGATGTTCTCCTCCGGGATCTCCGGCAGCTGCTGGCGCACCAGCTCCTTATAGTCCCGATTGGTGGAGATGTAGATGTCCTCCATCTTTACCAGAGGCAAAATCCGCTCCACCGTCAGCTGGATCATGGTCTTGCCATCATCGGTCAAAGACAAGAACTGCTTGGGGAGGCTCTTCCGGCTCTTGGGCCAAAAACGTTCACCGCGGCCCCCTGCCATAATCAACGCTGTTTTTTTCAAAGTCCATCTTCCTTTCATACGCGAGAGACCAGCACCCGGCAGGATCCCTCAATTTTGTAATTTCCCAATGCCGCCGGCATCAGGTAGGATTCTCCGCACTCTATGGGATAGGACTGACCATGTGCGTGTATCATTGCTGCTCCCTCCACACACAAAACATGGTGAAAAGATTGCCCGTCGCACAGCAGTTCCACACATTTTCGCACATCTACCCGGTAAGCCCGGAAGTAGCGGCAGGAAAACATCTCCGTCATCGTAAATTCCGGAAAGGACACACAACTGTTGGCCTTACATTCTTCCGGAACAATGGGATCATAGCTCAGCACCTCCGCCGCGCGGTCCAGATGCAGCGGGCGAAGCTTTCCATCCGCTCCTCTTCGCTGATAATCATAAACCCGAAATGTCGTATTGGAGTTTTGCTGAATCTCGGCAATGACGATCCCCGCACCAATGGCGTGAATCGTGCCGGGCAAGATATAGAATACATCACCCCGCGCCACCGGTACCCGGTTGAGTACCTCACAAATGCTCCCATCCTTGGCCCGGCGCAGAAACTCCTCCTTGCTGACCCGCTTGGAAAAGCCAAAATACAAGCAGGCCTGAGGCTCACAGTCCACGATATACCACATCTCCGCCTTGCCCTGTTCGCCATTTTCCCACTGCGCCGTGAGATCTGACGGGTGCACTTGGATCGAAAGATCTTTTTTCGCATCGATAAGTTTGACCATCAGGGGGAAGGCAGCTTCTTTACAAGCAGTTCCCCATATTCCCCTGCGGTCTAGCTCGCCAAGATCCATTACACTCTTCCCCGCCAGCGGGCCATTTTCCACAATACACAGGCCGTCTGGATGTGCGGCCAGCTCCCAGCTCTCCGCTGTGACATCCGGTGCATCCGATTTTCCATAGTCGCTTTTCAGCCGTGTCCCGCCCCAAAGGTACTCTTTATAGCAGGGATGCAGCCGCATGGGATACATCATGACGATAGTTTCTCCTCTTTTTTATAAAAGTTCTGTGAGGCGCTGGCGCATGCGTTCTGCCGCTCGCTGCCGAGACAATTTCTCTTCGGCAAATTGCTTTGCACGCGCCGCCAATTCCACCCGCTTGGCCGGTTCCTCGTAGAGCTCTCGCATCATCTTAGCAGCAGCATGCTCGTCCGGATCTGCCCAATGGCTTCCCTTTAGGTATGGGAAACAGTCCTGATCCAACTCCACAATCTTGGCCGGCACCATGCACGCCACTTGTTCATTCATGAATTCCGTATTGGCAGACCAGTTTGTCGCAACCACTGCTGTTCCCAGCAGCATGGCCTCCGCCATGACCAATCCAAATCCTTCCGCCCGATGCAAAGACAAATAAACATCTACACAGGCAACTAAGCTGTTAAATTCCACTTTGCTGTAACTATCCTGCAAGATATAGACATGCGGATAGTCCTTTAGAAGTGATCGAATCGTTCGCAGGTCTTCCTCCCGCGCATGGGTCGCCTTGATCACCAGTCCCACAGATTCCTTCGGTGAAAAGGCCTCGCAAAACGCTCTCACGCCCCCCAGTGGATTCTTGCGTTCGGAACTGCTGTATCCATCATAGGAAATCAAAAACAGGCACAGATCCTGTGGGAGGCCGAAATACACCCGATCAAACCGGTCATCTGTGGGCGGAATCGGCAGGCCATAGGGCATGGTGTACACCGGTTTTTCTGTATACTTTCGGATGGCATTTGAAATAAACTCCGCCGGCGTCCATATCTCATCCATCAGCCGCAGTGCTGGCATCCATGCATCCGACAGCTCAGGCTGCTCCCAAAGGAAGAATCCGATATTATACCGGCCACGAAACGTGCCCAGCCCTAATTTCCACACTCCGGTCTGCAGTCCATCCGGGTTCAGATGAATCAGGTTGATACGGTAAGGCAGGGCATCCTGCTCAAACGCCCGCCAGGTATCGTTGGTTTCCGGCGCATCTCCATGAACGGATATGTTGCGCACAGAAAATGGAATTCCGCTTCTGCTCAATCCATCTGCCACCAGACGGCAGCTCTCTCCCAATCCGAAATCTCCCCGAATATATCCAATCAAATTCACACCCGGGGCATAAGATGAGGATCGTTCTATTCCTCCTGATCCCTTCAATTTGGAAAAGAGTATCACACTGTCTTTTTTTAACTTTTGACGCGTCTCAAATGGGATCAAGCTTTTCAAAATGTTCTTTACGCCCGTACAGATCCCCCCGCCTGTTCTTTATATGGAAAGGACTTCCCGGCAAATCCCGGTCAATTCTTTTGCAGACTGCTCCCAGCTGAATTTTTGAATCTGCTCCCGGCCTTTTTCAGCCAGTGTTCCCCGATGTTCCGGACTGCAAATCACACTCCAAATCCCCTGCGCAATGGAGGACACATCCTCCGGCTTGACATATACGCCTGCCTCTCCCACCACTTCTGGAAGCGATGCCGCATCCGAACAGACTACAGGGCATCCAAAGGCCATGGCCTCCAACGGGGGAATTCCAAATCCCTCATAGAGGGACGGGAACACAAATGCATCCGCATAACGATAGAGTGCATTCTTCTCCGCTCCGGAAACATAGCCGGTCAAAATAATCTGGTCTTTCCAGCGGCTTGCTGAAACCGCGCGCTGAAATTCTTCTGTTCTCCACCCCATGCCTCCGGCCAAGACAAGCTGATGGGGAATGCCCGCCTCTTCCTTGAGCTGCGCAAAGGCATGCAGAAGGCGAAGCACGTTTTTTCTCGGCTCGATGGTCCCGACATAGAGCAGATAGGGCGCGGAAATCCCATGCTTCTTTTGCAAAGAATCCAACGGCACTATCTCGTCGGAGATCGATGGTGCATTGTATACCACGCGCACGCTCTCCGGATCAATTCCCAACAGCTCCACAATCTCCCGCTTGGAAAATTGAGAAACCGTGAGAATCCTATCGCTTCTTTCCACGCTGCTGTCAATGTCGCTCCGAATCCGGTCCAGGTTCCGACGGCCCATGGTCTCGGGAAACCGCAAATACGTCATATCATGGATGGTTGTCATGATCCGTCCGGAAACCCTTGGTGGAACGATATAATCAAAAAAGATATTCAGGTCCGCTTTTGGAAAAAGCCTCTCATAGGAAATGGGCAGCATATGCCAGATTCTCCGATAGATCCCATAGGACATGCTCGTTTGGGTATGAATCGGAAACGTCATCTCCCGGAGTGCCTCGATCTGCTGCCCACGCTTGAGAAACTGGAACACATTCCCCGAGAACGCAAGTCCGTCTCCATCCCGCAGACGCCGGGCCAGTTCGTAGGTATACGTCCCAATCCCGGAGCGGTTGCCGCAGCAAGGCTGCAGCTCCAGCGCAACGTTCATCATGCCCCCTGGACCCATGCAGCAAAGTGCTTGGAGATCGCCTCCGCCGCGTCGCAGCTCTTCTCCCGGCTTTCCCCAATAGCCGTTACATACACCTTCAGCTTCGGTTCCGTGCCGGAAGGACGCACCACGGCTTCCAGTCCGCCGGAGAGGAAGAACCGCAGTACATTGGACTTGGGCAGATGAATCTCTTCCTGTGTCCCATCCCGGCGCACCAGCACCGACTGCTGATAGTCTCCCACAGCTTCCACCGGATACCCGGCGATCTCCTTCGGCGCATGCTCCCGCAGCGTGCTCATCAGCGTCTGCATCTTTGCAAAGCCTGCAGACCCTTCAAATGTGAAGGACAGCAGACGGCTCTGATAATAGCCGTAAGTCTTATACAGCTCCTCCAGCACGTCCAGCAGGGACTGCCCCTGTGCACGATAATAGGCAAACATCTCGCAGATCAGCAGCGAGGCGTTCACCGCGTCCTTGTCCCGGACAAAGCTGCCGCTGAGGTATCCGTAGCTCTCCTCAAAGCCGAAGATATACCGCTCCGGATGCCCTTCCGCTTCCAGATATCCGATCTGCTCACCAATAAACTTAAAGCCGGTCAGCACATCCCGCAGCTCCACGCCATAGTGCTCCGCGATCCGGGCCGCCATAGGAGTGGTCACGATGGTCTTGACCGCCACCGGACGCTCCGGCATGGTCCCCGCCGCCAAACGCATCTTGCAGACGAAATCCAGCAGCAGCACGCCCATCTCATTGCCGGAGATCAGCGTATATCCGTCCTCGCCCTTGACCGCTACGCCGACCCGGTCGCAGTCCGGGTCCGTCGCCAGCAGCAGATCGCTGCCGATCTTCTCCGCCCAGGCAAGCCCCACATTCAAAGCCTCCCGGATCTCCGGGTTGGGATAGGGGCAGGTGGGGAAATTTCCATCCGGATCTTTCTGCTCATCGGGAATGGTGATGTTGGTGAATCCATGCTCCTTCAGGCAGCGGGGCACGCAGGAGATTCCGGTGCCATTGAGGGGCGTATAGACAATGGACACCTCCCGGGAAACCGCGGCAGGCAGCACAGACGCCGTGGCAATGGCCGCCAGATACCGCTCCACCGTGTCCTCCCCGATATAGGTGATCCGGCCGCTCTGGAGCTGGGCCTGGAAGTCTGCCCGGGGGACATCTGCAAAGGCATCCACCCGGTCGATCTCCTGCTGGATGGCCTTGGCCGCTTCTGTGGTAATCTGGCAGCCGTCGCTGCCATACACCTTATATCCGTTATATTTTGCCGGATTATGACTAGCTGTAATCACAATTCCGCCGCAGCAGTGGAGATCCCGCACCGCGAAAGACAGTGACGGCGTGGGCATCAGCTTAGGGTAAAGGTGCACCTGGATGCCGTTGGCCGCAAAAATCGCCGCCGCCGTCTGGGCAAACAGATCTGAGTGGATCCGGCTGTCATAGGCAATGGCCACAGAGGGTGCAGAGAAATTTTTCTTGAGATAATTGCTGTATCCCTGGGTCGCCTTCCCGACGGTATACACATTCATGCGGTTGCTGCCGGCCCCCAGCACGCCCCGCAATCCGCCGGTGCCAAACTCCAGCTCCCGGTAAAACCGGTCCTCAATGGCAGCAGCGTCCTCCTGCACGGAGACCAGCTCCCCATGAATTTCTTCGTTGTCCACCGTCTCCTCCAGCCAGCGCCGGTAGGTCTCCATGAAACTCATTTACGTCACATCCTCTTCTATGATCTGATGCAGCCGCCGGGCAGAATCCTCCCAGGAAAACCGCCGGGCGTTTTCAAAACCTTTTTGAACCAATTCTGCGGAAAGCGCCGGGTCTTGCACCACCCGCAGCATTCCGTTACAGATATCTTCTTCCTGATAGGGGTCTACATACATGCATCCCGCACCGCCCACTTCCGGGAGGGAGGAGCCGTTGCTGGTTAGAACCGGGGTTCCGCACAGCTGCGCTTCCAGCACCGGGATCCCAAACCCCTCGTATAGGGTGGGGAAGGAAAACAGTGCCGCTGCCGAATACAGCGCCGGCATATCCGCATCCGGTACAAATCCGATGAAGTGTACCGCTTGGCGGTGGCGGAGCGTCCGCAAAATTTCTTCGGGATCAAATTTCCACCCCTGCTCTCCCGCAATCACCAGATGATGGGGAATCCCGCCGCGCTCCTTGGCCCGGTCAAAGGCCCGGATCATCCGTGCCAGATTCTTGCGGGGGTTATTGTTTCCAACAAATAAGATAAACTGCTCGGGCAGATGATAGCGCTGCCGCACCGCGTCCAACGCTGCCGGGTCTGTCACGGAACCCAGCTTGTCCGACGCCGCACAGGGCACCACCCGGATCTTATGGGACGGAATGCCCAGAATCTCTGTCATCATCCAGCCATCGAAAGCGTATAAAACTGTTAACCCGGAAGTTTGTAACTTCAGCTTGCCGTGTTTCTGTTTT
>ENA-UEYL01002801-UEYL01002801.1-human-gut-metagenome-genome-assembly--contig:-NODE-2801-length-12284-cov-3.103383_pt1 | contig 12284 bp, 14 predicted proteins | sample MGYA00242941_ERZ507946 | MGnify/ENA primary metagenome ERZ507946 (study PRJEB26167, sample SAMN06115482) | human gut metagenome | host: Homo sapiens | place: China:Guizhou | collected 2015-03-11...
TGCTGGGAAATGGCAACTCTTGCCCTGCGGATTTTTTCGATCAGCTCCGGCGTCGGTTCCTGAACCCGAATGGATGCTCTCTTCATTACCACACCTCCAATGGGTCAACATACTCACTGAATGGACGATCTACCATGTAGCCGAGCTGACGAAGGCGGATAGACGCCGTTGTCTTGGAGACACCGAACAACCGGCAGAAAAGACGCAGCGTTAAGTGATCACCATACGAATACCTCCCCTCGTAATTGATCAGCGGCGTTTCTGTAAACTGACACATTGCCAGGTCAACCTCTGTTTGAGGAAGCAAGATCGCCGCGCCCAAGACATTTGCTTGCCACTCGTTCCAGTCCTCGCGGGTTTTCAGCTCTCGCGGCGTATAGGCTGTCCGTGCGGAATATTTCATTTCGCAGGAAGCCTTTACCTCTTCCGATTCCAGTTGGAAGAGAATCTGATGGGCGCACTCGTGGGCAAGGGTAAATCTGCGCTTGGCGCAGAGCCGCTGCACGTTGCCGGATCGAATGAAGCTCTCGTCCAAGATGACCTGATTACGCTTCAAAGCCAGTGTGCGCGTAATACCAAGTTCCGTGATCTTGTACTCAGTGTCGGCATAGGCAGTGACACCGCAGATGCTTCCGTCCGGCGAGAGACGGGCGAATGATACGCGAAGACCGAGATAGTTCTTTGCAAACTGATCAATGGGTGTTGGCAAAGCTAATCGGTCGGGCTTGTCAGCCTCATCCCCGAAAAAGAACCGGTTGAAGTCCTTCGTTGTTGAGGCTGCAATTTCTTCAAGTTGGCGCTGGGATAAAATCATGAGCAGTTGTCCTCCTTTGCTTCGACGAACCATTTGTTTCCTTCGCTGAACAGGAAGGTTTCTTTACCGTGGATCATGACAGTATATCGGATTCCACCTCCGCTCACCCGGGAAGAAGCGGCTCTGCACTTGTACTTCAGCCGGTCAATTTGATAGATACGACCATTTGTCCAGCGGATGAACCGGGGATGAACCACACCGTTTTGGTCTACATCAAGATTGACAGAGACATATTCTTTCCTGCATTGTACCTCCATTACAATACCCTCCGTTTTTCTGCCCGCTTCACGAACAATTTTTCGTGTTTTAGATTGACAAAATCTCTGTTCATGTGGTAACATTTACACGAACAGAATTTCGTGTTACGTTCCCATTATAGCCAGAACAGATTTTCGTGTCAATCCCGTTTTGCGAAAAAGTGTTCGTGTTGATGGCAGAGAAACAGAAAGAGGTGCCTTTATGGGGTTTAAAGAACGGCTGAAAGAAAAGCGGCTTGAAGCAGGATTAACACAGGCTGAACTTGCAGAAAAGGTTTCTGTAACTGCGCGGACGATTCAGAATTACGAAATGGGTTCAAGGAAACCGGGCAACATGAAGGTGGTCGGTGATATTGCTACTGTCCTTGGCACTACTCCAGAATACCTTCTCACCAGCGCAGATGTCTATTCCGTAGAAGCCCATCAGAAGGGTGGAGCAAAAGCAGCGCGAGACATCGATGAACTGGTCGGTGAGGTGACCGGCCTGTTTGCCGGCGGCCAACTTTCCGAGGATGCGCTTGAGGGGGCAATGCGAGCCCTCAACGATGCCTATTGGATGGCCAAGGAGCGAAATAAGAAATTTACGCCCAAAAAATATCGTCAGCAGGTAGAGTAAGGCCTATCTGTGGGGCCTAAGCTGTGAGATAATAATGATGAACATCCGCAGGTCGGAGGTGGGCTTCATGACCAGTAAAATGCTCTCCAAAGTCGGCGCATCCCTGGTGCGGCGCTTCGGAACACGCGATCCCTTCCAGATTGCGAAAGAGTTGGGAATCTCTGTTCTTCTTTGTGAGGATTTTGGCTCTCTAAAAGGAATGTGCCGCGTCGTCAAACGCAATCGATTTATTTTTCTGAACAAGGATCTGGGGGACAGAATGCTCCGCATCGTCTGTGCCCATGAGCTGGGGCATGACCAGCTTCATCGGAAGCTGGCACAGGCAAACAGCCTACATGAATTCATGCTGTATGACATGACCACACGGCCAGAGTATGAGGCGAACATTGTTGCAGCAGAAATTCTGATAGACAACGAGGAGCTGCTGGACTACATCTATACTTATCAATATTCTGCCGAGCAAATCGCCAAGGCAATGGACACAGACATCAACCTGGTCGCCTTAAAAATAGCACACCTAACAGAACTCGGATACGATTTGCGGCCTGTGAATCATAGAAGTGATTTTTTAAGGTAGTGGCGAAAGTGCTGCTAGGAAGGGGTTTCTCCATGAAGTACAAGTTGTACCGTTCTTTTGGAAATTTAGATAAAGACGTTCGTAGGCATGAGCTAGTTGCTGTGGAGTATGGTACGAATCTGGAAGCAGTGACGGATGCCCTTATTCATGCGGTATCCGATGATCTGGCGGGAACACCTGAATACGCGAGTTATAAAACCGCTGCTTTTGCACCAGCTCCAGTCAAGGAGTTTCGTCGTGTTCGGAGGTACGACTATGAGATGACAGGAATTGTTTATCCAACTTATGCGGACAAGAATATCCTGATTGACTACGGTATTGTTGAGGAAAACGAACTCGAGAATTAATGTTACACCCAATTTCGAGCAGCGTTTTGGCGTTAAATAGCGAGAATCCAGAGGGGGCAGTTTTAGTATGAAGCAAAGGTCCTATATCGCAATCGACCTCAAGAGCTTCTATGCCTCCGTCGAGTGCCGGGAGAGAGGTCTCGATCCTCTGGATACCAACTTGGTGGTTGCCGACGAGAGCCGTACCGACAAGACCATCTGCCTTGCCGTTACGCCGTCCTTAAAGGCCTATGGGATTTCAGGTCGTGCTCGTCTGTTTGAGGTGGTCCAGCAGGTGAAGGAGGCCAACCGTGGTCGGCTTCACGATGCGCCTGGGCATCGATTTTCTGGAAAGTCTTGCTTTCTCTCTGAATTAAATGCCACACCGGGGCTGGAGATCGACTATCTGATTGCACCACCGCGTATGGCCTACTACATGGAGTACAGCACACGCATCTACAGCATCTATCTGAAATATATTGCTCCAGAGGATATCATCGTATACTCCATTGATGAAGTGTTCATGGATGTCAGCGATTATCTATCCACCTACAAACTTACCCCCAGAGAACTTGCAATGAAAATTATCCTGGATGTGATCGAGAATACCGGAATTACAGCCACTGCAGGTATTGGTACGAATCTTTATTTATGTAAAGTCGCAATGGATATCTTGGCAAAACATATCCCTGCGGATGAGAACGGCGTGCGCATCGCAGAGCTGGATGAGATGACCTACCGTCAGACCATGTGGTCGCACCAGCCACTCACCGATTTCTGGCGGGTTGGACGTGGATACGCCAAGAAGTTAGAGGCACACGGAATGTTTACCATGGGCGATGTTGCGCGAATGTCGGTATACAATGAGGATCTTCTTTACCAGCTCTTTGGGAAAAACGCTGAGTTGTTGATTGACCATTCGTGGGGCTGGGAACCCTGTACCATCCAAGCGGTTAAGGCATATCATCCCAGTGAAAACAGCCTTGGTTCCGGTCAGGTTCTGCATTGCCCGTATTCCGCAGAAAGGGCTCGGTTGGTGCTGAGAGAAATGGCAGAGCAACTGGCACTGGATTTGGTGAGTAAGAAGCTGATGACCGACCAGATTGTCCTGACGGTCGGCTATGACATTGAGAACCTAACTGATCCGGCGCGGCGAAATCGGTATCATGGCCCAATAGTCAAGGATCACTATGGCCGCGAGGTTCCAAAGCACGCCCATGGAACCGAGCGCCTGAACGATTATACCTCCTCTACAAAGAAAATCATGGGGGCAGCTACAGCGCTCTTTGATCGTATTGTGAATACCGACCTCATGGTGCGGCGACTTAACATCGTTGCGGGTTGGGTGATTTCAGAGAGTGAGGCGATGACCAGAGAGGGCGAATTTGAGCAGATGGATCTGTTCACCGATTATGCTGCCGTTGAGGCTCGTCGAAAACAAGAGCAAGCAGAACTGGATCGGGAGCGAAAAATGCAGGAGGTTATGCTCACTATTAAGAAGATGGTGCCCATACGAACTATGAATTATCGGCGCATAGACCGCACGGTTGCAGGACATATTCGACCCATCCGTTACATCTGTACCCTCAGTCTGTGAGGGGGAACATCGTATAGGAGAAGGCGGCAGCGGGATGAATCTGCTGTGGCTGCAGATAAACTTTGCGCGCTTCCAAGCTGAGGAGTTTACACTGAATTTGGGATGGACGCTATGCCCGTGTCAGCCTGCCCAGTGGAAACTTCAGCAGCACACACGCTTCTGTAACGGCTGTGTCGGCTGACAGAAGCGTGGAATGGGCTGGAACTTTAATCAGTTTTTGTGGATACAGTGGTCAAAACATCCATAGACTCCCTTGAGCCGCTGGCGGCTCAAGGGAGTTTTTTACGATAAATTCAGATTCCTCGATAAATCTCGGTTTGCCCTTGCATAAAGAAAAAAATAAATGTATGATTATTAGACACTTGATTGTGAGGAGTGCAGAGAAGAATGTCCATTGAAACGTCGAAAAAGAAAAAAGGCATCCAGACGCCCCACACGTACATTATTCTGTTTCTGATCGTGTTGGTTGTCTGTCTGCTGACCTACGTGATTCCTGCCGGCCAGTTTGAGCGCCAGGAGGACGCCAGCGGCCGTATGCTGATTGTACCGGGTACATACACTCAGGTGGAATCGTCACCGGTTTCGCCGCTGGAAATCCCCATGGCTTTTGTGAGAACTCTGGGCAGCTCCAGCGTAAACGAGATCATCTTCTTTATTTTCATCATCGGCGGCGCCTTTGAGCTGATTATGCAGACAGGGATGATCACCGCCTTTTGTGCCAAGCTGGGCAAGATGTTTGCAGGAAAAGAAAAGCTGCTCATCCCCATCTTCATTACGGTCTTTGCCGTAGGCGGCTTCACCATGGGAATGTCTGTGGAGGTCCTGGTGTTTGTGCCTATTGGGATTGCAGTAGCCAAGGCGGTGGGCTATGATACCATCACAGGCACAGCCATGATCGCTATGGGCTCTATCGTGGGCTTTACGGCGGGCATCTATAATCCCTTTAATGTGGGTGTGGCTCAGTCCATTGCGGGTGTGACTCCCATGTTCTCCGGAGCCTGGTATCGCTGGATTATCCTGGTGGCCTTTATTGTTGTGACCAGCCTGTATATTATTCATTACGCGGAGAAGGTAAAGAAGAATCCCTCCAAGAACCTGATGGGGAACGAGGATTCCAACCTGGAGGATGTGGATGTATCTGCCATTGAAGTGACCGGACGGCACAAGCTGATCCTTCTGGCCGTTGTCATCGCGTTTGCCGTTTTGATTTACGGCGTGGCCTACTTGGGATGGTTTATCACCGAAATGGCTACTTTGTTTTTGGTGCTGGGTGTGGTATGCGGTATTCTGGCCGGGTTCAGCGGCAACAAGATCTGCGATCTGTATGTGCAGGGCATGGCCAATATCACCTTCGGTGCGATGATTGTGGGAGTGGCCGGTACGATCAATACCGTTATGGTGGACGGCATGATTATTGATACCATTATCAATGCCCTGGCCAATGCGATTGTGGCACTGCCCAGCTCGGTAAAGATCATCGGTATGTTCCTGGTGCAGACCGTCATCAATCTGCCCATCAACTCTGGCACGGGCCAGGCGGCAGCCACCATGCCGATCATGGCGCCTGTGGGCGATCTGGTGGGCCTGACTCGCCAGAGCACTGTGCTGGCCTTCCAACTGGGTGACGGCCTGACCAATGCCATCTACCCCACTTCCTCCACCATGCTGGGATTTTTGGCTGCGTCCAAGATTCCCTATTCCGTGTGGCTGAAGTACGTCATTAAGCTGGTGATTTTGCTCAGCCTGGTTTCTATGGCCTTCCTGGCTTTGGCTGTAGTGATCGGTTACTGATCCGTTTAGAGCTGGCCGCCGCAACTGTATGGTGCGACGGCAGGATATTATAGATTTCAAAGATATGGGATGGGACATGCCATGGAAGAAATTCAGAAGCAAATTGCGAATATCGTTTCAGAGCTGATGCCGCAGCTGTGCGCGCTGAGCGACGAAATTTTTGATTACGCCGAGCCGGGCTATGAGGAGTACCGCTCCTCAGCCGCGCTAACAAAGTGGCTGCGAGCCCACGATTTTGAAGTAACCATTCCCTACGCTGGGCTGGATACGGCTTTTTGTGCCGTGTACCGCCACAAGGGAGGGCGGGCTGCCGGAGGGCGCGCGATAGGATTTTTAGGGGAATATGATGCGCTGCGGGGCCAGGGACATGGCTGCGCCCACCATATGCAGACCCCTGCCATGATCGGCGCGGCAATGGCTCTGCGGGGAGTGCTGGAATCTTCGGACCAGCCCTTTGAGATCCATGTGATCGGGACGCCCAGCGAGGAGTCGTTGGACGGAGGCAAAAACGAGATGGCCGCCCACGGCGGGTTTGACCATATTGATGTGGCCTTCATGGTGCACGGCAGCACATTGACCCAGCTGGAGACGCCCTCTCTGGCTCTGATCGAGATGGATGTGGAATTTCACGGCAAAACCGCTCACGCGGGTATCGCGCCTTATGCTGGGCGCAGCGCAGTGGATGCGGTGACCATGCTGCAGACAGGGCTTGGGCTCATGCGCAATCACCTCAAGGATTCCAGCCGGGTGAGCAATATTGTGCTGGCTGGGGGGACGGCAGTCAACTCCGTGCCCGATTTTGCCAAGGTTAAGGTAGAGATCCGCCACTCCTCCATGGCGTATCTGGAGAGCGTGGAGCAGTGGACCCGGGAGATTGCCCAGGCTGCTGCCATGGCTACCCAGACACAGGTACAAATTACCCCTGTGGCGCATATTTACAACACCACCATCAATGATGCCATGGGTGCGCTGCTGATGGAGTGTGCAGAAAAATTTGCGTGTGACGGAATTGCTCCGCCCCGGAAGGACTGCGGTTCTACCGATTTCGGCGCGGTGACCCACCGGCTGCCCAGCTGCTGCCTGCGGGTAAAAACCATCGAGACAGATGATCCTCCTCACACGGACACATGGGTAAAGACCGGGAAAGAGGCGCGGGCTCATCAGGGCATCTATGACGGTGCTGTGTGCTGTGCACTGGCCGCCTTCCGCCTTGTGACGGATGAGGATGCCTGGCAGGATGTGTACCAGTGTTTCCTTGCGCACCAAAAGGAGAATTGAGGAATGGAAGAACTCTCACGGGAATGCCTGATGGAGACACTGGATGTGTTTTCCAGGCTGAAGCGCATCGGCGGTTCGGAAGATGAGCACCGTGCCTGCGGCTATCTGATCAAGAAGCTGCAGGAATGGGGCATTCCATGCCGCGTGTATGAGTGTGACGGATATGTCTCCACTCCTATAGAAGCGTCAGTTACTGTAGAGGGGATGGAGCAGACCTTTGCAGCCCTTCCCCGTTCCTTCTCCGCCCATTGTCCGGACGGAGTGACCGCCCCCTTGTTTTACGATGTCCATGCCCACGACCAGCTGAAGCCCAGACAGGAGCAGGATTGGTACGCGGGGGCGCGGGGCTGCATCGTGATTGGGGACAATTTTTATGAGGACTATGTTCAAAAGCTGCGGGGGTACGGTGTAAAGGGCCTGATCCACCTGTGGACCAGCGAGGAGCCCGTGCTTCACTACGAGACGGTCAGCCCTGTGTGGGGCACCGCGGAGCCTGAAAACGGAAAAACCTATCCTGATTTTCCGGTGGTGGGCCTGAGAAGCTGTGACAGAGACGCCATTCTGCCCTTGCTGACGCCTGGAGCCTGCAGCCGTACCGCGACGGTGCGCAGCGTACTGCAGTGTGGATGTGTGCGTCTTCAGATCCCTGTAGCCGAGCTGGCCGGTGAAACGCCGGAGTATGTGCTGGTGGGCAGCCACTATGACTCCTGGGATTATGGTGTGACGGATAATGCCACCGGGAATGCCGCTGTGTTGGAACTGGCACGGGTACTGTCCCAGAAGCAGCTGCGGCGGGGTGTCAAAATCGCGTGGTGGCCGGCCCACTCCAACGGACGGTATGCCGGGAGCACTTGGTACTGCGATGAGCAGTTTGAGGACCTGGATGCCCGTTGTGTGGCGCTGGTCAACATGGACTCTCCCGGCTGTATGGGAGCGCAGGAGATCGGGTTTTCCACGTCCGGTGTGGCAGGGGATACCCTTGGGGATATCCTGCGTCGGTGCACCGGGCAGGCTGAGGTGGTGATCCGCCCGCTGGGGCGGGGATCAGACCTGTCATTTTTCGGGCCGCGCATTCCCATCCAGGTGTCCTTTGACTTTTATCAGGCGCCGCCCAACCGTGGCCGCTGGCACTGTGCAGGCAGCGGCGGAGGCTGGTGGTTTCTCAATACGGGCGTTCCCCACTATGTGGAATTCACGGAGGAGCTGGACGGCGTGGACGTAAAGGGTCTGGGACGGATGATCCGTCACGACACGGCGCGTTTTCCGCAGGGTACGAACGTCAATTTCGCAGAGATCGCAGGCGAGGGCGAAATCCGGATGCGGACCTACGAACGGGGCGTCGAAAACGAAACGCTGGCCTGCGGCACGGGAGCCACGGCCGCGGCGATCATAACCAATTACGCTTTGCAGCACGAAACGACCAAATACCGAATCACGGTGCCCGGAGGCGAACTACACGTACGCTTCTCGCATGAACCCGGCACGCAGACCTATACGGATATCCGGCTTACGGGCCGCGCGCGGCGCGTCTTCAAAGGGGTATTCGAAACCGACAATTTCTAAACCACTCATCTTTTCCCATCCATGAAAACACAAAAGGGAATTCGCGAACATGAAGCGGACGAACTTCGGAAAGCCAAACGTCTCGAACCGATGCGCAAAAGCGGCAAGGAGCGCCATTCGCTCTACCGTTCGATTGACGAAGAGGAGGAAGAACTCATGCCCCGGCGCGAATCCGTACTCGACTACCTCGACGATCAGGACGAGGAGTAACCCCTGTAATCATGACTGAAAAATTTATTATGGCCGGCTCCACGGCCCTGCACGTCTGCGACTCGCAGGCCGGAGACAAATGCGTCGTGCTGCTGCACGGCTATCTCGAATCGCTGCTCGTCTGGGAGGATTTCGTACCTTATCTATATAAGGAGGTGCGCGTGGTGACACTCGATCTGCCGGGCCACGGCATTTCGGTGGTGACGGGCGCGGTCCACACGATGGATTTTCTGGCCGACACGGTCGCCGACGCGCTCAAAGCCCTCGGCATCGGACGCTGCACGCTCGTAGGACATTCGATGGGCGGATACGTGGCGCTGGCTTTCTGCGAACGCCATCCCGAAATGCTCGACGGCGTGGTGTTGCTCAGCTCCACACCCAATCCCGACACGCCGGAGAAGGCCGAAAACCGCCGCAGGGAGATCGCGCTCGTCGAGGCCGGGAAGAAAGAGATGCTGGCACGAGTAGCTCCCGCCGCAGGATTCGCCGAAGAGAACCGCGCCCGCATGCGGGACGAAATCGAAGACCTTACCGAGCAGGTTTTCGTCACCGAAGACGAGGGAATCGTAGCCCTGCTGGGCGGCATGATCGCCCGCAGGGACCAGAACGAAATGCTGCGCACGTCGAAGGTCCCGCAGCTCTTTATCCTCGGCCGGAAAGACGGTTACATACCGCCCGAAGCCGCCGAAAAGATGGTTGCGGAACACCCGCAGGCACAGGTCGTATGGCTGGAAAATTCGGGACACATGGGATTCCTCGAAGAGCCGGAAGCGGCGGCTCAGGCGATACTGGATTTCGTCCACGATGAAAAAATCGGATAGCGCGAAAAAATTGTTCGGGCGATAATTTCTCCGGGGTTCAGCCGGCGCGATTCGATCCTATTCCCGGAACAGACCAAACTGATCCCGCCGCGCCTCATCGGCTGCGGCAGGATATAAAACCTTTGAACGATGAACGAAGAGATGCGATTCTGTCAGAGCTGCGGCATGCCGATGCAGGCGGCTGGCGACTTCGGCACGGAAGCCGACGGCGGCGCGAGCGCGGACTACTGCGTCTATTGCTACAAAAACGGCGCCTTTACCGAAGCGTGCACGATGGAAGAGATGATCCGGCACTGCGCCGGGTTTCACGAAGAATTCCGCGACGAGAACGGCAAAAGCTATACCCGTGAAGAGGCTGTCAGGCTGATGCGGGAGTATTTTCCGACGCTCAAGCGATGGAGCAAATAACGGAACGGGCCGGAAATTCCGGTCCGTTTTTGTATCCGCAGCAGAATTGCGCTATATTTGTCCCGAAAAAAACCACAAACGCTAATTAAAACATAATTGAAATGAAAAAACTTTTCTTTATGGGCTTTGCCCTGCTTCTGTGCGCCATGTGGCCCGCCGACGCCGCAGCCCAGCTGAAAATCGGCGGCAGGAAACTCAACACCGGGAAACTGCTCGAAGCGGGAAAGGACGTGGCCAAAGCCGTGACATTGAGCGACAAGGACATTGCCGACCTGAGCCGCGAAGCGGTCGAATGGATGGATGCCAACAACCCCATCGCCGACGAAACGACCGAATACGGCGCACGTCTCAAGCGGCTGACCGAGGGAATCACCGAGATCAACGGACTGCCGCTCAACTTCAAGGTCTACCATGTCGTGGACGTCAATGCCTTCGCCTGCGGCGACGGTTCGATCCGCGTATTCAGCGCCCTGATGGACCTGATGGACGACGACGAACTGATGGCGATCATCGGTCATGAAATCGGCCATGTGGTACATGCCGACGTAAAACACGCGATGAAAAACGCCTACCTCTCATCGGCGGCGCGCAATGCGGCAGGAGCCGCCGAGGGCAGCACGCTGGCCAAGCTGAGCGACTCGCAGCTCGGCGAGGTCGTGACGGCATTCACCGGCGCCCAGTTCTCGCAGAAGCAGGAATACGCAGCCGACGAATACGGATTCGAATTCTCCGTAAAGAACGGTTTCAGCCCCTACGGCATGGGCAATTCGCTGAACAAGCTGGTCGAGCTTTCCAAGGGAGCGAAGTCCTCGACGGTACAGAAAATGTTCTCTTCGCATCCTGACAGCGAAAAACGCGCTGCGCGCATGAAAGAGAAAGCCGATGCCTACACGGCCGCACAACAGCAGTAGATCGTCAAGCCGCAGCGGAGTCCCCGCGTTCAACGGCCGAGAAATCCGGCAACGACCATATTCGGAATAAAACCGACTGTCCGGAATAAAACCCGCCGCAGCAGTACGCCAGCCTTCGCATCGGCACACTCATACAACAGAAAAGCCGCCCCAAAAGGGGCGGCTTTTTTGCATATCCCGCTATTTTATCAGCGGCTGACAGACAGGACAGTAATAGACGGCCCCGCCCAGATAAGCCTCCTTGACAATCGCACCGCCGCAGCCCGGACAAGGCTCCGCGAAGGTATTTTTAGAGAGCAGGGTCTTGTAGCCGCCGGACTGGCCCAGCAAATCTTTCTCCGTATCGCGTCCGCCGCGATCCGCCATATCCCTCAGAGTCGATTTCACCGATGAATACATCCGCCCCAGTTCTGCATCACCCAGCGTCGCCAACCTGCGCTTGGGGTGAATATGCGACTTGAACAAGATATCCTGCAAAACACCGTTTCCGAGTCCGGGAATACGCTGTTCCGTCGCCAAGAACGCCTTTGCCGACAAATTGGACTTGGCATCGGAGATAAGCCGGCCGAAACAGGCTTCATCGAAAGTGTCGTCCAGCGGAGAGGGCTTCGAGAGTGCGCCGAGATAATACGGATTGTCGAAGTGCTTCCGGAATGCGATGATCCCGCCGTACATAGCGACCGTAAAAACCAGAAAACTATCGTCGTCGAAAGCGATCAGAAGCTGATATTTCGGCGGAACCTCCGCTCCGGGCGCATGATAACGCAGATTGACGCCGTCGGAAAGAGCGATATGCGTCTCATCGTCCAGAAGCAGGTCGATGAATGCTCCGTGCCCTTCGGCGGCACGAACCGTTTTACCGACGAGTCGTGCCCGGTAATCGGCCGGATCTCCCAAGTACCAAGTAAATTTGTGGGGATGGGTGGCATTGAATACATCCGTGACCGTACGGCCGGAGAGCATATCGGCAGCTTGCCGTGCAAACGAGTAAGATTCGGGAATTTCGAGCATTTTTTCAATTTCAGGTGTTGCAGCAAAGATAATCAAATTTCCATACGATGCCGGTGCTCAACCCCCATTTCGGCAATTCCGATTTTTTATATATATTTGCGGAG
>ENA-UEYL01002803-UEYL01002803.1-human-gut-metagenome-genome-assembly--contig:-NODE-2803-length-12273-cov-3.017137_pt1 | contig 12273 bp, 7 predicted proteins | sample MGYA00242941_ERZ507946 | MGnify/ENA primary metagenome ERZ507946 (study PRJEB26167, sample SAMN06115482) | human gut metagenome | host: Homo sapiens | place: China:Guizhou | collected 2015-03-11...
CATAGAATCCGCCCCCAAGAGATGAATCTCATCTCGTCCAGAACAGCAATTCATAAATAAAACAACAGGAAAACAAAATGACCTTCCAACTGACTCGCCGAGCCCTGCTGCAGGGAGCCGGCATCACGCTTGCCGGAAGCGTCTGTCCGCTTACCGCCGTGGCGTCAGGTGTCAAAAAAGCGATTGACGCGATGCCTGACATGTATTGGGGTGCCTGCGTGGTGAACTGCGGCAACCGCTGCGCCCTCCGTGTCTTTACGAAGAACGGCCAGGTGATCCGGATCGAGACCGATAACACATCGAACCCCTGCTGCCCCCAGCCCTATCAGCTGCGGGCGTGCCTCAGAGGCCGCTCCATGCGGCAGCGCCTCTATAACCCCGATCGCCTGAAGTTCCCGATGAAGCGGGTCGGCGAGCGGGGAGAAGCGAAATTTGAGCGGATCTCGTGGGATGAGGCCTATCAGCTGATCGCCGATAACTGGCAGCGGATCCTGAAGAACTACGGCCCGGACTCCGTTTACATCAACTACGCGACGGCGCAGCAGACGTCGGTCAGCGGCTCGAACTGCTGGAAGCGTCTCGCGAACCTCACGGGCGGCTACCTGAATTGGAAAGGTTCCTACTCCTCCGCCCAGATCACTGCGGCCTTCCCGATGACCTACGGCCGCAAGGTCGCGTCCTCTCCCACCGAAATCGCCCACGCGAAGCTCTACGTGTCGTTCGGTGACAACCTCTCTGTCACCCGGATTTCCGGCGGCTCGATGTCCTGGCAGTTCCTGCAGGCGATTGAGAAGAACCACGTGAAGACGATCGTGATTGATCCGATCTGCACGGATACGGTGGCGGGGAAAGTGAATCAGTGGATCCCGATCCTCCCCGGGACAGACGCCGCGCTCTGCGAAGCGCTCGCCTACGAATTCATCACCCACAACTGGGTGGATCAGGAGTTCCTCGATAAGTACTGCGTCGGCTACGACGAGAAGACCCTCCCGAAGAGCGCCCCGAAGAACGGCGACTACAAGTCCTACATCCTCGGGAAGGCGGACGGCGTCGCGAAGACCCCGGCGTACGCCTCGGCCATTACCGGTATTCCTGAAGAAACAATCATCGCCCTTGCCCGCGAGATGGGAACAACAAAGCCTGTCTTTGTCGCCCAGGGACTCGGGCCGCAGCGCCGCGCAAACGGCGAGGAAACGGCACGGGCAATCGCGATGCTTCCGATTCTTCTTGGTCAGGTGGGTCTCCCCGGCACGTCAAGCGGCATGGAAGAGTGCGGCACCGACTGGTGGCCAATCGGAATCCCCCGCGGCAATAACCCCGTGAAAGCCTCGATCCCGAGCTTCATGTGGACAGAGGCGATTCTGCGGGGGCACGAGATGACGGCAACGCACGACGGTGTGAAGGGTGTCGACCGGCTGAAGAACGACATCAAGATGGTGATCAATTCGGGCGGCAACATCCTCATCAACCAGCATAGCGACTGCGGCCGCACGGATAAGATCCTCCGCGACACGTCGAAATGCGAATTCATCGTGGTCTGCGACAACATGATGACCGCGTCCTGCCGGTACGCGGATGTGCTCCTCCCGGATACCCTCGGAAACGAAACCGAGGATCTCGTCGGAAACGGCGACTCGATGGGTGAGACCGCCTTTATCACGCCGATCCACAAAGCCGTGAACCCGCAGTGGGAACAGCGGTCTACCTGGGAAATCTGCCGCGGGATCGCGGAGAAGATGGGGCTTGAAGCCGCCTACACCGAAGGCCGCACGCAGCGGGGGTGGATTGAGTGGACGTACGAGCAGAACCGGAAGCAGAATCCTGAGCTCCCGGACTTCAAGACCTTCTGGGCCACGGGGCCGCATCAGCTCCTGCACCTCAAGTGGGACCGGATCGCGTTCTCGGACTTCCGGGCGGACCCCGCGATGCATCCGCTGAAGACCCCGTCCGGCAAGATTGAGATCTATTCCGAGCAGCTCGCGAAGATCGCGGAAACGTGGACGCTTCCGAAGGGCGACGTGATCACGGCGCTCCCGAAATTTGTCCGCACGTGGGAAATGGCGGGAGACCCAAAGGCGAAGACCTATCCGCTCCAGTGCTACGGCTACCACGGTCACGGCCGCGTTCACTCTTCCTTCCATAACCTCCCCTGGGTGCGCGAGGCCCACCCGGACCGCGTTCTTGTGAATCCGGTGAACGCCGAGGAACGGGGGCTCTTTGAGGGGCAGAAGGTGCGTGTGTTCAATGACCGCGGCGCGATTGAGATCGCGGTCCACATCACGCCCCGCATCATTCCGGGTGTCTGCGCGCTCCCGCAGGGCGCGTGGTACCGCCCGGTGAAGAAGAACGGGAAGACGGTGGATATCGGAGGCTGCATCAATACGCTCACAAGCCCCCGCCCGAGTCCGCTCGCGAAGGGCAATCCCTCGCACACGAACCTCGTGCAGATTGAACCGATCAGCGCCTGAACTGGAGAAACAACATGAAGCAGCTTGGATTTTTCTTTGACGCAAGGCGCTGCAACGGATGCAAAACGTGCGTAGTCGCCTGCAAGGACGCCCATAACCTGCCGGTCGGGCGGAATTTCCGCCACGTGCTGGAAGTGACGGATGGCAAGTGGTCGAAAGACCCGAAGTCCGGTGCCTGGAAGCAGAACGTCTACGCGTACTACCTCTCGATCGCCTGCAATCACTGCTCAGACCCCGCCTGCGTGAAGGCGTGCCCGACGGGCGCACACCACAAGCGGACGGAGGACGGGCTGGTCGTCATCAACACCGATAAGTGCATCGGGTACGGGAACTGCGCGAAGGCCTGCCCCTACGGCGCGCCGGAGCTTGATGAAAAGGCTCACAAAATGACGAAGTGCGACGCGTGTCTCAACCGGCTCGAACAGGGCCTTCAGCCGATCTGCGTTGAGGCGTGCCCGCAGCGCGCGCTCGAATTCGGGGATATTGAGGAACTCCGGAAGAAGCACGGGAACGTCGACACGATTTACCCGCTTCCGCAGCCGGCCGCGACTTAAAGAACTAACGAAAGCAAACCCCTTCTCTCCTTCACCGCGGCTCTGAGTCCACCAGGGCCGCGGCGTTTTTTTCCTGTCACACCGTTCCCTTCATACCGATATTTTTCTCTTATATTCCGAAGCCTTAAACGAAGAAACTTTGATTCAGTCCGCACCCGGGGTCAGAAGGCATTTCGTTTAGTGTTTTATTTAATAACAGCAAAATCCCATATACTGTCTATGTCTCGCTGAATCAATACCTATCAAGCAATCGGGGAATGAGAATGTCTTCAGAAACTGAGCTGACAAACGCCATCATCAGCATGGTGATTGAGGCCTGGCGGTTCAAGGGCAACTATGAGCGGCTGCTTACAGGACTTAAGCCGGCTGAACAGAAACGCTATCTGAATCAATTCAACTGGTACTTCAAAAAGGCGGCTGAGGGACTCGAGTCCGCGGGGCTTCGGGTCGCGGAATTCCCGGTTGGCATGGCATTTGACCCGGGACTCAAGATTTCCGCCGTGAATCTTGAAGATTTCCAGCCTGGCGACCCGCTCGTGATCAAGCAGATTCTGGAACCCACGATTCTGGCCTCCGATGACCGCATTGCCCATGTTGGTTCCGTCATTCTGGAGAAAGCCGCCAAATGAGTACGTATATTGGAATCGATCTCGGCACGACGAACAGCGCCCTCTGTTCCTATGACGGAGCGGAAACCCGGATCTGGAAGAGCCCTGAACAGAATGACGTGACTCCGTCCGCCATTTCCTATGACCGCCGCGGAAACCGCCTGGTCGGCCAGCGCGCCTATCAGGCCGCGGCCGCGAACCCCGATAATGCCGCAGTGCTTTTCAAGCGCCTCATGGGAACCTCAACCCCGATCCATATCCGGGCGCTGGGAAAGGATTTGACGCCTGAGGAGTGCTCCGCGGAGGTGCTGAGAACGCTGTTCAGCTACCTTCCGGAAGAAATCCGAAACGCGCCGGATCTCGGCACTGTGATCACGGTGCCCGCGGCCTTCAATCAGATGCAGCGCGACGCGACGACAGAGGCCGCCCGAATGGCCGGTATCGGCCGCGTGGCGCTGATGCAGGAGCCGGTTGCCGCCGTGATGAGCGTTATGAAGGCTCATCAGATCGATGGCACATTCCTCATTTATGACCTGGGCGGCGGAACCCTCGATATCGCGATCGCGCAAAGCACCGCGGGCCGCGTGAGTCTTCTCTCGCACGGCGGCATCGCGCTCTGCGGCGGCCGGGACTTTGATCGCCGCGTGAGGGAAAGCATCGTGAAGCCCTGGCTCACGGCCAACTTTGACCTTCCCGAAGACTTCTCGATTCATCCGAAATACCGCCGTCTGATGCGGATGGCAGCCCTCGCGGTGGAACGCGCGAAGATTGAGCTCTCAGCGAAAGACTCCGCCACGATCAGCCTCTCTGAAGCGGAGACGCAGTGCGCCGACGAGTGCGGGAGCGAAATCTATATCGACTGCGATCTGACGCGCGATGATTTCAACCAGCTGATCGCTGACTGCGTTGATAAGTCAATCACGGCGGCCCGCGAAGCGATCCAGAAGGCCGGGCTTTCGCCGTTTGATATTGAGCGGATCGTGTTCATCGGGGGGCCCACGAACTATAAGCCGCTCCGCGATAGGGTCGGTCGGGAGCTCGGTGTGGAAGGGAGCACGGAAGTGAACCCGATGACCGCCGTGGCGGAAGGGGCGGCAATCTTCGCTGAGTCCATCGACTGGACCACGAAGGATAATGCCCGGAAATCCTCGAAAGGCTCTCTTTCCACGGGAGGCGATCTCAAACTCACGCTGAACTACATCGCGAGGACGCCTGAAACGAGTGCCCGGGTCATGGTGCAGAGCGGGGAGCCGATTCCTCCGGGATGCGAATTCCAGATTGACAGCCTCGATACGGGGTGGACCTCGGGCCGCGTGCCGCTCGCGAACGGCGCCTTCATCACGGTGATGCTCCCGAAACCGAACATCAATATTTTCAGTGTTTCGGCGTTTGACGCTGAAGGCAACCCGCTGAAGCTCGCCCAGTCCTCCATCATGATCACGAGGACCGCGGCCACGATCGAAGCGATCCCGGCCTCCTATTCGATTGGGGTTGAAGTGCTCGATAAGGTCGGCGGGGATCCGTCACTCGACTTCCTTATCCGTGCCGGTGACCCGCTCCCAAAGAAGGGGAAAAAGGTCTTCAAGGCCGCGCGGACTCTGAAAGCCGGCTCTAACGAGTCCATCAACATCAAGATCTGGGAAGGTGAAATCGAAGACCCGATCACGGATAACCGCCCGATCGGCGTCCTGAAGATCGAGGGCGATGACTTTGAGAACGGGATCATTGAGACAGGCGCCGATCTGATCTGTGAGTATGAGATCGATGACTCAGGCACCATCCGTCTTGAGGTCTCGGTGCCAAGCGTAAGCGGTGTCTTCTCTGCCGGCCACAATTTCTACTCCCGCCAGGAAAGCGCCATCAACTACTCGGACGCCGCGGAGCTGGTCGTGAATGACGCTGACAGCACGCTGGAACGCGTGAAGCGGATCAGTGACGTGGTGATCGACCCGGAGCTTGACCGTCTGACACGGCGCCTCACCCGGGTCCGCAGCCTGAATCCCGATAAGGCACAGACTGAGGACACGCAGGAAGCGATGGAAACGGTGCTCGAGTCACGCCGCAAACTCGCCTCTATCCGGAAGGCTCACCTGAAGGAAATCCGCCAGGCTGAGCTTGATGATGAAGTCCGGGAGTTCAACGACTTCGCCCGCGCTGACGCGAACCCGACCGAAATTCAGTCGTTCGAGTATCAGCAGCAGGCCGCGCAGCGGATTATTGACCGCAATGAGCCGGGGTTTGAGGGATGCCTCAGACGGATCCGCTCGAACACCTTCAGGATCCGGTGGCGTGACCCGAAGTACGTGGTCTCGTACTTCCGCTACTACACCGATAACCCGCATTGGTACCGCGACAAAGCCCGCTTCCAGGAGCTGCTGAAGCGCGGCTGCGGCAGTATCGCCAATCGGAATTATGACGAGCTGCGGGAAATTGTCTATGAGCTGAATTCGATCGTATTCCGGGACGGATCGGATGACGCGGATCTTGCTTCAGACGCGAACATTCTCCGCGGCTGAAGCATAACGAAAGATCTGTCATTCGTTACCTGTCTTTTCCTCTGGCGGACTGATGCCCGCCGGAGGTCCGGAGATCGGTCCGGTAAGCCTCGTATCCGGCAATCCGGCCGCGTCACACCGATAGCGCCGGGGCTATCTCCGCATTATCATTTGTAACCACGAAAACAACCTCAGATCAGGGGAAATTTCATGTCAGAAGCAGAGCTGAAAAATTCCATCGTCAGCATGGTGGTCGAGGCCTGGCGTTTCGCCGGCGTCTATCAGCGACTCCGCGTCAAACTCGATTTCGCCGGGCAGAAGCGCGGTGACAGCCAGTTCCAATGGTTTTTCAAGAAAACGCTGGAAGGACTTGAAGCCGCCGACATGAAAATCGCGGAAATCCCGCTTGGACTCCCCTACGATCCGGGGCTTCCCGTGACAGCAGTCAATCTCGACGAATTTGAGCCCGATGATCAGCTGATTATTCAGCAGATTCTCGAACCCACAATTCTCGATTCCCAAAACCACATCACCCACATCGGTTCCGTGATTCTCGCAAAGGTAAATAAATGAGTTATTACATTGGCATTGACCTCGGCACGACTAACAGCGCCATCTGTTCCTATGACGGCAAAGAAACACGGATCTGGAAGAGCCCCGAACAGAATGACGTCACGCCATCCGCGATTTCCTACGACCGCCGCGGCAACCGTCTCGTCGGTCAGCGCGCCTATCAGGCCGCTGCCGCGAACCCCGATAACGCGGCGGTGTTCTTTAAGCGTCTGATGGGTACCTCAACCCCGATTCATATCAAGGCGCTTGGCAAAGACATGACGCCTGAAGAGTGCTCGGCTGAGATTCTGCGGACGCTTTTCGGCTACCTCCCGGAGGAAATCCGCAAGGATCCTGAAACCGGAACCGTGATCACCGTGCCGGCCGCGTTTAATCAGATGCAGCGTGACGCGACCACTCAGGCCGCGAATATGGCCGGCATCGGCCGTGTCGCCCTCATGCAGGAACCGGTTGCCGCCGTGATGAGCGTGATGAAAGCGCATAACAGTGACGGCACGTTCCTCATTTATGACCTGGGCGGCGGAACGCTGGATATCGCTATCGCGGAAAGCATCGGGGGCCGCGTGAACCTGCTTTCGCACGGCGGCATCGCGCTTTGCGGCGGCCGCGACTTCGACCGCCGCGTGATGGACAGCGTCGTGAAGCCCTGGCTCATCGAGAACTTTGAGCTGCCGGAAGACTTCGCGATTAACACGAAGTACAAGCGCCTGATGCGTATGGCCGCGCTCGCCGCGGAACGCGCGAAGATTGAGCTTTCCGCGAAAGATACCGCGACGATCAACCTCTCGGAAGCCGAAACCGGGTGCCTCGATGAAAATGGCGACGAAATCTACCTCGACTGCGATCTCACGCGCGACACCTTTAATCAGCTGATCGCGGACCGCGTCGAGCAGTCGATTCAGGCCGCGCGCGACGCCCTGGAAAAGGCCGGTCTCTCGCCCTTTGATCTGGAACGCATCGTGTTTGTCGGCGGTCCGACGAACTATAAGCCGATCCGCGACAAGGTCTGTCAGGAGCTCGGTGTCGAGGGCAGCACGGAAGTGAACCCGATGACCGCCGTCGCTGAGGGCGCCTCGCTCTTCGCCGAGTCGATCGACTGGAGCTCAAAGGACAACTCCCGGAAGACCTCCCGCGGCCGTCTTGAAGCCGGCGGCGAACTGAATCTCACGCTGAACTACATCGCGCGTACGCCTTCCGCGACCGCGAAGGTCATGGTGCAGTCGAAGGACGAGATCCCCGCGGGGTACGAGTTCCAGATTGACAGCACGGATACCGGCTGGACCTCCGGCCGCATTCAGCTCACGGCGGGCGCGTCCGTAACGCTCACGCTCCCGAAGCCCGGCCTCAACCTCTTCCGCGTTTCCGCCTTTGATGCCAGCGGCAGCCCCGTGAAGCTGCTTCAGAACAGCATCATCATTACCCGGACGGCCGCGACTGTGGACGCCATTCCGGCCTCCTACTCGATCGCCGTTGAGGTGCTGGACCGCCTGGGCGGTGAACCCGCTCTCGACTACCTGATCCGGGCCGGTGAACCGCTTCCGAAGAAGGGCAAAAAGATCTTCAAGGCCGCGCAGACCCTCAAGGCCGGATCCGATGAGACGCTGAATATCAAGCTCTGGGAGGGCGAGATTGAGAACCCGATCACCGATAACCGCCCGATCGGCGTTCTGAAGATCTCGGGTACGGACTTCTCGTCCGGGGTCATTCCCGCGGGCGCTGATCTCGAGTGCGCGTATGAGATTGAAGACTCCGGAAACATCAATCTGGAGGTTTCGGTTCCGAGTATCGGCGGCGTCTTCAATTCCGGCCGCAATTTCTACTCGCGTCAGGAAGGCGCCATCAATTACACGGATGCCGCGGAGCTGGTTTCAAGCAAGGCGGATGACACGATTGCCCGAGTCCATAAAATCCGCGAAGTGGTGAACGATCCGGAATTGGATGAGATCGCCTCAAAACTCAGCAGCGCCTCGAAGCTCAACCCCGCCACAGCCCAGGCCGAGGAAACCCAGGAGGCGATGGAGAACGTGCTCGAGGCCCGAAAGCGTCTGGCCGCTATCCGTAAGGCTCACGAGCGCGATATCCGCCAGTCTGAATTAGACGAGGCCGTGAAATCATTCCGGGACTACCCTCTCAAGTACGCGACTCCCGATGAACGTCAGGCGTTTGAGTACCAGAGGCAGGCCGCGCAGCGCGCGATCGACAGAAACGAGCCCGGCTTCAAGGCTAACCTTGCCCGGATTCACCAAAGCGCATTCGCGATCCTGTGGCGTTCTGATCCAGACTTTGTGGTGAATATGTTCAAGAACTTCGCTTCAGAGCCTTATCGTTACGCGGATAAAGTCACGTATCACCGGCTGGTTTCCCAGGGCATGACCTGCATCAGCCAAAACGATATCGATGGTCTTCGTCAGGTCGTCGGCCAGCTCTTCCGGATCTACGCCTGGGATGACGGCGGAGAAGAAAATATCGCTTCGATGGCGAACATTCTGAGAGGCTGATAAAACCGCTTCCATAATGTCAGACTCCGGATCTCAGAGACGGGATCCGGAGTCTTTTTTTCTCCCAAAAGCGCGGACGATTGTGTCAGTAACCGTAGAGACTCGAACGGCGGGATCTTTCCTGCTCTTCCTCAAGCTCATTCTCAAGTTCCTGGGTTCTCCGCCGCTGCTCATCGAGCTGCCGCTGCATCTCCTCCTCCCTCTCCAGTTCGCGGAGCCTCTCCTCCTCTTGTTCAGCTTCAAACTGAGCCTCAAGCGCTGCCTGACGCTCACGCGCTTCTTCCTCCGCTTCCTCCCTGGCCTCTTCTTCAGCCTCTTCCCGCTCCAGCTCCGCTTCCTCTTCCGCTTCCCGCGCCTCTTTCTCTCTCTGTTCTTCTTCGTACGACTCATCATCATCTGAATAGGCGCCTCCGGAGCGATACCCTCCTCCGGAATAGTCCGCATAGTCTTCATCGGAACTGAACACGCAGCCTTTCATCCAGACGATCAGAAGGATCACGGCAGCGATGAGCCAGAGTTTCCGATGCTTCTTTGGCAGCCGGGACTGAAGCGAGGAAAAGAAACCGGGGAGTCGGGAAGCGGATACCGCCGTTCTGGGCTCCGGTGCCCTGAACGCGGCCTCATCCTCTTCTGTCGGCACGATATCGGTTACGAGAAGCGGGATGCCTTTGAATCCCTTCGCCTCCGCGGGTTCGAGACTGGATACGGTTTTCTGCTCCGGGATCGTGTCTGAGCCTGAAGCCGCCCCTTTCCCTTTCCTCATGCCGGCGATCGACTCAAGATCGTATCGGTAATGCTTTTCAAGAACCGGAGAAACGAGAAGCTGGGAAAGAACCCGCCTCACGAGGAGATACGCCGCGTCAACGCAGTTCAGGTCCGTCGCGAGATAGTACGCGAGCTTCCGCACCGCCGTGAAAAGGCTTTCTGTCTGACGGCAGGCCTCTCCTTTCGCCTGGCGGAACCTCTGCAGCGGCAGCGTGACGCTGTTCCAATTCACTGTCACGCGGTAAAGCATGGTCAGGGCAAAAACGCCACGGCGCGTTAAATGACCATTCCTGCACTCCGCGGGAATCTGACGGAGCAGCTCCGCGGCGGATGCCATCTCTTTTTCCGCGAAACTCTGAACCGAGACCTCATAGCTTGAAAGGAGATCATCAATCAGACCGGGAATAATTCCCGCCTGCTCGCCTTTCGGCGGGAAGAGTCCCGTGAGAATCCGCGCTACGCGCCGCGACTGAATGCTGTTAAAACGGGCTTCAATCGCTTTCTGATAGTCCCAGCGGATCTCTTTCAGCGCTTCGGGGATCCGGTCCGTGTCCTTCACTTCCGGGAAGTGAGCGCGAGACCGGGCACCGTTTACGAGGGAGGCGAGTTCCGCGATATCCTGCGACTCAAAGCTTTCCGCTATATCGCGAATGAGAGAGGAAAAGCCCGGTTCATTCGTTTCAGGAAATGAGGGAAGGGCCTGCGCAAGAGCATTCGCGCGCGCGATGCCGGAGAGCCGCTCTTTAGACCACGCGCAGAGCGACACCGGATCCTTCCCGAGAAGCGCCAGGATTTCGTTCGCCTCTTCATCGCTTACGCCTGGCAGATACCGAAGCTCAGACTCCAGACGCTTTCCTGGATTTGTGAGAATGGACCGGTATTTCGCTACTTCATCCGGATCCTCTGTCAGGGCTTTTTCTTCAGCTTTCTCAAGGATTTCAGACCGGGAGCTCGAAGGACTTACTCCCAGATAAACAAACGGATTTTCACGGAACGCGGTCATCAGGTTTCTCGGAACTGAGAAGATCCGGGCATTTTAATAAAAAACCTGTCTCTTTTTCATGAAATGCAGAAAATAACGAAGTTATTTATATTCGTAATTCAGAGTTGATCTGAAACCGTTTTACGCTGCCGATCATTGACCACAGGAAACAAAATAAAAAGAGAACCACCGACGCAATTAATAGGCTGGCTAATAGCGGAATTTTTGAGGGAAAAATAACTTTCACCTGAGGCCTGCCAGGCGGTTTTCTAAGCCGTGATTTCCGCCTGGCCGCATCACCTGATTCAATACTGCGACAGACCCGGATCGGAGTAAACCGGATTCGGATACTCTTCTTCCACGGGCTGCTGACGTTTCTTTGACCTGCGGCCCTTCGGGAGAAGCTTATTGATTTCCGCCTCAATGGCGGTCTGATCCTTGTCCACCTGATTCTGAGCCGCTCTCATACTGGATCGGTAATAGCGGAAGCTGGAACAGGTTGAATTAAACCGATGAACCAGATCATTGAAGAAATCGATCTGGCGGTTGGTAGAAACCTTCGGCTTGATGTAGTCAATCTGATGCTGGAGTTTGAGGCACCAGGCAATTTCTTCCGTGTCGAAGGTGCTCCCGAGAGAAGATGCCGGTTCCCGATAGACTGGTGCCGGATCAGGTTCCTTTTCCGCGACGGTTTCAGGACGCGGCATCCTGCTCGCAGCGGCGGGGGTATCCGAATTCACCGACGCATCGGTACTCCCTGAAGGTGTCCGCTGAACCAGTTTGGTGGCTGATGTGTCTGACTTTCTGTCATCCGGGGTATCTCCAGCCAGGGACGAAACAATGTACAAAAATAAGGCGATGACTCCTATGACAAACCACATTCCAAACACGTGATAAAGCGCAGCAATAAAGGCACCGCACCCTGAAAAAAATCTGCTGACAAGCCCCGGCTCTGCCCTCCCGGCAGAAATTAATTTTTTGCTGCCTGCTGACGACAGCTTAGGTGCAGAGAAACGAGGCGCCAACGTACTCAGCCCCTTGAACCCTTTGGCGTCAGGGTTTAGTGACAATGCCGGCAGATCAGAAAGCAAAGTATCCCGGCTCGTCTCGCCATAAATCTCATTTACCGCTTTCTGATCTGCTTTCACCAGATTTTTCTCTTCCGGGGAAGCTGCGAGCGGCTCCAGGATTCTTTCAAGAATGGCTTTGGAGGCCCTGGGGCAGTGATGCTCGTTATTCATTTCCAGAGCGAGATGCCGGATTTCATAGAAGAGGCTGCTGCTAGGTGTATAAGTCTCTCCCTTCAGCGCATGAAATTTATCCAGAATCC
>ENA-UEYL01002808-UEYL01002808.1-human-gut-metagenome-genome-assembly--contig:-NODE-2808-length-12260-cov-3.555692_pt1 | contig 12260 bp, 14 predicted proteins | sample MGYA00242941_ERZ507946 | MGnify/ENA primary metagenome ERZ507946 (study PRJEB26167, sample SAMN06115482) | human gut metagenome | host: Homo sapiens | place: China:Guizhou | collected 2015-03-11...
GGATATGCTCAACAAAATCTTCATCATGGGTCGTCTGACCCGTGACCCCGAGCTTCGGCGCACCCAGACTGGCACGCCCGTGGCCTCCTTCTCCCTGGCCGTAGACCGGGATTTCAAGGACAAGTCCACCGGCGAGCGGACCACTGACTTTATCGACGTGGTGGCCTGGCGTCAGACTGGCGAGTTCGTCAGCCGCTACTTCACCAAGGGCCGTATGGCCGTGGTGGAAGGCCGTTTGCAGATCCGTGACTGGACGGATAAGGACGGCAATAAGCGCCGCTCCGCCGAGGTGGTGGCCGACCAGGTCTACTTCGGCGACTCCAAGCGGGATGGGGACGGAGGGGGCTTCTCCTCCGGGTATAGCCAGGGCGGCTCTGCCGCCGGCGGCTGGTCCGCTCCCGCTTCCAACTCCGGCTATGGCGCTCCGCCCGCGGACGGGGACCAGTTTGCCGATCTCTCTGATGATGACGGCCGGTTGCCGTTCTAACTTTGACCATGTATGGTCGTAAAAAGGAGGTCAATCCCATGGCTATGGAACGTGATAACAGAGCTCCCCGCGGCCGCAAGCGCCGTAAGGTCTGCGCTTTCTGCGTGGACAAGGTGGAGTGCATCGATTACAAGGACGCCGCCAAGCTGCGCCGGTTCACTTCCGAGCGGGCCAAGATCCTGCCCCGCCGCACCACCGGCACCTGCGCCATGCATCAGCGCCAGCTGACTGAGGCCATCAAGCGCGCCCGTCAGGTCGCCCTGCTGCCCTACGTCACTGACTGATCGAGCTTTATATGGATAAAAACCCGGCGATCCTGTGATCGCCGGGTTTTTTATGCCTGTTCTGCTTGATGGATCTGGTCCCCCAGGGGGATCTCGGGCATCAGCTCCCGGGAGATGATCTCCAGCATCCCCTCCAGCTTGGCCACGTCCTCCGGGGAAAAGCGGGCCCGGATACGGCTCATGACAGTGTTGAGATAATGATAGCTGATGTTGTAATAATCCAGATACTTCTGGGTCGCCACCAGGTGGTACTCCCGCTTATCCTCCTGGGACTGCCGCTTTTCTACATACCCCTTCTGGACCAGGCTGTTGATCTTGTAGGCCGCGTTGGGGGGAGAGATGCCCACGAAATTAGAAAACTCGTTCACCGTGGGCTCCCCCAGGGCCAGGATAATCTCCATGCAGAAGGTCTCCACTGTGGTCAGCGTGGCCTCCCGCCGCTTGAAACGCCCGAACACCGCCCGGTAAAAATGCAGCTTGAATTTGGTGTACACCTCGTTAAAATCCTTCTCCAGCAAGATGGACCCCTCCTCTTTTCCCCTGTTTTCTCTGCTGGAGTCCATTTTATCAGGGATCGCCCGGCTGTGCAACAGCGAAGGTCAATTCTCCCTGGGCCGCCAGCTTGCCGTTCACCCGGGCCTCCGCCTTGCCGAAGCCCACGCTGCCCACCTGGCGGGTCAGCTCACAGCGCAGCTCCAGCACGTCTCCGGGCACCACCTGGCGCTTGAACCGGGCGTTCTTGATCCCCCCGAAGAAGGCCAGCTTCCCCTTGTTCTCCGGCAGGGACAGGATAGCCACAGCCCCCACCTGGGCCAGCGCTTCCATAATGAGCACTCCGGGCATCACGTGATACCCCGGAAAGTGGCCCGCGAAGAAGGGCTCGTTCACAGTGACGCATTTGATGCCCTGGGCCCAGACGCCGGGCTCTCCGCCGGTGATGCGGTCCACCAGCAGAAAGGGCGGGCGGTGGGGCAGGATCTCCTGGATCTGATTGGCGTCAAGCTCCATGTCTCAGCCCTCCCACTTCTGGAACACCAGGCAGGCGTTGTGCCCGCCGAAGCCCAGAGAATTGGATATGGCGCAGCGGATGTCCGCCTCCCGGCCCTCGTTGGGCACGATGTCCAGGTCACAGGCCGGGTCCGGGACCTGATAGTTGATAGTGGCGGGGACAAACCCATCCTTCAGGGCCAACACACACAGGGCAGCCTCCACCGCGCCGCTGGCTCCCAGCAGGTGGCCGGTCATGGACTTAGTGGAGCTGACCATCAGCCGGTCCGCGTGGGCGCCGAACACCCGGCGGATGGCGGCGGTCTCCCCGCTGTCGTTGAGGGGGGTGGAGGTGCCGTGGGCGTTGATGTAGTCCACCGCCTCCGGGGCCAGGCCGGCATCGGCCAGGGCCTGCTCCATGCAGGCGGCGCTCCAGGCGCCCTCCGGGTCGGGGGCGGTGATGTGGTAGGCGTCGCAGGTGGCGCCGTAGCCGGTGATCTCGCCCAGGATCTGGGCCCCTCGGGCCCTGGCGTGCTCCAGCTCCTCCAGGATCAGCACCGCGGCCCCCTCGCCCATGACGAAGCCGCTGCGCTCCTTGTCAAAGGGGATGGAGGCACGGCTGGGATCGGAGGCGTCGGTCAGGGCGCTCATGGAGGTGAATCCGCCCATGGCCAGGGGCGTGATGGAGGCCTCGGCTCCGCCGGCCACCATCACCTCGGCGTAGCCGTCCCGGATGTGGCGGAAAGCGTCACCCACCGCATTGGCGCCGCCGGCGCAGGCCGCCACCGGGCAGATGCACATGCCGTGCAGTCCGAAGCGGATGGCGATATGGCCGGCCGCCAGGTTGGTGATCACCATGGGGATGAAGAAGGGGGAGACCCGGTCAAAGCCCCGGCTCTGCCCAGTCTCGCAGGAGGTCTGGAGGGTGCCGATGCCGCCGATGCCGCTGGACAGGGCGACGCCGATCCGGGCCCTGTCCTCCCGCTCCAGGTCCAGGCCGCTGTGGGCCATGGCCTCCGCGGCCGCCGTCACGGCAAACTGGGCGAAGCGGTCCATCCGCCGGATCTCCTTCTTCTCCAGCACGCCGGAGGGGTCGAACTCCTTCACCTCGCCGGCCAGGGACACCTTCTGGGCGGAGTGGTCATAGAGGGTGATGGGGGCGATACCGCACACACCCGCTTTGGCCGCCTCCCAGGTTTCCCGGGCGGTATGGCCCAGGGGGGTGACCGCGCCCAGGCCGGTGATAACTACTCGTCTTTTTTCCATAGCAGTTTCCTTTCTGCGGCTCAAACCGCCATTCCTCCGTCCACGCACAGCACCTGGCCCGTGACATAGCCGGCGCCCTCGCCAGCAAAGAAGGCCACCGCCCGGGCCACGTCCTCCGCCGCGCCCAGCCGCTTCATGGGGATAGTGGACAGCAGGGCCTCCCGCGCCCCCTCCGGCAGGGCATCGGTCATATCGGTGGTGATAAAGCCAGGGGCCACCACGTTGACGGTGACGTTCCGGGTGGCCAGCTCCTTGGCCAGGGACTTGGACAGACCAATGAGACCCGCCTTGCTGGCGGAGTAGTTGGTCTGGCCGGCGTTGCCCCGCAGGCCCACTACGCTGCTGATGTTGACTACCCGGCCGCTCTTCTGGCGCATCATGGTCTTATAGGCGGCCCGCATACAGTGGAAGGCCCCCTTTAGGTTGGTGTCCAGCACCGCGTCCCAGTCTGCCTCGGGCATCCGCAGCATCAGGCCGTCCCGGGTGATGCCTGCGTTGTTCACCAGGATGTCCAGCCGGCCCAGCTGCTCCAGCACCTGAGCCACCATTGCGTCGCAGGCCGCAGCGTCAGCCACATCGGCCCGGAGGACCACTGCCCGCACGCCCAGCTCCCGGCACGCCTGGGCCGTCTCCTGGGCCGCAGCCTCGTTCCCGGCGTAGTTCACCGCCACGTCCGCCCCCTGGCGGGCCAGCTCCAGACAGACCGCCCGGCCGATCCCCCGGCTCCCGCCGGTGACCAGGGCCACTTTTCCCTTCAAGCTCATGCCTGCTCTCCTTTCAGCGCCTCACACAGCTTCTCGATGTCCTCCACCGTCTCCACCGCGTAGGTCTTGATGCCCTTTTCCGTCTTTTTCACAAATGCGGACAGAGCCTTGCCCGGCCCGATCTCCACGATGGTGTCCACGCCCATCCCCGCCATGGCGCGGATGGTGTCCTCCAGATAGACGCTGCTCTGAACCTGGCGCACCAGCAGCTCCGGGATGGTCTCTCCCGCCTCCATGGGACCGCCCTTGCAGTTGAACAGCACCGGGAAGCTCATCTCCCCAAAGGCGACGCTGCGGAACTTTTCCGCCAAAGCCTCCCCCGCGGGCGCCATCAGGGAGGTGTGGAAGGGGCCGCTCACCTTCAGCGGCACCACCCGCTTGGCCCCCGCCTGGAGGGCCAGCTCACCCGCCTTCTCCACGGCGGCGGCGTCCCCGGCGATGACCAGCTGGGTGGGGCAGTTGTAGTTGGCGATCTCCACCACACCGGCCTCCCCGGCCTGACGGCAGCACTCCGCCAGCTGCTCCCGGCCCAGCATCAGCACCGCGGCCATGCCGCAGGGCCGGTCCTGCACCGCCTGGGCCATGGCTTTCCCTCGGAAGGCAACCAGCTCCACCGCCGTCTTGGAGTCGAACACCCCGGCGGCCTGGAGGGCGGAGTACTCGCCCAGGCTCAGGCCGGCGGCCACCTCCGGGATGATCCCCTTCTCCCGCAGCACCGCCGTCACCCCGGCGGCAAAGGCCACCATGCAGGGCTGGGTGTACTGGGTCTGGGACAGTTTCTCCTCCGGTCCCTCGAAGCACAGCTCTTTCAGGTCAAAGTCCAGCTGGGCGCTGTCCAGCACCTGCCGGAAGGCGGGATAAGTCTCGTACAGGTCCCGCCCCATTCCCGGGTGCTGGGTGCCCTGCCCCGCATATAAAAAGGCCAATTTCATGCCAATGCCCTCCATTCTCTTGTCAGCTCCTCCATCAGCTCCCGGACGGAGCACATCCGGTCCAGCAGGCCCACGCTGGCCCCGCTGAAAAACAGGCCCTCCTCCCGGTTGCCCTTCACCGCCTGGATCAGTGCGTGGGTAATGCAGAAGGGGATCTCCGAAGGACGGCAGCCCTGCATACACTGGGCGCACCACTGGGGTTCCAGCCGTTCCCCCGCCTCCAGCCGGCGGATCAGCGGGGTGCGCACCGCGCGCCCCGGCATCCCCACCGGGCTGTGGATGATGGCCAGGTCCTCCTCCCCGGCCTCCAGCAGCACGTCCTTATAGCCTTGGGAGGCGTCGCACTCCCAGGTGGCAATGAAGCGGGTGGCCATCTGGATCCCCGCCGCCCCCAGCCGGGTGAGCCGGGCCATGTCCGCCCCGCTCCAGATCCCGCCTGCGGGAAAGACCGGGATGGGGTGCCCGTATTTTTCCGCGTAGGGGGCCGTCTCCGCCAGCACACCGGGGAGCAGGTCCTCCAAGGAGGGACAAGTCCCCTCCTTCAGTGCCTCCTCCCCAAAGCCCAGGTGCCCCCCCGCCCTGCTCCCCTCCAGCACCAGGAAGTCGGCGGTGGTCTGGTACTTTCTGTCCCAGGTCTTAAGGAGCAGCCGGGCTGCCCGGGGGCTGGACACGATGGGGGCGATGGCTGTCTTCCCCTGGGTCAGCGCGGGCAGCTCCAGGGGCAGGCCCGCACCGCAGACTACCGCGTCCACCCCGGCAGCCACTGCGGTGCGGACCGCATCGGCAAACTGCCGGGTGGCCACCATGGCATTGACCGCCACCATCCCAGCCCCCCGGGCCAGCTCCTTCGCTCTGCCGATCTCCCGGCGCAGGGCCCGCAGGTTGGCACCGGCGGGGTCGGTGGGGAAGTCCGGCTCCTGATAGCCCGCGTCCGCGGTGCTGATGGTGCCCATGCCGCCGCAGGCGGCCACCGCGCCCGCCAGGCCGCCCAGGGAGACGCCCACCCCCATGCCGCCCTGGAGAACGGGAATGGAGAGGTGATGTCCTCGTATTTCCATTCTTATCCTCTCAACTCCGCCAGGCGGCGGTCGCAGCCCGCGGAGAGCTCCTCGAAGATCTGCCGCAGGGGCTTGATCTCGTGGAGCATCCCGGCCACCTGTCCGGCCATCAGGCTTCCCGTTTTGGTGTCCCCGTCAAAGACAGCCCGGCGCAGGCTGCCCAGGGTGTACTGCTCGAGCTCCATCATGGTGGCGCCGGCCCGCTCTTTGGAGACATAGGTGCGGGCCATCTGATTCTTCAGGATGCGTACCGGGGTGCCGGCGATCCGGCCGGTGACGATGGTGCCGCTGTCCTTGGCCTTCAGGATGGCCTGCTTATAGTTTTCATGAATGGGGCACTCCTGGCTGACCAGCAGGCAGGTGCCCACTTGGGCGCCGCAGGCCCCCAGGGCATAGGCGGCCAGCAGCTGCCGGCCGTCGGCGATGCCGCCGGCGGCCACTACGGGCAGATCCACGGCGTCGCACACCTGGGGAACCAAGGCCATGGTGGTCAGCTCACCCACGTGTCCGCCGGACTCGGTGCCCTCGGCGATGACCGCGTCTGCGCCGGCCCGCTCCGCCACCTTAGCCACCGCCACCGCGGGGACCACGGGGAGCACTTTGGCGCCGTACTCCTTCCAGACAGGGATATAGGCGCCGGGGTTGCCCGCGCCGGTGGTGACCACCATCACCCGCTCCTCCGCCACCACCCGGACCATCTCTTCCACCTGGGGGTGCATCAGCATCACATTGACGCCGAAGGGCCTGTCGGTCAGTTCTCGGCACCGGCGGATGTTCTCCCGCAGGCTGTCCGGTGTCATGCCGCCCGCGCCGATCAGGCCCAGGGCCCCAGCGTTGGAGACGGCGGCGGCAAATTCACCGGTGGCAATGTTGGCCATGCCGCCCTGGATAAAGGGGAACTCCGTCCCCAAAAGCTCATTCAATTTCATGGTTTCCTCCCGCATCCGCCCCTCGAGGCAGTTTGTTTGTCATCCCCACGTCCCCAGCGGAAAGAGCGCCCGGCGCTCCTCACCACCGGAACATTGCTCCGCCCCAGGTCAGCCCGGCGCCGAAGCCCAGGCACATGATCCACTGTCCCGGCCGCAGCAGCTCCTGCTCCGCCATCTCGTCCAGCGCAATGGGGATGGTGGCGGCCGAGGTGTTGCCGTACCGGCCGATGTTCTCATAGAACCGCTCCAGGGGGACCTTCATCCGCTTAGCCACCCCCTCCAGGATGCGGTGGTTGGCCTGGTGGAGCACATACCAGTCGATCTGGTCCCTGTCCATCCCGGCCTTGTCCAGCAGGGACCGGGCCAGCTCCGGGACAGTCTTGAGGGCAAATTGAAAGACTTCCTGGCCGTTCATGTGGAGGTAGGCCGGGTGGTTGCCCGGGCCCGCCGCCCACAGGGCCTCCCGGTTGCCCCGGGTGCCCAGCAGGGCGTGCCAGGGGGCCCCCTCCGTGCTTTTGACCACTGCGGCACCCGCTCCGTCTCCGAAGAGGATGCAGGTGGAGCGGTCATCCATATCGGTAATGCGGCTGAGCAGCTCGCCGCCCACCAGCAGAGCGCAGGGCCGGGCCATCCGGGGCAGCATGGCCGCCGCTGTCTCCATGGCGTAGAGGAAGCCGGTGCAGCCGGCGCTCAGGTCAAAAGCGGGACAGTCCTCCGGCAGGCCCAGCTCCTGGTGGAGCAGGCACGCCTGGGAGGGGGTGATCCAGTCCGGCGTGACAGTGGCCATCAGGCACAGACCGATGTCCTGGGGGCCGACCCCCGCCCGCTCCATGGCCCGCCGGGCGGCGGCTACGGCCAGCTGGGTCAGGGTCTCCCCCTGGGCGAAGCGCCGCTCCCGGATGCCGGTGCGGCTGACGATCCAGTCGTTGCTGGTCTCCACCCGCCGGGCCAGGTCGTCGTTGGTCACGATATGGTCGGGCAGGCTGCGGCCAGTGCCCAAAATGCTCAGTCCGTTCATGGATTCTCCTTCCAGGGGGCGGCGCTCCCCATTCTGCGAAATTTCTCCTGCCGGCGGGCGGCAAAGCTGCCCTCTTTGACCACCCGGGCCAGGGCGGCGGACAGGCTGCGGTCCACCGCCTCAAACACCTCCTGGGGGTCACTGTGGGCCCCGCCCTCCGGCTCGGGGATCACCTCATCCGCCACCCCCAGCTCCAGCAGGTCGGCGGCAGTCATGCGCATCAGTTCCGCCGCCTCCCCGCTGCGGCCGGCGTCCTTCCACAGGATGGAGGCGAACCCCTCGGGGGAGAGGATGGAGTACACCGCGTTCTCCAGCATCAGCACCCGGTTGGCCACGGCCAGCGCCAGCGCGCCGCCGCTACCCTCCCCGATGACCACAGTGACCACCGGGACGGTGAGGCAGCTCATCCGGGCGATGGTGGAGGCGATGGCCTCGCCCTGCCCCCGGGCCTCGGCCTCCAGCCCTGGATAAGCCCCCGGCGTGTCCACAAAGGTGATGACCGGGCGCTTGAATTTCTCCGCCTGGTCCATCAGCCTCTGGGCCTTGCGGTATCCCTCCGGCCCCGGCATACCGAAGTTGTAGGCCACATTTTCCTCCAGAGTCTTGCCCTTCCGGTGTCCGATCACCGTCACAGGGTGCCCCTTGTAGAGGGCGATGCCCCCCAGGATGCTGGGGTCCTCCCGGTTCTGCCGGTCCCCTTTCTGCTCAAAAAAGTCGGTAAACAGGGCAGCAATAAAGTCCGCCGTCCCGGGCCGGGCAATATGCCGGGCCAGCACCACCCGCTGGGCTGCGGTCAGGATCTCAGCCACGGAACGTCCCTCCTTTCTCGTGCAGGCGCAGCAGTTTGGAGATGGTGGCCCGCATCTCGCCCCGGGGGACGATCCGGTCTACAAAGCCGTGCTCCTCCAGGTACTCCGAGCGCTGGAACCCCTCCGGCAGAGTCTGTCCGATGGTCTGCTCGATGACCCGGGGGCCGGCAAAGCCGATGAGGGCCCCCGGCTCCGCCAGGGTGATGTCCCCCAGGGAGGCGAAGGAAGCGGTGACCCCGCCGGTGGTGGGGTGGGTCAGAAAGGAGATGTACAGCCCGCCCGCCTCCCGGAAGCGCTGGATGGCGGCGGAGGTCTTGGCCATCTGCATCAGGGAGAGGATGCCCTCCTGCATCCGGGCGCCGCCGCTGGCGGAGAAAATGATGAGGGGCAGCCTGTTCCGCTGGGCATATTCCACGCAGCGTGTCACCTTCTCCCCCACGGCCGCTCCCATGCTGCCCATAAAGAAGCGGCTGTCCAGGGCGGCGGCGGCCACGCTGCGGCCCTCCACCCGGCCCCGGGCGGTGACCACCGCCTCCATCAGGCCAGTCTTATCCCGCTGGCGCTCCAGCTTCTCCTCATATCCGGGGAAACCCAGCACATTGGGGGCCACCAGGTCCTGGTCCAGCTCCCGGAAGCTCTTGGAGTCCAGCAGCATGGCCAGCCGCAGGTAGGCCCCGATGGTGTGGTGGTATCCGCACTTCGTACAGACATACAGGCTGTGGGACAGTTCCGTCTTGGGCACCACCGCCCCGCAGCTGGGGCACTTATCGAACACAGGCCGGGCCGCCAGCCTTTTGGGCTCGCCGTCCTCCCCCTTCCGCCGGGCCCGCAGCTCCATCAGCCGGGCCTTCCGGCGGGCAAAGATCTCTTCCATAGCGCTCCTTCCATCGCACAGGCCGGAGCGGAGGGACCTCTCCCTCCGCTCCGCGCCGTTCAACCGGGTCCTCCGGCTGAAAAGGTTCCTATCTCACCATCCGGCGGGGACGGGACTCACCCCTCCGTCCCGCAGTCCCAGGCCATCAGGGTCTCCAGATTTTCTTCCAAGAATCCCGTGTGGTACTGCCCCTTTACAAAGTCGGGCTGATAGAGGATCAGATGGCACAGTTCTGCGGTGGTCACCATCCCCTGGATCATCAGCTCCTCCAGCGCCCGGCGCATCCGGCGCACCGCCTCCAGCCGGGTGGGGGCCCACACCACCACCTTGGCGCACAGGGAGTCATAGTAGGGCGGCATCTGGTAGCCGCCGAACAGGGCGGTGTCCACCCGCACCCCGGGCCCGCCGGGGAGATGAAGAAATTCCACCCGTCCCGGGCTGGGCCGAAAGCCCTCCCTGGGGTCCTCCGCGTTGATGCGGCACTCCATGGCACAGCCGGACAGCCGGACCTCCTCCTGCCCCACGCTCAGGGGCAGGCCCGCCGCGATGCGCAGCTGTTCCCGCACCAGGTCCAGCCCCGTGACGAACTCGGTCACCGGGTGCTCCACCTGGATGCGGGTGTTCATCTCAATAAAGTAGAACCGCCCGTCCTCATCCAGCACGAATTCGATGGTACCCGCGCTCTCGTAATGGGCGGCCCGGGCCGCCCGGACGGCGGCCTGGCCCATCTCCTCCCGCAGCTGGGGGGTGAGGGCCCGGGAGGGGGACTCCTCGATCAGCTTCTGATTCTTCCGCTGGATGGAGCAGTCCCGCTCCCCCAGATGGATCACATTGCCCTGGGAGTCGGCCAGGATCTGAAACTCGATGTGGCGGGGGTGGAGGATCAGCTTCTCCACATACAGCTCCCCGTTGCCGAAGCAGGCCACTGCCTCAGACTGGGCGGCCTGGAACAGGGCCGGCAGGTCCTCCGGCCGGTCCACCCGGCGCATCCCGCGGCCTCCGCCGCCGGCAGAGGCCTTCACCAGCACGGGGTAGCCCACCTCGTCCGCCACCCGGCGGGCCTCCTCGGAGCCCGGGACCACGGGCACGCCGGAGCGGCGCATCAGCGCCTTGGCCGCCGCCTTGCTCCCCATCTGCCGGATCACGTCGCCGGAGGGACCGATAAACTTCAGCCCGCACTTGGCGCACAGGTCGGCAAAGTCCGGATTTTCAGAGAGGAAGCCGTATCCGGGATGGACAGCGTCACAGCCTTTCTCTACCGCCGCCGTCAGGATGGCGGCCTGGTTCAGATAGCTTTCCGCTGCCCGGGCCGGACCGATGCACACCGCCCGGGTGGCCAACTGGACATGGAGGGCGTCCCGGTCGGCGACGGAGTACACCGCCACTGTCTCGATCTCCAGCTCCCGGCAGGCCCGGATGATTCGCACCGCGATCTCGCCCCGGTTGGCGATCAAAACCCTCCGGAACATTTCAGACCTCCCGGATGCGGAACATGGGGGCGTCAAAGCCCACCAGCTCTCCGTCCTTCACCAGCACTTCCTCAATGATGCAGTCCGCCGGAGCGGGGACCTCGCTCATCATCTTCATGGCTTCCAGCACACAGACGGTCTGTCCCTTCCGCACCTGGTCGCCCGCTTTGACAAAGGGGGCCTCCCCCGGGGCGGGGGCGGCGTAGAAGGTGCCCACCAGGGGGGCGTTCAGGGTCTGCCCCTCCTCCGCCGGAGCGGGCTGGGGCGCAGCCGCTCCAGGGGCCGCCGGGGCGGCCTGGATCTCCGGGGCAACCGAAACGGGGGCGGTCCCCTTCTCCAGGCGCAGGCGCAGGTTGCCCTCCTCCAGCTCCAGCACGGTACAGGCGGAGGTGTCGAACCGGTCCATCAGAGCCTTGATCTCATTCAGATCCATGGCTTACTGATGCTCCTCCAGCAGACGGACGATATCGCCCACAGTGACGATGCTCTTCAGCTCCTCGTCGGTGAGGGAGAAGCCCAGCACGTCGTTCAGCGCCAGATTCAGCTCCACGGCGTCCAGAGAATCGGCCTCCAGGTCGTCCACCAGGCTGGCTTCCATGGTGATCTGCTCGGGCTCACAGCTCAGGGTATCCAGAATGACCTCTTTGACCTTCTCAAACATAATAAAAACACTCCTTGTCGAATTTTAGTTCAAATTATTTAATTAAAATAATTTAGTGATATTCTAACAAGCCTTGGAAAAAAGTCAATTGTGAGTTTTCACAATTGTGTCCTCTCCGCCCGCTTTTCTTCTTTTTTAATTTTCATTTTCCTCTCCCTTTTTCCTGCAAAGGCAGAAAAAACCGCCCGGGATACAGCTCCCGGGCGGTCTCAAATATCATATACACCGGTCCAGCCCCGGTTGTGCCTCCCCCTGCTCCGGGGACGCCCGGCCGGTCCCGCCTTCTGCTTTGGCGGGGCGGTCACCTCTTCCTGCCGCTCCCGGGCCCGCTCCGCTCCTTCGCCGCGGCCCGCTCCAGCGCCTCCTTCACCGGCCGGGAACGCTCCCCCCGGTTGTGCCGGGCCAGGATGGCGGAGATCTCCCCCTCCGCCTCCTCCACCTCCCGGCGGAAGGAGGCAGCTGGAAGGCGCAGGGCCCCGTGGCCCAGGATGATGAGCTGCTCCGGGCCGTCGGAGGTGGCCACCCGCACCCGGTGCTCCCGGGCGATCTCATAGGTGGTCTTCTCGATATAGGCGTCCGCTGTCTCTGCCTCCTTGGTGTACACCACGTAGATCCCGTTCCGCCGCTCCACCGAGCCCGGGTTCCCCTTTACCTTGTAGGCGTCAAAGACCAGGATGACCACGCACCTGCGGAAGCCCTGATAGTTGGAGAGGATATCCTCC
>ENA-UEYL01002809-UEYL01002809.1-human-gut-metagenome-genome-assembly--contig:-NODE-2809-length-12258-cov-9.460553_pt1 | contig 12258 bp, 9 predicted proteins | sample MGYA00242941_ERZ507946 | MGnify/ENA primary metagenome ERZ507946 (study PRJEB26167, sample SAMN06115482) | human gut metagenome | host: Homo sapiens | place: China:Guizhou | collected 2015-03-11...
CCCCTCGACTTGCATGTGTTAAGCCTGTAGCTAGCGTTCATCCTGAGCCAGGATCAAACTCTTCATTGTAAAAGTATTGTTAATCGGTATTGCTACCGGTTTTTGCTCTGTTCAGGATGCCGTACAAAATTTATTGACTTCTTTCAAATACCTGTATTTCATTTGTATTGCTACCTATGAAACAAGTATTGACGGTTCTATTTTTTAACTTGTACTACTTGTATTGTTTATCAATATTTCAAAGAACTTGTTGCTTTCGTTTTAAAAGCGGGTGCAAAGGTAAGAGGTTTATTTTTAACTGCCAAATATTTTCGGAAGTTTTTTTTTATTTTCTTTTTCAACTCGTTTCTCAGGCTCTCTTGCGAAAGGGAAAGAATAATTATAAAAGAAAAAGCAAAACCGTTTTCTTTGCGAATCGGACTGCAAAGATAAGAACTTTTAGATTTATCTTCCAAACTTTTTCGAAAGTTTTTTTGTTCTTATGTTTAAGCCGTCTTACGCTTTATCACTAAGTCATTTTGTCAAGGCTTTCTTCTCTCGGAAAGCGGGTGCAAAAGTACTCCCTTTTGGTATACACTCCAAATATATCACACTCTTTTTTCTAATTATTTTTGCATGTTTATGCTAACTCGTTGATTGATAACGATGTTGTAGAACATATTTTTTAATATAAGGTGGAGTGTGCGCGGGAACGGGTGAGCAGGTACACCTTATTATATTCACATGCGCGCGTCACGCGCACGAAGTACGCGCACGGAGAAAGAATGAAGAAGGAAGAAAGAAAGAACGGAAAAAAGAAAAAGAATGGGAATTGCAGGTGAGAAAAATAAATGGCGGGAAGATTTATTATAGACAAAAATGATATTGAGAGAAAAATGATATTGAGAGAAAAAAGCAAGAGGATACCCGTAAGGGATAAGTTGGGTATCCTCTCTAGGAGACAAACCGGAAAAACGACTTTCACAAGCCATCTGCCGGTTCGCTACCTCCGTCATACAAACTGGTAGGATTACGAAAACTGATTTATCATCATGTCCATGCCATATGACAAGATTATGAATCCGGAGTATACGGATGATTTTATCCGATTTACGCAATTCAAGAATCAGAAGACTGCCGCAAATTCACGAGTTCCGCCCATTTGTGAAGACCCAGGTCAATTCCCCCCTTCTCCAAGAAATGCAGAGAGGAAAGGAAATATTTAATTATACGTTCAGGATTGTCACACTGTTCATAAGCCAGCTCACCAAGGGCATAATGCAGACGGGAAATTTGAATATAGTCGACCTGGGTACAGGAGTTATCCATGGAAGCCTCAACCAGACTATCAAGGATTTCACAAGCCTGGCTTTGTTCCCAATCCGTCAGTTCACTTATGGGTTTATGCATGATAGGGTGTTGCATCAGGAGGATGATGTTCTCTTTAAAATCATTACTCATCGGTATAGTTTTGTTTGCCGCATCTGTTCCCAAAGGTGCGAGGGTTTATATATAAAAAGAGCGTAGGAACTATCTACCCATGTCTTCATAAGGTATCGGCTAGAAACCCTCCACGAACACAAGTGATAGCCCCACGCCCAATTGAGTATATAACAAGGTCATATATACAAAAGATGCGTGAGACCTGTCACTTATTGCTTTTCGTGAAAAAAATTAGCCGATTTTTTATGAAGATTGCAATAAATAACCGTTCTCAATAAAATTATCAAAAACTTACTTTCTTCGCTCGAAAGTAAACTACGACAAAAGTAGCAATTTATATTTAGCAAACAAACAATTTTGACAAAGAAATAGGTATGAGACATAAAATTATTATAGCTATATATTGGCAACTTTCAAATCCCCACTAATTTGTCCTTACGACTTAAAGCAATGTATTGATGAATTAAACTCAGGCGGACGTTTGCCCTGATTGTATCAAAATAAAAACGCTCAGGGCAGGTTCCTGCAAACGATTTTCAATTTTCATTTCTCATATTCTCATAGTAAATACAATAACTATATATAAATCAAATGCATAACACTATGAGAAATACTTTTCAAAACGGCATTTCTCATAGTATTACCAGCGTTTTATCCATAAAACAACGTATTTCTCATAGCTTTTCATCACTTTCAAAAACATTTCTCATAGATTTTCCAAGCGATTCCAAATACTTTTTTACTTGTTTTGCAGAGTATTCAAGTTATTCTTCGACAAAACCGTAATAGTTAGCATGGACTGCAACGAAACACGCAGTAAAAAAAGAGTCTACTACAAGGCAAAGGAAGCATCAGACTATTATGAAGTCAAGCCAAGCTAGAGATGTAATCAGGTAATACTTAAATAATAGATTATAAAATGGACATGCGGAGTATAAAGAGTAGACATTAGCATATTTATGTATAAGCAGCCATATCGTTCCACTAGAGTGGAAAGGTCTGTGCACTAGAGTAGACAGTACCGTTCACTAGAGTGCAATGATCTGCCCACTCCAGTGAAACGATACAAATACTTATAGCAAAACACAACAATGATTAGGATAAAATATAAAGGGATAAGGAGAACTTAATACAGGAAAGCAGTAAAGTAAGGCAAGGTAATTGCTTTATAAAAAGTTACTTATATAAAAAAGGAAGAATAACAATCAGTCCGGAAAAAGACTGGGAGGAACAGAATGACGACCACAAAAAACAAGAAATAGAGAAAATGCATAAAAGGAATATGAGAATAAAAAAAAAGTCTATGAGAAATACACTATTTTCAGCATAAAAAGCTGGTAATATTATGAGAAATGCCGTTTTGAAAAGTATTTCTCATAATATATCTATTTGATTATCTTTCGTTTATCGAAAAACAATGAGAATATGAGAAATGCAAGTGAAAAATAGGCGACAGGAGAAAGTGTGCGTAAGTAACCTGAATTTTGCGTTTTTTAAGAAAGAGCAAAAAGGAAAAGAGCAAAAAGAAAGAGATAAATCCAGAAATCCGGCCGGAGCCATATACTGTATACCCACCGAGCAAAATTCCTTTTCAGTTGTTATTCATACATAAACATATTCTATACAATAAAAAATAATATCATGGAGAAAAATATTTTTCAGTTAGATAATGAGCAGCTCAAAGAGATTGCTCGCTCATTTAAAGCGAAAGTAGAAGAAGGTTTGAACACTGAAAATGCAGAGATACAATGCATTCCCACTTTCATCACTCCGAAAGCAAGTGGTATCAATGGCAAATCATTAGTACTCGACTTGGGAGGAACGAATTACCGGGTAGCAATCGTTGACTTCAGCAAAATGCCTCCCACCATTCATCCTAACAATGGTTGGAAAAAGGACATGTCGATTATGAAAACTCCCGGTTATACCCGAGAGGAGTTGTTCAAAGAAATGGCAGATATGATAACCGGAATAAAACGGGAAAAAGAGATGCCAATTGGATATTGTTTTTCTTATCCGACAGAGTCCGTCCCAGGTGGAGATGCCAAACTGCTACGTTGGACCAAAGGAGTTGATATAAAAGAGATGATCGGAGAAGTTGTTGGAAAACCTTTACTCGACTATCTGAATGAAAGAAATAAAATCAAGTTTACGAACATAAAAGTGCTCAATGACACTGTTGCCAGTTTATTTGCCGGACTTACCGACAGTAGTTACGATGCGTATATAGGTCTGATTGTAGGAACAGGCACCAATATGGCAACTTTTATTCCGGCTGACAAAATTAAAAAATTAAATCCGTCACATAAAGTAGATGGATTGATTCCCGTCAATCTGGAATCCGGAAATTTTCACCCACCGTTCCTCACTGCAGTGGATAATACAGTAGATGGAATCTCCGGGAATCCGGGAAAACAACGTTTCGAAAAAGCTGTATCCGGTATGTACCTGGGAGATATTCTAAAAGCCACTTTCCCATTGGAGGAGTTCGAAGAAAAGTTTGATGCACAAAAGCTCACCTCTATTATGAACTATCCCGATATTTATAAGGAGGTGTATGTAGAAGTAGCACAGTGGATATATAGTAGATCAGCACAGTTAGTTGCAGCTTCACTGACAGGGCTTATCATGTTGTTGAAGTCATACAACAAGAATATACGAAAAATTTGCCTGGTTGCCGAAGGTAGCCTTTTTTGGAGCAAGAACAGAAAAGACAAGAACTATAACATGATTGTCATGGAAAAATTACGGGAGCTTTTCAGTTTGTTTGGTTTGGAAGATGTAGAGGTCGATATCAAAAGCATGAATAATGCCAATTTGATAGGGACAGGTATTGCGGCTTTATCCTGACACCTCCCTGCCTATCATCGTCATTACAGGGTGATCCTCCCAATCGACTTGCTTATAAGAATCTGACAGGAATGTGCCAGAACTCTCTTTTTAATGTAATAGCCCTCGCTACAGATAGTTGTAACGAGGGTTATTCTTCGTTTATAAAGATTTGCACGCACCCTTATCTAACCTATTGCAGATATATCAAATCTATTTCAAGATTTAATATACAATGTAGTGTGTAAAGTGGTTGTTTACTTAATCTTCAAAGCAAAACCACCTCCGGGTGCCAAATGAATCTTCAACTTACTGTCATTTTTTATCCGGATGGATTCACATTTATAATCACGCCCGATCCGGTGAGCATTTGCTCCGTCTTTAAACAATGTAGCGTCATACGTCTTACCACCCAGGAAAGAGCAATCCACTTCGATGTCACGTGCCGTCCAATCGGTGATTCCACCTACATACCAGACATTTCCACTCCGGCGTGCTGTTACGATATACTCTCCCATCTTACCATCAAGCACGATACTTTCATCCCACACTGTCGGAACATCAGCAATAAATCCTGTTGATTCCGGTTCGCGCATATAGTTGCTCGGCGTATCACACAACATATTGAAAGGAGATTCAAATACAACATACAGAGCAAGTTGACGGCAACGAGTTCCCTGACTCATCGGTTCTGAATTGCAAGGATAATAGTTACCTTTCGAAGCATTGCGCATCGCTCCTTGAGTGTAGTCCATCGGACCGGATACTTGACGAGTGAAAGGAATCATCACGTCATACTTCACCTGATCCACCGAAGCTGGGCTCCATTTCATCTGTTCCAGACCATTGACACCTTCAAAGTTCAATACATTCGGGTAAGTACGATTCAAACCGGCCGGTTTGTGCGTTCCGTGCAAGTCGAGGATCAGTTTGTATTTAGCACACATTTCGGCAGCCCGATAATTGAACGCAGTCATAAGCTGATCGTCACGATCCATAAAATCGACCTTAAAACCTTTTACTCCCATGTCGGCATAATGACGGCAAACGTTCTCCATATCACGCTCGAAAGCATAATAACCGGCCCAAAGAATGATGCCTACATTTTTGGAGGCTGCATAATCTACCAATTCTTTCAGATTAATCTCTTTCACCACTTGCATCAAATCCGCTTGCAGATTTACCGCCCAGCCTTCGTCAAGTATCACATATTCAATACCGTTTGCAGAAGCAAAATCAATGTAGGCTTTATAAGTCGGATTATTTACTCCGGTCACAAAATCAACGCCATCCAAATTCCAGGCATTCCACCAGTCCCATGCTACTTTGCCGGGTTTGATCCATGAAAGATCTGTCAGACGGGAAGGGGCAGCCAATAAATAGCTCAAGTTGCTTGCTGCCAAATCCTTATCGGAAGTGGTAACAATGCTCATGCGCCACGGGAAATTCCGGGGTTTATCTACTTTGGCAATGTAAGCTTCATGCTCTTTCACCAACATTTGAAGTTGATTGTGTCCGCCTTGCACCATCTTCTTGGGGTATGGAGCGAAACGTCCCGTCAACCGATTTTCTCCTTCAATAGCAGACAAATAGAGGCCGGGATAATTCTCCAAATCGGATTCTGTGATACAAACCTTAACGCCTTCTCCGGCATCCACGACTAATGGCAAAAACATCAAACGTTTTTTATTCAGCTTCGATAATGGATCGGTAGTATAAGTATTTTCGAAGGAATTGAAATATTGAGAGTCATAATCACCGTCTTTTCCTGTTTTTACATAAGGTACAGAAGCTACCATATCGGATGGGAAATGATAATCTACTGTTTCATCTACCACGTTGAAAGGTTTCTTCGCACGGCTGACAAAGCGGTAAGCAATACCATCATTGTACGCACGAAACTCGACATTCCAGTCTTTTTTAAACCGAAGAGTCAGTTCATTATAGTGGTCTCTCAATTCACTGGCACGATAGAAAGGAGAAGGAATCATCTGATCTACTTTTTTCCCGGAAGTGCCGGACAACTTTGCTTTCTCTCCCCAGACTTCTCCGTTATCCAATGTCATCGAAATTGGAGAAGGAGCAAGGATCTGCCGTCCGTTACAGTGGATGTCATAAGTCAGCTTATCACCTACGGTAATCGTCGTTTGAAGCTTTCCATCCGGAGAGCTCAAAGTAAATTGTTTTTGCGCCTGTACCGTAAGCGTACATGCAACAATACATAAGAATAATAAAATCTTCAGTTTTTTCATGGTTTTAATTATAGTAGTTATCAAATTATAGAAGAACGATACAAAAATAAAATAATATAGTATAGCAACCTATATGAAAACTAAAAAACAGAGATAAAAAAGAATACGTGATTCTATCTTTTTCCTGTCAGGGATTGAATACAATCGACTTCTTCCTGCTGATAAGGTACTCCGGTAGGACGATAGATATCATGAAACCATAATTCCGGTTCTTCACCCGACGGAATGACGTCATCCCAGGCAAAAATAGTATTTGTCTTTCCTGCAACAAATCCCCAATTGATGGCGCCTACCTTTTCTTTTTTCATCAAAGGAAGAACATTACAAAAGCGGCTGTCATTGCGACGGGCCATATATTCGGTACAGATCAACGGACGGTTAAGCATCTTCAGAAATTTGATACATTCGCCATGCCGTTCCTCATTATCGTAATTATGATAAGAGATGATGTCCGAATGATTCAACACAAACGCATTCAGAACATTCTTCCGGGGAGAATTATAGTCCCATACACCGGCAGTAATCGGTTGTGACGGTTTACAATCGCGCACCCAACGAAAGACATTCGTCAATAAGGGCAAAGAAGTTTCCTCGTGTTTACTATTTCCGGGTTCATTATACAAATCCCACATCAATATCCGGTCATCGTTAGCATAGGTTCGGACAATATCTTTTACATACTCTTGTAGAAAAGGATACAACGTCAGTGTGTCTTTACGCAAACTACACGAAGGGTCCTGCACCCAGCCGGAATTATGTACACCCGTCTTCGGTTCCGGTTGCTTGCCATAAGCCGACTCCGGATTCCAACAATCATCAAAGAACACAAACATAGGGCGGATTGAATATTGCCCGCAAATATTCAAAAAATCATCCATACGTTTCTTCATTCCTGCCGCATCATTTTGCCATACGACACTGCTCAAGAATACGCGTAAGGTATTAAAGCCCAGTTCATGCGCCCATGATAGCTCTTTATCAATCTGTTCAGGATCGAAAGTATCCGCACTCCACATTTCTATCTGATTGATTGCCGTTGCCGGAATATAATTGCAACCGACCAGCCAAGGCTGATTGTCATACCATTTCTGTATTTTCTCTTCCGGCCAACGGCTGTTATTTGAAGAACTAGATTTCTGTGTACAGGCACATACACATATTCCCGCTAAAAAGAATAAAAACACAACACTAACATTCCATTTATTTTTCATTGTATAATAATTTATGATACTATTTTCAATTGATTAATGTGTAAGGAACTCCCTACAAAATATGGTTATTGTCTGATTTTTAACACTAAAAAGGAGACGTTCCATGTTTTACTGAGACGCTAACTGAGATCACTTATTCTACTTATCAGTCGCAAAAGGCAAAACAGGGAGATTATTGTCTCCATAAAGGTTACCGTCCGGATAATCAGCCCAATTATAGCGCACAACTGAAGGTCTCTCTACAAGAACAGATTTTAATTCTATCGTCTTGTCATCAATCATTCGGGCATTTGCATATCCCCAATTATTATCCTTGTCACCAACAATAAATCCTGTAATTACACCTCCATGAGATTTTACTAATTTGTCGAATCTCAGCAGGGCTTTGTTACCTTCAAACTTTGTTTCAATACATACAGGAGCCTCGCAGATTTGTCGTTGTCCATACGTCTTATCCAAAGCCAAAAGACATAGTCGTCGTGCGACTTCAGCCTTATTTGTCGGGTGGATATCAATTGGATTGCCTAAATCTACAGCACTTGCCATTGCGGTATTTGGTAATTCAAGAGCTTTCGCTTGTGCCTGACGCAGAAGAGCCCATTCAGACTCCGGCTGCACCGCAACAGGCTGCAGAAAACCAGCCAACTGCACAAAATAGAACGGCATATCAGGTTTTCCAAATGCTTCACGCCATCCTTTTATCATATTCTTGAAACATACCTCATACATTTGGTCACGCCCAACGTTATTGCAACCTTGATACCATATAACACCGGCAACAGGCATTTGCGTAAGTGGATAAATCATTGCATTATAGAGCACGGTCGGGAAATTAGGCGATGTAGGCTCTTTGAATTTTATGTGCGACTTCGCAAAATCACTTAAAACTATATACGACCACATTCCGTCTAATGAATATGACACACCATTGACATCTGCATATGATGATTTCCAAATACCACCACCTCCACCATTGTCTACTACCTCAATAGTTATGACGTTTTTTCCAGCATTAACATAGCGACCATCGACAAAGTAATGACGAGCTTTCTCAAAACCTGATGTAACCCCTACTTTAACCCCATTGAAATATGTGCAGTCATAATCATCTATTGCTCCGATATGCAATTGCAAGGGGCTACCGGCAGCTTCCTGTGGAAGTTCCAATTCATATTGAAATACAACAACACCATCGAGCCCTGGCAGGCCATTGTCTTCCCATAGAGACGGCACACTCATGCTCTTCCATGGAATTTCCTGATGAAAAAGCGCCCGATTAATAGGATATTCAATCTTCTGAGGTGCATCATATTCATCATAAAGCTTTTTGAATATGTTATCCCGTAGTTCATCTTCCGAAAGGCTACTTTCGAGCAGCCGGTTTATGTTTTTTATTTCAGGCACATTCCTTAGAGATTTTTGAGGAGTCCATGCTTCAATATCCGTTCCTCCCCATGTGGCATCTATAATACCGATAGGTATATTAAGCGAATCCTGTAGCATCGTGCCATATAAATAACCTATTGCCGAAAACGAAGCTGCCGATGGCGAAGATTCTATCCAACCATATTCTACGGCAGCATCATCAAGTGGAGCGAGCGATGTTGTATTCTTAATTTGCATTAAACGCAGAGCCGGATGATGCATTGAAGCGACAATCTGATCGGCATCCATAAGTCTGGCCCAGTCTCCACGTATCGGGAATTCCATGTTCGACTGCCCTGAGCATATCCAGACCTCACCAATGAGAATATTTTGCAATACTTTTTTATCTACACCATCATTTATTACCATTGAGTAAGGACCACCAGCAACAGGAGTGCTAAAACGCAATGAGAAGTAACCGTCGATATTGGCCTGTGTCGATATACTTTCCTGTAACCAGTCAGCAGAGAGAGTAACTCTCGATTTCGGATTGGCATGCCCTGACATTGTAATGGTTGAATTTCGTTGTAGTACCATATTGTCAGTGTAAATTTGAGGCAAGACAATCTCGGCAACGACATTGTCAACGCATAAAATCATACATGTCAGTATGAGAAAGTATCGAAGTTTTTTCATCTTTATTTCTTTTTATAATCATCTATTTCTACTTATTTTATATCAAACTGTGCTATAGCTATCGTTCACATTATTCAGCTTTAAAACGTTTAGTCTGTACATCGCGAGAGTTCGGCCCTACCATTACATCAAATTCTCCCGGCTCATAAAGATATTGCAATTCCGAATTATAAAACTTCAAGTCTGCTGCGGTAATGATAAACTTCACTTCACGGCTTTCACCCTTTCTCAGGAAGATTCGTTCGAAACCTTTCAGTTCTTTTATCGGCCGGGCTATTTCCGCGTATATATCATGCAAATAAAGTTGTACTATCTCGTATCCATCATAATTCCCTACATTACTCACGGTCACAGATACCGTCAAGTCTCCATTCTCAGATAATGTTTCCGAACTCAAATGCATATCTCCATAGGTAAAACGGGTATAACTTAAACCGTATCCGAAAGGATAAAGAGGTTCATTGGTTGTATCCAAATAATTACTGGAATAACGATTGAAAGTACTATTATCAGGGTCGGGACGTCCTGTGTTCAAGTGATTATAGAATAAAGGAAGCTGACCGACCGAACGGGGAAAAGTAGTAGTCAATTTACCACTCGGAGACATTTTGCCGAACAACACATCAGCAATAGCGTCACCCGTTTCACTACCACCAAACCAGACATTCAAAATGGAATGGACATTCGCCTCCTCCCAATTCAAAACTAACGGGCGCCCCGTAAACAAAAGCAGCACAACAGGTTTACCCGTTTTTACCAAAGCCTTCAACAAATCCTGTTGGGCATCGGGAATATTAAGATTTGTACGTGAAGCCGATTCGCCACTCATTTCCGCACATTCACCTAAAGCAGCAACAATAATATCCGCGCGAGCAGCTGTAGCAAGTGCATCATCCAGTAATTGACGATTGTCGCCACGTTCCAAAGGACGTATGCCGACAGCACCCTTCTCAAGCCTCTCGTCATAGTAGATATTGCTACCTTTCGCATATAGTATTTCAGCCTTATCACCTACTGCAGAACGAAGACTCTCCAACAAAGTAGCATGACGGGAAGGAGTACAAGTCATACTCCACATTCCGCACATATTGTTACGCGCATCAGCCATAGGTCCTATTAGGGCTATTCGTCCCTTCTGTTCGAGCGGAAGCAGATTATCGGTGTTCTTCAGCAGGACAAATGTTTCAGCAGCAATCTCACGTGCTGCGGCACGGTGAACATCCGCATAAAGAACATCTTTGGTACGTAAGGTATCACAGTATTTATACGGATCTGAAAACAGACCTAATTTATACTTTGCTTCCAACACACGTCGGCAAGCTGTATTAATCTGTTCCTCGGTAACCTTACCCTCTTTCAGAGATTCTGCAAGTGTGTTCAGAAAACCGCAGGAAACCATATCCATGTCCGTTCCCGCCTGTAAAGCACGTATGGAAGCCTCTTTCAGAGGGGCCACACCATGAGTGGACATTTCGGCAATAGAGTTATAGTCTGTCACCAATAGCCCGCGGAAGCCCCATTCATCACGCAACAGGTCAGTCAGCAACCATTTATTCGCTGTAGCTGGAATGCCATCCACCAAATTAAAGGAGCTCATCACACTACCAACACCGACATCAACTGCTGCCCGATAAGGGGCAAGATATTCATTATACATACGTTGCCGACTCATATCCACCGTGTTGTAATCCTGACCTGACTCGGAAGCACCATAAAGTGCAAAATGTTTCACACAGGACAAGATCTCATCTTTTCCCTGCATATTGTTACCCTGATAACCGCGCACATATGCTTTTGCAAACAGAGAACCCAAATAAGGGTCTTCACCACTACCTTCGGCAATGCGTCCCCAACGGCTATCGCGACAAATGTCAACCATGGGACTGAAAGTCCAACTGATACCGTCGGCACTGGCTTCAACGGCAGAAATACGAGCCATCCGTTCCACTGCCAGTGTATCCCAACTACAGGAAAGCGCTAAAGGAATAGGAAAAATGGTTTCATAACCATGGATAACATCCGCACCAACAAGCAAGGGAATTTTCAGACGACTTTCCTCCACGGCCAAACGTTGCAGGGCGTAAATCTTATGGACTCCCTTTACATTGAAAAAGCCACCGATCTCCTGTTTACGAATCATCTCTCCAAGCTCACCGTTCATTACAGAACCGGTAACAAGGTCACCACCGGAAGGCAAATTCAACTGTCCGAGCTTCTCATGGAGAGTCATTTGATTCAGCAAATCTGTAATAAAATGATCCATCTCTATATCTTTCCTTTCGTTAGATTGCGAACAAGAAAAGAATATAAATCCGCACAAAACATAACATAAAAGATTCCTTATTTTCATATATTTACCAGTTGGTTTATTATTTATTTGTTTTTTCTTTCCATACCACCACTCCGGCAGGTTCGAGGCGTGCACTGCCGATCAATATCTCCGCCTCATCGGGAATGGCTATTTCCTGAATGTCCGATGTATA
>ENA-UEYL01002817-UEYL01002817.1-human-gut-metagenome-genome-assembly--contig:-NODE-2817-length-12231-cov-5.335363_pt1 | contig 12231 bp, 9 predicted proteins | sample MGYA00242941_ERZ507946 | MGnify/ENA primary metagenome ERZ507946 (study PRJEB26167, sample SAMN06115482) | human gut metagenome | host: Homo sapiens | place: China:Guizhou | collected 2015-03-11...
CCGGCAATAATCAATATTATCCAATTCATATTTTCCTCTTTTTAAATTAGATTGCAAAATTAGTCCGATTGCCGGAGCTTTCACTTTACATTTGATAAGAAATGACTGTATCAGAGGATGAATAAATCTTCTTTTTCTATCGTAACTTTTCGTATTTTTGCAGAAAATGATTGGATGCTATTGATGATTGGATACAATGATGGATATACGCGAAATTATAAATAAGATATACCTTATGCCGGAAGCTTCTACGGATAAGTTGGTAGAACATCTGTCAAGAGTGGATTATCCTAAAGGGTATCATATCCTGGAAGCCGGCAAGACCGAGACGAATATCTTTTTTATCGGAAAGGGAATTGTCAGGGCTTATATTCCTGTGGATGGTAAAGAGGTTACCTTTTGGATTGGAAAGGAAGGTTCTACCATTGTCTCGTTAAAAAGTTATGTGAATAATCAGCAAGGATATGAGTCTATGGAGCTTATGGAAGACTCTGAGTTATATCTGTTAAAGCGTAAAGACTTATACACCTTATTTGAGGAAGATATTCATATAGCCAATTGGGGGCGTAAGTTTGCAGAGTCAGAGTTTCTGCAAACAGAGGAAAGGCTTATCTCTCTACTGTTTACGACTGCATCAGAACGATATATGAAACTGATACAGGATAATCCGGAGTTATTGCAGAGAATGCCGTTGGAATGTCTTGCTTCCTATTTAGGAATAACTCCGGTAAGCCTGAGCCGGATAAGGGCGAAGTTGAAACGGATGCCCTGACAAAACCGGATCAACGTCACGCAGTTATATGACTAAACTTTCCGTATAACCCGGCAAGGATTTCCTACTGCCAGACTATTCGACGGAATATCTTTAGTTACTACACTTCCGGCACCAATAGTCACATTATCACCAATGGTAACTCCCGGCAAGACAACGGAACTACCGCCAATCCATACGTTATTTCCTATTGTAACGGGAGCTGTTAGTGATCTCCAAAACTGGCTGTCTGGAGACAATCGTTCCGTCGGATTCACGGGATGAGTGACTGCGTAGATGTGTACGCCGGGACCTATACCGCAATTGTCTCCAATCGTAATGCGATTGCAATCCAAAAAGACACAGTTCATATTTATCTCAACATGGCTGCCTATATGTATATTCTCTCCATAATCGACAAAGAAAGGTGCCGCAATCCATACATTATCCCCACGCGAGCCTACTAATTCATCCAAAATAGCAGATAATTCTTCACTATTCCGACTATCCGTATTATTATACCGGAGCTGAAGTTCCTTTGCATAATGCCAACGCCGGAGTAATTCCGAATCGCCGCAATCATATATTTCTCCGGCAAGCATTTTTTCTTTTTCTGTCATAAGCTAATTTTTATATTTTATAGAACAGCAGATTATTATACGGAGCAAACATACACAAAAATCTTCAAATTTTATGTATGTTTGTCTTTTGAAAAAGGATAAAGGGAGAAACCATGAATATCGAAGAATATAGAGAATATTGCTTATCAGTAAAAGGAGCGACAGAATGCATGCCGTTTGATGAACATACCTTGGTTTTCAAGGTCATGGACAAGATGTTTACTTTTGCGACGCTACGCCCTAAAGATGGAAGATTCTGGGCTGATATGAAATGTATTCCTGACAGGGCGGCAGAATTAGTAGACCAATATGAGGATATCTTTTGGGGACCTTTTTCTGATAAGAAACATTGGATTACTGTTTATTTAGAGGGGGATGTATCCGATAAGCTTATAAAAGAGTTGATTAGTCATTCGGTAGAGGAAGTCATAAAAAAGCTCCCTAAGAAAAAGCAGGAAGAATACCGATCAATGATTTGACATTTTAAATACAACTATCCGGCTCCACAATCAGCATTGATAGCAAAGCCGGATAAGATATCTGTATTTTCAGAAATGTATGTCCCAAATTCCACAAGACTTTTCAAGCTCTACCAATGAAGTAACATATCCTTTCATTGTTTCAAGATACTCCTGTTGCACTTCATTATAGGTACGCTGCGCCACCAATACATCCAGAATATTAGTTTCGCCACGTTTGTATTTATATACCATTCCATCCAGTACCTTTTGAGAATCTTCAAGCATTCCCGATTTAAATTGAGCCACTTTCTTTTTCTCCGCTTCATAACCGAACCATGCTTGGGTAATCTCTGCCTGTATCTGTAATTCCATATCTTTTTCGATTATTTCAGACTGGGTTATACGGAATTTTGCTGCTTTGACAGCTCCCTTATTCATATTTGAAAAGGTGAGAGGAACAGATACTCCCGCAGTGGCAGAACGGGCCGGGGGAAGAAAACCGTTCCAGTCCCTTTCATAAGAGACGGACAGACCGATATTCGGACGACGTTCCGCCTTCGTCAATCTATATTCCCGGGTAGTGACTTCTGTACTTTTCTGAACAGCAAGTAAGTCTATGCGATTATTCAAACCGGCTTTAACCAATTCCGGCAAATCAAACTCGCGGCTTAATTCATCCCAATTACCAAACGGAATATGGAGAGTATCCGCAGCAACTCCCATATGCCTGTTCAACATAACTAATGCAGATTGATACGCCGCTTCCTGTCCATAAACCGTATTGAGCAAAGTGACAGCTTCCAGTTTCGACTGGCGTGCATCATTCTCCGTGATCTCTCCGGCCACATAACGCAAGCTGTCCGACTGGCTCAATTTCAACATATATTCGTAGGAGCTTTGCTGTACTTTGAGCAACTCCCTTTGTAGAATCGCTTCCAAGAAAAGATTGGCAGCCTCTGCCCTCAGATTCTGGAATCCCTGTTCTAAAGTCAATTTTTCAAGCTCGGCCTGACTTCGTGCTAACTGGATACGTGCTCCCCGTTTATTTCCCAACTCCAAGGAATAAGAAAGTCCCAATGAGAAAGTTTCATTACCGGCTTCAAATCCCAGTTCCGGGTCGGGGAATATTTTCTGAGCAATTATCTCCGCGTCGGCTATACTCACATTCAACTTTTCCGCCAGATAGTTGAGATTATTCTTCCCTACCCTGTTCAGATATTCTTCGAAAGAGATATCCTGGTAGGGAGCATTAACAGGAAGTTGCGCAAAAGCAGAGATACACATTGCTTCCACAATCAACAGGAGAAATATAATATTAGAGCGTATATTCTTTTTCATCATCCTTCTTTTTATTTAAAACATTCTTCTCAATCAGATAATAGAAAACCGGAAGCACAAACATGGAAATGAGCGTTGAGAACATTAATCCATATACGATAACCGTCGCTAAAGGACGTTGCACGTCGCTACCGATTCCGGTTGCCAAAGATGCAGAGAAGAGTCCGAGCACTGTGGTGACAGAAGTCATCAGAATGGGACGGAAACGCTGGCGTGCCCCTTCAATAACAGATTTCTTCAGTTCCATTCCACCTTTGCGCAAACTATTTATTTGTGATACCATAATAATCCCGTTTTGTATGGAAAGCCCGAACATGGCGATGAATCCAACAGCAGAAGATACATTCAATGTCATCCCGCGTACATTGAGGGCAAGCATACCTCCGAAAAGAGCTAATGGCACGATGGATAGTACCAGCCCTGCCTGACGGAACTTTCCGAATGTAGCATAGAGCAAGATAAACATACACATCAACGTCAAGGGAAGAATGACGGATAGGCGGGTATAAGCCCTGTTCTGGTTCTCGAATGCTCCTCCCCATTTCACGGTGTATTTGCTTTCATCATAGTTCACCCTTTCATGGATAGCATTCTGCGCTTCTTTCAGGAAAGATGCCAAGTCTCGTCCACGCAAATTCAATTTTACCGTCAGATGCCGCCTGTTCATCTCACGGGTAATCGTACTTTCGCCGACACTCAGGTTCACGTCGGCAACCTGCGAAAGAGGGATTTTAGCACCTGAAGAAGAAGTCAGCATCAGTCCGGCTATCTTTTCAGGCGTATCCCGTGCCTCTTCTTTATACTTACAGGTAATATCATACTGCCTATCTCCTTGATAAAGCTGCGCGATAGCCTTCCCCCCGATTGCCACTTCTATCAAATCAGCGACATCCGACACATTCAGCCCGTACCGGGCAATCGCATCCCGGTTCATGATAATTTGTAGTTGAGGCAATGGCGGTTCCTGGTCAATATCCAAATCGACAGCCCCTTTCACCGTTCCCAATACCCGGGTTATCTCCTCAGCGATGCGGCGTGTTTCCCGGAAATCTTCTCCATACACTTTCACGACCAACTCACTATGCGCACCGGCAATCTTATCCATCACGCCGTCTATCATCGGTTGGCTGAATCCTACTCTAAAGCCGGGCAGTGTCTTGTATTCTTCTTCCAGTTCATTAATCAAATCCTTCTTGGTCTTTCCTTTCGGCCATTCATCATACGGCTTTATACCGATAGAAACTTCAAAATGCGAAGGGGTGAACGGATCGGTACCATCATCATTTCTCCCTGCCTGAACCATGATGTAAGTTACTTCGGGATATTTCATCGTGCGGGCACGAAGGGTATCGGACATCTCTCTCGATTTCTCCACGGAAATGCCGGGCGGAAGATTCACCTGCAACCAAATAGAACCTTCATCCAGTTCCGGCAGGAAATCTTTTCCTACAACGCCACTCAATACGATGCCTGTTATCAGAACCAGGCTTGAAGGTACAGTTGCCTTCATGGGGTTCTCTACCAATTTCGCTATCGCGACGGTATATTTCTCTTTCAACTTTTCCAACCATTTATTCTTATAAATCTTACGTGGCTTGCGATAAATAGCATAAGCAAGTCCCGGAATCAACAAAAGAGCAACCATCAGAGCGCCAATCATCGCATAACTCATCGTAAACGCCATCGGAGTGAAAAGTTTGCGTTCGACACGCTCAAAAGCGAATAGGGGCAAATAGGCTGTTATGATAACGATGGTTGAAAAAAGAATAGGACGGCCTACTTCTTTAGCACGCTGCGCAATGCTTTTTTCTTCGATGTACTGTCCGGGATTATCTTCCCGTTTCTTGAGAATAGTTTCCAGCATAACGATAGCCCCATCTACAATTATTCCGAAGTCAATGGCTCCGAGCGACAAAAGATTGGCAGGAATATCCGTGAGATGCATAAGGATAAAGGCAATAAGCAAGGATACGGGAATCGTGACAGAAACCAGCAGCGCCCCGCGCCAGTTACCCAAAAACAGGATAAGTACAATAATCACCAAAGCCATTCCCATCAGGAGGGTATGGGATACTGTATCCAACGTTGTATCTACCAGACTCGTACGGTCGAGGAAAGTATGTATCCGCACCCCTTCAGGCAGGGTTTCATTATTCAATTCGTCCACTGCCGCATGAATGCCATCCAGCACTTTGGACGGATTTTCATGTTTCAGAAGAAGCACAATCCCTTCCAGGCTTTCGGAATAATTGCGGATACGGTCTGTATATCCCAGTACTCCTTTCCGTTCCAGATTACCGTACTTCAAAGAACCTATATCATTCAAAAAAACAGGGACACCGGACGTCGTACTCACTACGATATGTTCCAAATCCTCCAAATTCTCAATCAATCCGATGCCTCGTACCACATACCCCAAGTCTCCCCTGCTCAAGACACTACCGCCTACATTGGCATTGTTATTTTCGATTGCTTCGATCACCTGGCTAAGCGACAGGTTATATTGTTCCAGTTTATAGGGATTGATTTCCACCTGGAACTGCGTAGTGATGCCACCGAAGTTTGTTACGTCCGCCACTCCAGACACTTCTTTGATACGGGGAATAATCACCCAGTTCTGAAAATCTGTCAGTTCACGAAGCGAATGACGGTCACTTTCTATAATATAGCGGTAGACCTCTCCTACAGGTGAGGTTAACGGGTCGAGTCCCGGAACCGCTCCATAAGGTAATTCTACTTCATTCAGTCTTTCCTGTACCCGCTGGCGACTCCAGTAATCTTCCGTTCCGTCCTTGAACACAATCGTAATCATAGATAGTCCGAATGTGCTTTTACTACGCATGACGTGCATACCCGGCAGGCCGTTGATAGCGCGTTCCAAAGGAATGGTAATCTGTTGTTCCACTTCTTCAGCGGCCAGTCCCGGCACTTGGGTAACAACCTGCGACGTGACATCTGCAATATCAGGATAGGCTTCTATGGAAAGCTGTGTCCATGAATAGTATCCGAAAACACTCATCATCACGAACAAGCAAAGCATCACCCATCTTTTCTGTATAACTGAAAGCATTAAATCCTTCTTCATAATCTTCTACTTTAAATAATATCCTCCTTCACTGATTACCTTATCTCCCGGATGCAACCCGCTACTGATTACAGCTATTCCGCCTTTGGTAGCCTCCACTTCCACCGCAGTTCTCACAAAGACTCCAGGAGCGACCCGCACATATACATAACTGGCTTTCTCTCCCTGCAACAATGCCTTCTCCGAAATCTGTACCTGCCCAATGGGGGCACTAACAAAATGTACAGTAGTGTACATACCCAATTTTAAATGTCTCTTCGAATTCTCACAAACAGAAAGTACCTTTATAGACCTGGTTTCTTCGTCAACCGCTTCCTCAACATGATAGACACTGCCTTTAATCACCGTGCCGGGCAATGCCGACACTTCAATATCCAAGCTACTACCCGCATCGATAAAACGAATATCCTTTTCTTTCACCTGTGCCGTAATCCAAACTTCGGACAAGTCGGCAACTATCGCGACAGGTTCGGCATCATCTTTCAGATATTGCCCGGTCACGATATTATTCTCTATAACTTCTCCCGAGATAGGTGAACGAACCACAAGAGGTTGCCCGAGTGTCATATGTTCCGGCTGATCCACTTGATACACTTCCAATGCGGCAGAAGCATTTTCAAACTCTTTATCAGCCATCAATAAAGCATTCTGTGCTTCTTCCAGTTCTTTCTGCGAGCTAACCCCGTTTCTTATCAGGTCTTCCTTACGCTTCAAATCCTTCTTAGCCAGCTCCCGTGACGAAAGAGCCTGGAAATAATCCTTTTGTGCCGTGGTAAAATCGGGTGAACTGATTTCAAACAAAGGGGTTCCCCGCTTCACCAACTGCCCGACTTGTATATATGATTTTATGACTCTTCCCGCAAAAGGCGGAGCAATATAAGCATAGCGCGTAGGAATAGGACGCACCATACCGGACGTTATCACTTCTTTGGAATAAGGCTCGAGTCTTGCATCCGCTATTTTTATCCTCTCTGATAAAATAGGGTCTGTAACATATACTGTGTCGCCTTCCATACGGTAACCACTTTGCTGTTCTTCTCTCTGCTTACTCTTGCATGCAGTAATCAATAATACACTACAAATCAAAAGCATTTGTAATTCTCTTTTCTTCATCATAATTCCTAATAATATAGTTAGAACCGTTTTTCGGTCGCAAAGGTAAGCGGATGCACTTCAGAAGACTGTTAGAGAATTGTTAGAACGTTATTAGAATTCCATTAGAGTTTTATTGCCGGAACGATTTCTGAAAGTGAAGGAAATAAATATAGAGCCAGATATTTGAATGGTACTTATTAATGCCTATCTTTGTCTATGTTTCACTGTAAAACATAAAAGCATCATGGAAGAGATTTTCAGAAAATATCCGATAGGAATACAAAGCTTCGAGAAATTGCGTAATAACAATTACGTATATGTGGATAAGACATCGTTGATATATAAACTGGCGAATACAAACTCCACTTATTTTCTAAGCCGTCCCCGACGTTTTGGAAAGAGCCTGCTGGTTTCCACGTTAGAAGCTTATTTTCTGGGAAAAAAAGAATTGTTCCATGGACTGGCAATGGAAACTCTGGAAAAGGAATGGACGGTTTATCCGGTATTGCATCTTGACTTCAGTGTGAGCAAATACATGACTGCCGATATGTTGTCTGCCGCAATTAACCGCCAATTGCTTCAGTGGGAGAAATTATACGGACGGGAAGAAGGGGAGACGACTTTCAGTTTACGTTTCGAGGGTATTATTCACCGTGCATATCAACAGACCGGAAAGCAAGCGGTGGTATTAATTGACGAATATGACTCACCAATGCTTGACAGTAATAATGATGATGAAATTCAGAAAGAAATACGTGGCATATTGCGGGATTTTTTCAGTCCGCTCAAAAAAAATGATTCTTATTTACGTTTCCTGTTCCTGACAGGTATCAGCAAATTCAGCCAGATGAGCATCTTCAGCGAATTGAATAACTTGCAGAATATCAGTATGCGGGATGATTACAGCGCTATTTGCGGTATCACCGAACAGGAACTGCGTACGCAACTGCAAATTGATATAGAACAGATGGCACAGGCCAACAATGAAACTTTTGAAGAAGCCTGCATACATCTGAAACAACAATATGATGGTTATCACTTCAGCGAGAACTGTGAAGACATTTATAATCCATTCAGTTTGTTCAATGCATTTGCACAAAAAAAATATGCGAACTTCTGGTTTTCTACCGGTACCCCTACATTCTTGATAGACCTTCTTCAAGAATGTGACTTTGATATCCGCCAGTTGGATGAAACCACTGCTACGGCCGAACAGTTTGATGCTCCCAGTAACAGAATTACCGACCCTCTTCCGGTACTCTATCAAAGTGGCTATCTCACCATTAAGGGATATGACTCAGATTTTCAAACCTATATATTGTCTTATCCCAACAAAGAAGTGAGGAAGGGATTCATTGAGTCTCTCATGCCCGCTTATGTACATTTGCCCGCACGCGAGAACACCTTCTACGTAGTATCGTTTATCAAAGACCTGCGCGCCGGAAAATTGGACGAATGTCTGGAAAGACTGAAATCTTTCTTTGCTTCCATTCCTAACAAGCTGAATAATAAGGAAGAAAAACATTACCAGACTATTTTTTATCTATTTTTCCGCCTGATGGGACAATACATAGACGTGGAAGTGGATACAGCTATCGGACGGGCGGATGCGGTAGTGAAACTGCCAAATGACATTTATGTTTTTGAGTTCAAAGTAGATGGTACTCCCGAAGAAGCACTAGAGCAAATCAATAGTAAACAATACTCGATACCTTACCAATCGGAAAACCGGAAGGTAATAAAGGTAGGGGTGAATTTCGACAGTACTACAAGAACTATCGGCACATGGAAAGTTGAATTGTAGTAAAGTTCTCCTTTTTCACAAACACAGAGCGTAGCAAACACAAAAAAGTGATACGCTACTCTCTGTTCTTTTCTGCTTTCTGCGTATAAATCAAATTACCTCTTTGGCTGATTGTCCACAAACCATCCACCAGACGTACATTCTTTGTATCATCATCTTCTACATTCCATGCATAACCGCCCGAAGGTAAACCACGTCTCTCCAAGATTTCATTGGCCTGCCCGTCAGAGAAGAATAGTTCGGCACGAGTGGAATCGGGGCTGAAAACGATGAAAGCGGAGACATTATTTCCATCGGCAGCTTCCGTACGAATCCCCTTTTCAAACAGACGGATACAGTCTTTTTGTACCTCACACCACACATAGCCGGCAGAGCCGATACATCCGTGTTCGTCTCGGTCGCCACCCAATTTTGCAGATTGCGGATACTGAACGAGTTTTGTAGACTGCATCCCCGGAGTATATTTTCCGGTATAGAAGACTTCCAGTGTATCGTTCAGAAGCAAGCCGTTCACTTCTTCTTTGTTCGCATCCATCGTACTGAATGAAAGCGTATCATTCTTATCCGTAACGATTGAAACCGTATTCATACTTGCATCACAAACGATGCCTTTTGAACTCGTCACTTCCGGCGTGCAACTTGCCATGAAACATAAGGTTCCTACTGCTAATAGTGCTGTTTTCATCTTCTTAAAATCCAGTTTTGTTTTAAATTATTGTAAAGATAATAATTATATGGCAATAAATAAAAACAAAATTTTATCGGTAATCGTTTTCTTAGAAGTATTTTTTAAGTTATTTTGCACAACTAATATCACGAACTCATCAAATTATGGATTGGATTGGCCTTGATTTAACATTCCCTATTACCGACCCTACATGGATATTTCTCCTTGTACTTCTCATCATACTGTTTGCTCCGATATTATTGAATAAGCTGCGTATCCCTCACATTATCGGCATGATTTTGGCAGGATTGGCCGTTGGCGAGCATGGATTCAATATTTTGGCACGCGACAGCAGCTTTGAACTTTTCGGAAAAGTGGGACTTTATTATATCATGTTCCTGGCCGGACTTGAAATGAATATGGGGGATTTCAAAGAGACACGCAATAAGGCATTAGTCCTTGGACTACTCGCTTTCGTCATCCCTATCGGGATTGGATTCGTGGCAAATATATCCTATCTGAAATACAGTGTTGTCACTTCCGTACTGTTAGCCAGTATGTATGCTTCCCATACATTGGTGGCCTATCCCATCGTTACTCGTTTCGGCATATCACGCCATCGCAGCGTAAGCATAGCGGTAGGCGGAACAGCAGTGACAGATACACTCACCTTGTTGGTACTGGCGGTTATAGGCGGTCTGTTCAAAGGAGAAACCGGCGGGTTCTTTTGGCTATGGCTGGTAGTAAAAGTCATTTTCCTGGGCGGATTCATCATCTATTTCTTCCCACGTATCGGTCGTTGGTTCTTCCATCGGTACAATGACCACGTGATGCAGTTCATATTCGTTCTTGCCATGGTCTTTCTGGGTGCGGGGCTTATGGAGTTTGTGGGCATGGAAGGCATCTTAGGCGCGTTTCTCGCAGGACTGGTGTTAAACCGGCTCATTCCACATGTTTCTCCATTGATGAACCATCTTGAATTCGTTGGTAATGCACTTTTCATTCCTTACTTTCTTATCGGAGTGGGAATGTTGATTAACCTGCGTGTTATCTTCGGACACGGAGATGCGCTGAAAGTGGCTGCTGTTATGATCGTAATGGCGCTTACCGGTAAATGGATTGCCTGCTGGCTCACACAAAAGATATACAAGATGTCCGTTCTTGAACGAAACCTGATGTACGGTCTGAGTAATGCGCAGGCGGCAGCAACACTGGCAGCAGTACTGGTCGGATACAACATATTCCTGCCCAACGGCGAACGCCTGCTGAATGATGATGTCTTGAATGGGACTGTCCTGCTGATACTGGTTACCTGCATAGTCAGTTCGCTAATAACCGAACGGGCAGCCAGAAAAGTTGCCATGGACGACTCTGAACCGGAAAAGGAGTCTTCAACGGAAGCGGAAAAGATTCTGATTTCGCTTGCCAATCCGAATACGATTGAAGACATGATGAATCTTTCTTTAGTGATACGTGATACGAAACTAAAAGATAATCTACTGGCATTGAATGTTATCAATGACGATAATACTTCCGATAACCTAAGAATACGGAGCAAACGTTACTTGGAAAAAGCAGCCATGACAACAACCGCCGCCAATGTACCGTTGAAACAGCTCACCCGTTATGACTTGAATATCGCTTCCGGCATTATTCATTCAGTGAAAGAGAATGAGGTGACGAGTATTATCACCGGTCTGCACCGCAAGGTCAACATCACCGATTCATACTTCGGAATGCTCACCGAAAACCTGTTGAAAGGATTGAACTGCGAAATAATCATCTCCAAATTCCTGATACCGGTCAATACCATCAAACGAATTGTCATTGCCGTCCCTCCCAAAGCAGAATATGAATCCGGTTTTCCACGATGGATGGAACATTTCTGCCGGATGGGAAGTACCCTCGGATGCCGAGTACACTTCTTCGCAAACGAAAAGACCACCACCCGCCTGCAAGCCTGGATAAAGAAACGACATAAACAAGTGCTGACCGACTTCTCTTCCCTGGAAGACTGGAACGACTTACTGGTCTTGACCGGACAAGTGAGTTACGACCATCTGTTAGTCATTATCAGTGCACGTCCCGGAACACTTTCTTATGACAGTTCGTTTGAGAAATTGCCGAGACAATTAGGAAAATACTTCTCTAACAATAGCCTGATTGTACTGTATCCCAATCAATCGGGAGAACCGTTGGACAGTTCTTTCTTCTCCAAGTTATATACCGATACCGAGACACAGCATTATGAGAAAGTAGGCAAATGGTTCTATAAATGGTTCAAGAAGAGTTGATAAGAGACATATTCCGACCATAAATTTATAGCGTTTGAGGAACAAGGCTATTATTGTAATCTAATTTATAGTTTGACTACAATAACAGCCTTATACCATCAGTCTTGCACCATTAA
>ENA-UEYL01002823-UEYL01002823.1-human-gut-metagenome-genome-assembly--contig:-NODE-2823-length-12219-cov-4.055592_pt1 | contig 12219 bp, 10 predicted proteins | sample MGYA00242941_ERZ507946 | MGnify/ENA primary metagenome ERZ507946 (study PRJEB26167, sample SAMN06115482) | human gut metagenome | host: Homo sapiens | place: China:Guizhou | collected 2015-03-11...
GAAGGGCGTGCGCAGCCGCCTGATGGCTGAGATGCCCTTCATGGCCAGCGAGAACATCATGATGCAGGCCGTGGAGAAGGGCGGCAACCGTCAGGAGCTCCACGAGCGTCTGCGCCAGCACGCCATCGCCGCCGGCAAGCAGGTCAAGGAAGAGGGTCTGCCCAACGACATGGTGGACCGCATCGCCGCCGACCCGGCCTTTGGTCTGACCAAGGAAGAGATCGCGGCGGGCCTTGTGCCGGAGAACTTTGTGGGCCGCGCTCCCCAGCAGGTGGAGGAATTCATCGCTCACATCCTCAAGCCCATCTTTGACGCCAACCCGGATGCTGTGGAACAACACGCAAATCTGAGCGTCTAAACGTGATTTTACAGGAAAAGAGGCTGTTGCCGCAGGCAACGGCCTCTTTTCTGCACACAGAAGGAGTTTTCATGAGACTCGATAAATATTTAGCCGAGACGGCCCAATGCACCCGGAGCGAGGCGAAGGCACTGCTGGCGAAAGGCCGCGTCACGGTCAACGGCGCGGTCTGCAAGAAAGGGGATACCCAGCTGAAAGAGGCTGACGCCGTGGCTGTGGACGGCAAAGCGCTGGCCTACCGGCAGTTCGTCTACCTCATGCTCAACAAGCCCGAGGGCGTCGTCAGCGCCTCCACCGACAAGCGGGACACGACGGTCGTGGATCTGGTGGGGGATGCCTATCCCCGGCGGGAGCTGTTCCCGGCGGGGCGGCTGGACAAGACCAGCACCGGTTTCGTCCTGCTGACGGACGACGGCGGCTTTGCCCACGACATCCTCGCGCCCAGGCGCCATGTCTCCAAGACCTACACCGTCGTCATCGACACCCCGCTGACAGAAGAGATGAAGGCCGGCTTTGCCGCAGGCGTTACCCTTGCCGACGGCACGGCCCTTTCGCCGGCGGAAGTGTCTGCCCTCACCCCCGACGGGCTGACGGTCCGCGTTCTGCTCAGGCAGGGCGTGTATCATCAGATCAAGCGGATGTTCGGTGTCTACGGTGCGGGCGTCAACGCCCTGCACCGGGACGCCATCGGCGGGCTTGCGCTGGACGAGAGCCTTGCCCCGGGCCAGTGGCGGGAGCTGACAGCTGACGAGGTGGCGAAAATTACCACGGGGTAAAGGACTGCTTTTCACCCGATTTTCAAAAAAGTATCACATTTTACCGGTAAAATAGCCCTCAGAACCACGCAGAAAGGCCCTTTTTGGCCCGAAAATGACCCCGAAAGATAATTTCAACAAGAAAGAAGAATTTTTTTTGGTGAAATATGTTGCAAAAGTAAATTCTTTTGTGTAAAATATAAAATGTAATGCGGCGAAATTGTTAAAAATCACAATCCCGCCCACCTGCGGTTTGCACAAGAGAGGAAAAGGGGTATCCATTTATGGCCAATAGAGTATTTCAGAGCGTGATCTACCAGATGAAGGACGCGATCGACCGCGTGGTCGGCGTGGTGGATGAGACCGGCGCTGTCATCTCCTGCTCGGAGCTGAATCTGATCGGCGAGGTGCGCGAGGGCTTTATGGCAGAGCGTCTGACGGCCGGTGACCGCTTCGTGCGGGATGGCTACACCTACCAGCAGTTCTCCAGCGCAAAGCATAACGATTATGCCGTTTTTGTGGAAGGTGCGGACGAGACTGCGGGCCAGTTTGCCGCCGTGCTGTCCATCAGCCTGCAGAGCATCAAGCAGTATCACGACGAGAAATTCGACAAGGCCAACTTTATCAAGAACGTGGTGCTGGACAACATCCTGCCCGGCGACATCTACGCCAAGGCCCGTGAGCTCCACTTTGCCACCGACGTCTCCCGCGTGGTGTTCATCGTCCGCGTCACCAGCGGCGGCGACATCTCCGCTTACGACGTGGTGAGCAGCCTGTTCCCCGACAAGCAGAAGGACTTCGTCTTCAACATCAGCGAGACGGACACCGTCCTGGTCAAGGAGATCCGCAAGGGCATCGACCGCACCGATATGGAGAAGCTGGCCGCCAGCATCGTGGACACCCTGTCCGGCGAGCATTACATCAAGGCTGTGGTGGGCATCGGCACCCCCATCTCCAACGTGAATCGCCATGGAGGTCAGCAAGGTGTTCGACACCGAAAAGCAGATCATCCGCTACGACAATCTGGGCATCGCACGTCTTATTTACCAGCTGCCCACCACGGTCTGCGAGATGTTCCTGCGCGAAGTGTTCAAGCAGGGCAGCATCGAGAGCCTGGACCAGGAGACCCTGTTCACCATCCAGCGCTTCTTCGAGAACAACCTGAACGTCTCCGAGACCAGCCGCGGCCTGTTCGTCCACCGCAACACGCTGGTGTATCGTCTGGAAAAGATCAAAAAGCTGACCGGTCTGGATCTGCGTGAGTTCGACGACGCTATCGTGTTCAAGGTAGCGCTCATGGTCAAGAAGTACCTGTCCAACAACCCGGCCAAATATTGATATTTCGTCTCAGCCGCTCCGGCTGCGGACGCCGAAACCGGCCGCTCGACCCCGATGCTGGCCGGTTTCTTTTGTAATAGGGATAGCCTCTCAGTCTCGCATACGCTCGACAAGGCCGGGTTGCGTCACGGCGTCAGCCGTGACGGAGAGGTTTGGTCTGGAACTTCTGTGCCAAATAAACTTTTCAGGAGCAAGATACTCATGATAGATTTTGAACATGTCACCAAGATATACAAACGGAGTGATACTCCCGCTCTGGAGGACATCGACTTCCATGTAGACGACGGCGAGTTCGTCTTTCTGGTGGGCCACTCCGGCGCCGGCAAGTCCACTCTGCTCAAGCTCATCCTCCGCGAAGAGCTGCCCACCGAGGGCCGCGTCATGGTGGACGGCAAGGACGTCGCCCGGCTGCGCCGGGGCAAAGTGCCTTTCCTTCGCCGCCAGATGGGCATCATCTTCCAGGATTTCCGCCTCATCCCCACCATGACGGTCTACGAGAATGTGGCATTTGCCATGCATGTCACCAATATCGGCAGAAAAGACATCAAAGAGCGCGTCAACTACATGCTGGAGCTGGTGCATCTGGAAGATAAGGCAAAGGTCTACCCCGAGTTCCTCTCCGGCGGTGAGCAGCAGCGCGTGGCCGTGGCCCGCGCTCTGGCCCACAGCCCCCGCCTCGTCATCGCGGACGAGCCCACCGGCAACATCGACCCCGAGATGAGCCTTGAGATGATGGAACTGCTGGAACGCGTCAGCGAGATGGGCATCACGGTGCTTGTCGTCACCCACGAGCATGAACTGGTGCGCCGCTTCAACCGCCGCACCATCACCCTGAAGCAGGGCCGCATCATCTCCGATGCTCCGGCCAGCTTCGGCGAGGAGGTACACGCATGAAAATCTCTACGTTTGGGTTCCTCACCCGGCGCGGCGTGCTCAACCTCGGCAAGCACTGGGCCATGACCATCGCCTGCATCGCCTCCCTCAGCGTCTGCATGACCCTGAACGCCTTCGCCAGCCTCATTGAAGTCAATGTGGACAGCATGGTGAGTTATCTGGGCAGCCAGAACGAGATGGTGGTCTACGTGGACCCCGAGGCTGATGACGCCACCATCCAGTCTGTGGGCAATGCCCTCAGCGGCACCGCAGGTGTGAGCCGGGTGCAGTATATGTCCAAAGAAGACGTCCTCAACCAGTACAAGGGCTATATGTCTGACTATGCCGCCCTGCTGAACGAGTTCGAGAACGACAACCCCTTTAAGGCCAATTACCGCGTCTCCCTGTCTGATCTGAGCCAGATGGAGACCATCAGCAAGCAGTTCGAGAACATCAGCGGCGTCTACAGCGTCACGGCTCCCATCGAGATGACCAGGACCTTTGTGGAGGTCCAGCAGGCTGTCACCAAGGTCGGGCGCGGTCTGGTGCTGGTGCTGATGGCTGTCAGCATCATCACGGTGGGTACCACCATCCGGCTGAGCGTCTTTGCCCGCCGCCGTGAAATCGAGATCATGAAGTATGTCGGCGCTACCAACGCCCTCGTCACCCTGCCTTTCGTCATCGAGGGCCTGACCATGGGCCTGCTCTCCGGCATCCTGACGGCAGCTGCCACCATCGGCGGCTATGCCTACATCGTTCAGCTGTCGCCCACGCTGGGCGGCCTGTGGCAGATGCTCATGGGTACGGCTCTGGTGCCGCTGGAGAATGTCTGGCCCACCATCCTGACCTACAGCCTCGCGGGCGGCGCTCTGGTGGGCGGTCTGGGCAGTATGTTCTCCATCCGAAAGCACCTGAACGTATAAGGAGGGCCTACTGTGTACCACGACAAGCATTCCGCAGGCTTTGTCCTGCACCATCCGCCCCGCCACGCAAAGCCGTCGGGCCATTCGGCCATGATGCGCGCCGCCTGTGCCTTTCTGGCCGCCGCCTGCCTCGTGCTGAGCGTGACGGTCTACCCGGCCAGTGCGGCCACCAGCATGAGCTCGCTGCAGAACAAGCTGGACAAGATCTCTGCGTCCATCAAGCAGCATAAGACGGAGCTGAACGACGCCAAAAAGAAGGAAGCTGCTGCCAAGGCCCTCGAGTCTGAGCTGAAGGAAAAAGTCTCGGTGCTCCAGAGCCAGATCGGCGTCCTCAAGAGCCAGATCTCCGAGGTGCAGAACAGCATCGGCGTCAAAGAACAGGAGATCACCGCCAAGCAGAACGAGATCGCCCGGAAAGAGCAGGAGATCGCCGACCAGTGGGACGATTTCAAGAGCCACATGGCCGCCATGCAGGAGCTGCGGGACGGCGGCAGCGTCGCCATGCTCCGGTCTGTGAACGATCTGTACGAGCTTCTGACCTTCAATGAGGTCATGCAGGACATTTCGGTGAAGGATACCGAGATACTCGACAACATGAAGGCTGCGAAGGAAGCCCTCGTGGCCGACCGCACCCAGCTCGTGGAGGAGCGCACCCAGCTGCAGAACAAAAAGTCTGAGCTGGACGCCCAGAACAAGCAGATGCAGTCCAAGCAGAGCGAGCTCAACAACAGCGTCAAGGAGGCCCGTTTGAGCGCCGCTGAGGCCCAGCAGGCCCAGAAGAACGCCCAGGCGGCCATCGAGTCGGACGAGATGAACTACGAGGCCGTCAAGAAGGAGATCCAGAAGCTCATCGCAGCGGCAGCGGCCAGCAAGCCCCAGCTGAGCTTCAGCGGCTTTATCTGCCCGCTCAGGAGCTATACCCGCATCTCCAGCGAGTACGGCTGGCGCAAAAACCCGGTCTCCGGCGTCAACAAACTCCACGCCGGCATCGACTTTGCCGCCCCCGCAGGCACGCCCATCTACGCAGCCGCCAGCGGCTATGTGCAGGTGGCCGGCTGGTCCAGCGGCGGCTATGGCAACTATGTCATCATCTATCACGGCAAAATGACAGATGGCAACGCCTACTCCACCCTCTACGGCCATATGCGCTCGGTGGCAACGTCGGCGGGCAAGTATGTCAACCAGGGCGACCTCATCGGCTATGTGGGCTCCACCGGCAACTCTACCGGCAACCACCTCCATCTCGAGGTGTGGAAGGGCGGCTCCAAGGCCAATGCGGTCAACCCCCGCGGTTATATTCCGATAAGATAACACAACTGTAATTGAAGTCGAGGGGTCAAAGGAGGCCACAAGGCGAAATGAACGAGCAAAAACGCAAGCGTATCCTTCGGGTGGGCTGTCTGATTCTGGCAGGAGTGTTCCTGCTGTCGGTACTGGGCAGTGTCATCCTGATGTTTTTGGTCTGAACTGGGGAGGACACTGAATGAACCGCAAAATTTCCGTAGGGATGACCGTGACCATCGTCATTCTGGCAATGACGGTCACTTTTTCCATCACGATGCTGGTGGCGATGCGGCTGTTTGACCACACCGTCACCAGCGTGAAGGAAAAGGAGAGCATGTACAACAAGGTGGCCGAGGTAGACCGCTATGTGCGCGCCAACGACTACTACGACATCGACGAGACCGTGCTGTACGACCGTCTGACTGCCGGTTATCTGCTGGGTACCGGCGACAAGTACGCCCGCTACTACACCGCCTCGGCCTACACCGACCTGCTCAACGCCCAGAGCGGCAAGCTGATGGGCATCGGCGTGGAGCTGGCCATCGACCAGTCCGGCTACGCCAAGGTCATCAAAGTGTATGACGAGTCTCCTGCCAAGGAGGCCGGCCTCCAGCGGGGTGATTACATCACCACCATCGACGGCGCAGACATCAAAAGTCTGGGCAGCGTGGAGGCTGTCCAGAACAAACTCCGGGGCGAGAGTGGCACGAGCGTCAATGTAGGCTGGCTGGACAGCGAGAACGCCCAGCACACCGCCGATCTGACCCACTCCGGCTTTACGGCCAACAGCGTCGATTCCGCGCTGGTGCAGGGCAATGTGGGCTATATCAAGATCTGGCAGTTCGACAACTCCACCCCCAGTGAGCTGGACTTTGCGCTCCGCAGCCTGACCGCCAGCGGCGCCCAGAGCTTCATCTTCGACCTGCGCGACAACGGCGGCGGCATCCTTGATGACGCCATCAGCTGCATCGAACTCGTCGCGCCGGAAGGCGTGCTGGCCTACGCGGAGGATAAGGCAGGCAACCGCACCCTGCTGGGCAGCAGCACCGGCGACTCGGTCATCAGCCAGCCCACCGTCTGCCTCGTGAACGAGAACACCGCCAGTGCGGCAGAACTCTTTGCGTCCAGCCTGCGCACCCTGTGCGGCACCCGCCTCGTGGGCAGCACCACGATGGGCAAAGGCACCATCCAGAGCAGCCCCCAGCGCCTCTCGGACGGCAGCGCTGTCGTGGTCACGGTGGCAAAGCTCATTTGCGGCGACGGCTCCTGCTTCGACGGCACCGGCCTGACCGTGGACGTGGAGCGCCCGCTGACTGCCGACGAGCAGGTCAGCTACTATGACTACACCCTCGACACGGACCCGCAGATACAGCGCGCCGTCAGCTGTGCACAGCAGCTCACCGGTGTCACCACCGTGGGCGGCGTGAACGACGCTGACATCGCCGCCGACTCCGCCGCAGCCTCTTCGGAGGCCGCAGCCGAGAGCACCGCTTCCAGCGAGGCCGCAGGGGAGGCAGAGGCTTCCTCCGAGGCCGGTGCAGAAGGGGAGCAGGAGGCTGCAAGTGCGCAGTAAACACTTCTTAAAAATAACTTTAGTCGTGTAAATAGCTCAACCTCTCAGTCTGCTTCGCAGACAGCTCCCCTACCGAGGGGAACCTCTGGCGAAGAGAGTAAGCTTTGCGGAATGCCAAGGCCTCCCCTCGATAGGGGAGGTGGCACGCCGCAGGCGTGACGGAGAGGTTTTGCTGTTTTAGCAAGAAACAGAAAGGAAAACCAATATGCCGGAGCTGACCGACCTCTCCGTTATCCGCACCCTGTGCGAAAAATACGATTTCGCGCTCTCCAAGGGCTTTGGACAGAACTTCATCATCAATCCCGGCCTGCCGCCCAAGATCGTGGACGCCAGCGGCGTCGATAAGAGCTGGGGCGTGCTGGAGATCGGCCCCGGCATCGGCGTGCTGACCAAAGAGCTGGCCCAGCGCGCCGCCAAGGTGGTGTCCATCGAGGTGGACGAGCGCCTGCCGCCCCTGCTGGCCGAGACCATGGCGGGCGTGGATAACTTCAAGCTGGTATTGCAGGATGTTCTGAAAGTAGACCTCCGCGCCCTCATCGAGGAGGAGTTCCCCGGGATGCCGGTGGCTGTCTGCGCCAACCTGCCCTACTACATCACCAGCCCCATCGTCATGAAGCTGCTGGGCGACCGCCTGCCCATCCGGAACCTTACCGTCATGGTGCAGAAGGAGGCCGCCGACCGTCTGGCCGCTGCCCCCGGCACCCGGGCGTCCAGCGCCATCAGCTGCGCCGTGAGCTACTACGCCACCTCAAAACTGATGTTCACCGCCGCGCCGGGCAGCTTCTACCCGGCCCCGAAGGTTACCAGCGCCGTTGTGCGGATGGACATCCGCCCCACTCCCGCCGTACAGGTGGAGGACGAGGACGGCTACTTTGCCCTCATCCGTGCCGCTTTCGGCCAGCGCCGCAAGACCGCCGCCAACGCCATCGCCAGCGGCCTCGGCCTGCCGAAGGATAAGGTCATCGCGGCCATCGAGGCGGCGGGCTTCGACGCCCGCATCCGCCCCGAGGCCCTGACCCTCGAGGACTTCGCTGCCGTACAGCGGGAGCTGAAGTAAAATTTTATCATAATAAAACGCCAAGGCCCCCGCAGTTTGGAACAGAACTGCGGGGGCCTTGGTCGTTATGTGGAAGGAATAGAGAATGGCAATGTGCTTACCTCAGCAGTGCGGTGTGGTCTGCGCCGCCCACGATGAAGCTGGCGGTGGAGCCGCTGTGGCTGAGGGTGAAAGGCGTATCGCCCGCACCGAGGGCTGCAACATCGGAGAGGGAGAGGGTGGAAGTGCAGCGTTCGGTGGAGAAGACAACGGTCTCGATGCGCTCAGAGCGGAGGTCGGTCAAATCGGAAAGGACGCCATGCAGGGATGCCGTCTCATGGGTGACATCAATGTAGAGAACATCGCTGATCTGGTTCAGCTGGACCAGCTGGACGTTCTGGAGGATGTTGGCCTGAGCCGGGTCAAGGACACGCAGGCCGGTGGAGATGGTGCTGTTGTCGCTGCTGTGGGAGACATCGCGGTACTCCACCTCATTGCAGACCTCGCAGATGCGGTACTCGCGGCTGCTGTCGCCTTCGACAGGCGTCCAGCTGCTCCACTGATGGCCGAGGGCGGGCAGCTCCTGCGTCTCAGTGACGACACAGCCGCTGACCGTGCAGCTGCGCTGTTTCTCGCCCTTCTCGGTGCAGGTAGGCTCTTTGGTGATGACCCACTCGCCGAAGGTGTGGGTCTTGCTGACGGGGATGGCCTCGGTCTGGGTATCGTCGCCACGGATGCAGTCACGGTGCTTGGAGCCTTGCTCGACACAGGTAGCGTCCCTGTCGATGACCCACTGGCCGTACTCGTGGCCGAGGGCTTTAATGGCCTCAGTCCGGGTATCGCCGCAGGCAGAACAGGTGAAGGTGCGCACGCCGTCGGCAGTGCAGGTGGGCTCCTTCGTGACGACGCCCTCGTTCCAGGTGTGCTCACCGGCGGCGGGGAGAGTGTGGCAGAACGTGGTGCCGCAGTGGTCCACCATGCAGGTGTATTCGATGTAGCCGGCATTGCCGCAGTCCGGATCCTTACGGTCGCTGACGGTCCAGTTGTGGACGGAAGAGATGTCGCCGTACTTGGCCTTTTCTGCCTCACTCATCTCGGCCGTTACGCGGTCGGGGGAGTGGAATGGCTGTCCGCGTAGACACCGTTGTGGAAGAGCCGCGAGATGCTGGTGGTGCCGCTCTTTACGAGCTTCACGAGGCCCTTCTTGCCGTTTTCCTCGAGCTGGATGACCTCATCCAGCTTCTTGCCGTCTTTGCTTCGGATGGCATTGTCGGCGTTGGGGGCGGTTGCGGTGATGTCCAGCTCGGCGTCGGTATTGCTGATGGAGACGCTGCCGCCGCTGATGGTCACGCTGCTGGGGCCATTATCGCCCGAGCCGATGCCCGCGGCATTGAAGCCGCCCGTTGCGTTGATGGTGCCGCCGTCGATCACGACGTCCACCTTGTCGGAGCCATAGCCTGAGCCGATGCCGGCAGCGAGATTGCCGCCCCTGACGTCTTTGAGTTCGGCGTCACCGGAGATGTTGACCGTGGAAGAACCACCGATATAGCCCGAACCGATACCGGCGCCGCCGTTCTTGCTCTCGGCCTTTTCAATGGTGCCGTCGGTGATGTTGATGGTGGTGGTGCCGGCATTCAGGCCTGCGCCGATGCCCGCGCCGCCGTTGCCGCCGTTGCCGCCAGCGCCGCTTTCGGCGCTGCCGCCGGTGGCATACTCTATCCTGCCGCCGGTGGCTTGATTGATGATACCGAAAAGGATCTCCATGGTCTTGCCAAAGATGCCGCTGCCGCCGCTCTTGCCTTTGCCGTCGCCGCCCTGCGCGGTTCCGATGGTGCCGCCGGAGATGGTGAGCTTGCCGTCGCTGTGGATGCCGTCGCCGAGGTCGCCGCCCACGGCCTCCACGATGGTGCCGCCCGTGATGGTGACTGTGGTCGGGCCGGTGGTGTCGTTACCGCTGCCGATGCCGGCACCATACTGATCGGTCCGCGCATTGATTTTGGCGGTGTCGCTGATGGTGATATTGGTTTTGCCGGTAGCCCATTCACCGCTGCCAATGCCGGCACCATGGGAGCCGCCTGTTATCTTAATGGTGCCGGCACCACTGCCGACTGCGCCGGTGCTCCAGGCGCTGCCGATGCCAGCAGAGCCACCGCCGCCTGTGGCAGTCAGGCTGCCGGTGTTGCTGCCATTTTCATTTCCGGATGTGATGGTCAGTTTACCGGTGTCAACAGAATTACCGTTGTCATCCTCGCTCTTTTCGTTGTGCTCGAGGCCGGCATGGTAGCCACCGCTGGTGAGGGTATTGTCGCCCTTGAGCGTGATCGTCGTGCCACCCGCGCCCTCGACGCTGAGGGCGGCGTTTTTGTTGTTGGCCGTAATGTTGACATTTTCCAGCGTCACGTTGAGGGTGTTGTCATTGCCTATGGCCTTGTTGATGATGCGGATGACATAGTTGGTGACGTTGTTGGCGGTGCTCTTGAAGTTTTCCGCCGCGCGTTCCAAGGCTGTGGTCGATTCGTTCCGGGTCTCTTCATCGTCATTGTCGTCGGCGACCTTGAGGGATGCGCCGGTGTACGTGAACTGGCTTTTGGGTGTAGAGAGGCTGCTCTCCGTGCTTTCCGTGCCTTCGGCAGGGGTCTCGCTGCCGGTGGTGGGAGTGCCGCCCGCCGAGCCGGAGGTGCCGCTCTCAGAGCCTTTGCTCTCAGGGTCAGAGCTTCCCGCGCCGGTGTTCTTGCCGCCGGTCTGGTCCTTTTTCGTGGGATCAGTCTCGTTTTCCTCGCCGCCGGTAGTGTCGTCAGGCTGGTTCTTGCTTTCTTCGCCGCCGGTAGTGTCGTCAGGCTGGTTCTCGTTTTCCTCGCCGCTGCCGGTGGAAGACGTGCTGCCCTTGGTGTCGCCGAGGTAGACCTTGTCTTCGTTTTCGCTGTCGCTGTCTTCTGATGGGGGAGCGGTCAACTTGGGTTGGGCGGGAGAGGGTGCGGAGGTGATGCCGGTAGAAGAGCTGCCGCCGGAGGCGGTGGTACCCTCTGGGTTCTTGCCGCCCTTGATGATGATATTGCCGTCCGTGTCTGTTTTTGTGTTGTTGCCTTGCTTGACCTGGGTGCCGGTTTCGTCTTTGGTGATGGTGATGTCACCATCGCCTATGTAATAGGTATCCGCATACGCCGGTGCGGCCATGCCGGCCACCATTGCGGCTGTCAGCGCCAGCGCCGTCACCCGGTGGGACGCAGGCCGGGGGGACGGCACCCGCAGCGGATGCCCCAGAACGCGCATTGCAAGCTTGCGATAAGAGATCATAGAAACCTCCTCTGAAAAATATGAGTTTTGCACAGAAGTTCAAGACAAAGCGGCAGGAACTTGTGAAAGAAGCATAAATATTAAGCTTGTTTTATTCTATCACATTCCGGCCATAATGTGGCCGTATCTGCGTGAATCGCCTCGCGGATGTCTCGAAACGCCCTGAAACAGCGCTGCATGGGCCGACAGCGGGCCGGACAAAGATATTGACAAGCGGGGAGGTTTCTGGTATTCTACTAGAGTACCCTGTGCAAACGATACTCGCTGGTGTGGCGCAATGGCAGCGCAACTGATTTGTAATCAGTGGGTTGCAGGTTCAACTCCTGTCACCAGCTCCAAAAAGTCCTACGATATACCGCTGAAAAGCGGCGTGTGTCGTGGGGCTTTTGCTTTTTGGGAAAAGGTACGCAGGATTGTTAAATAAAGAAAAAAAGTGCTATAATACTTATAAGCCTGAAACTTTACACGAAAGGATGGGTGTGTTATGAGTATAAGAGAATTGGCGAAGAGCTTGATTGACCAAGTGCCGGAAAACAAGCTGCTGTATATTATTGCCTACTTGCAGGGGGCTGCTATTCCGGATGAAAGTGAAACACCGAATGCCGACACGCTGGAAGCCTTTGAAGAACTGGATAACGGCGGCGGTCATACCTACAACGGGCCGGTTGAAAATCTGATCAGCTCGTTGCTGGAGGATGAAAGTGCTTGAAGTAAAATACTCCACTAGATTTAAGAAAGATTTGAAAGTGTGTCAGAAGCGGCATTACATATGGCTTTGCTTCAGC
>ENA-UEYL01002825-UEYL01002825.1-human-gut-metagenome-genome-assembly--contig:-NODE-2825-length-12205-cov-3.721306_pt1 | contig 12205 bp, 10 predicted proteins | sample MGYA00242941_ERZ507946 | MGnify/ENA primary metagenome ERZ507946 (study PRJEB26167, sample SAMN06115482) | human gut metagenome | host: Homo sapiens | place: China:Guizhou | collected 2015-03-11...
CACCACATCGAAACTGTTGTCGTCGAATGTCATCGACAAGCAATCCTGCACCTCGAAAAGAATCCGCTCTTGTGCATTTCGCTCGGTCACTTTCTCACGAGCTATGCGCAACATGCCTTCCGACAAATCGATACCCACGACACAGTCTGGATGCAGACGCTCGTCCAGCAGCAACGCCAAATCGCCCGTACCCGTAGCCACATCGAGAATACGACGGTGAGAATAGCGACGCAACATTTTCACGGCCACCCGACGCCACCACCGGTCTATACCCAGTGTCATTGTCCGGTTCATTGTGTCATAAGCCGGAGCGATAGAATCGAACATCTCCCGCACCTGCGTCGTCTTGTCCGTCTCCTCGTCATAAGGCTTTATTCCCTCCGCTTTATAATCCATTCGTCACCAATCGATTTTTACCGGTTATTTTTTACGGTTGTTCAAAAAATCGGTCACGTGCTTTTCGATACGGGCGGCAACGTCCTCGCCCTCGGCTTTCACGAACTTTTCGCCCACGATATGCTCATATAGCTCGATATAGCGATCCGACACGCTGTTGCAGTATTCCTCGGTCATTTCGGGAACCTGTTGACCCTCTTTACCCTGAAATCCATTCTGAATCAACCATTGACGCACGAACTCTTTCGATAACTGACGTTGTTCCTCGCCACGGGCAAGACGATCTTCATAACCTTCGGCATAGAAATAGCGCGAAGAATCGGGCGTGTGAATCTCGTCGATGAGAATGATTTTATCGCCTATTTTGCCAAACTCATACTTCGTATCCACCAAAATAAGCCCCTTTTGAGCAGCCATCTCGCAGCCTCGTTGATACAACGCCAACGTATATTTCTCCAACTGTTCATAGTCCTCTTTCGAGACGATACCTCTGGCGATAATCTCCGCCTTCGAAATATCCTCGTCGTGACCCTCATCGGCTTTGGTAGTCGGCGTGATGATAGGATGCGGGAATTTTTCGTTCTCCTTCATGCCCTCGGGCATCGTCTCACCGCAAAGCGTTCGTTTGCCGGCCTTGTACTCGCGCCATGCATGTCCCGTCAAATATCCCCGCACGACCATTTCTACTTTGAATGGTTCGCAACGCAGCCCCACGGTCACCATCGGATCGGGAGTAGCCACCTTCCAGTTCGGGACAATGTCCGACGTAGCATCCAAAAACTTAGCGGCAATCTGGTTCAGCACCTGCCCCTTGTAAGGAATACCCTCTGGAAGAATCACGTCGAATGCCGAAATACGGTCACTGACCACCATCACCAACAGCTCGTCGTCGATATTGTATACATCGCGCACTTTGCCGTGATACACACTCTTCTGTCCGGGAAATTTGAAATCGGTTTTTACCAAAGCATTTTTCATTTCTGTAATACTTTTTCTGTTTATACTATAATCGGTTATTCGTCTTCGATAATGACCTTGCAAAAAACGGTGCAAGCCGAGAGCTGTAACAAATTCCTTTGAGAGTGCCGAGGCGCAGCCCATTTTCGCATCTGTGCGCAAAGATACAACATAAAAACGAGATAGTGTACCGATTGCAAGATTAAGATAAATCTATTTCAAACTCCCTCTCGACTTTCGTTTTAAACGGATATAAACGGGAACAAACAAGCAGACAATCATCAAGCATTTTCCCGTCAGTTCGACACAGCCCTCTAAAATGGTTCGTTCACCGCTAAGTACCCGTTCTATGCTGGGATAAGCGAATATAGCGACTAATGCCAAACAACAAACGGCTAACTTCACTTTATCTATCCAACTCGCCTTTCCGGTTGAATCCTCTACCTCGTCTTCCTCATCGTCTTTATCGGGAGCTACGGCAGCCCAAACCCCTATCGCATAACCCACCACGCACAACAGTCCGGAGAGCAAAGCCTTGTTAGACGACTTCTCGACAGGCAGATTCCCCCAGTAACAAATAAGGAATATAACAGCGAATCCTGCCAAGAATGAAGGAAATACCCCCATCCACAAACGAGAATAAACAAAAGCCTGCACTCGGTTACGACCCGGCTCGTCACTCTCTCCCAGCCATTTTCTCCACAGGTTACCGCCCATTACTCTTCTCCTTTTTTCTCGGCTTGTTCATACTTTTTAGACATGGAAGCCTTGCGTACTTTCTCGTCGTGTTTTTCATAAGCCTCGACGATACGCTGTACCAATTTATGTCGCACGATATCTTTCTTGTTGAATTCCACTCGGGCTATACCCTCTACATTTTTCAAAATCCCTATCGCCTGTATCAATCCCGAAGTCTGCGACGCAGGCAAATCGATCTGCGTCATATCGCCGGTAACGATCATTTTCGCATTCATACCCAATCGGGTAAGAAACATTTTTATCTGGTGTGTGGTCGTGTTCTGCGCCTCATCGAGAATAATCACCGCATCGCTCAACGTACGCCCCCTCATAAATGCCAACGGAGCGATTTGTATCACGTTCGTCTCCATGTACTCTTTCAGCTTCACTGCCGGAATCATATCCTGCAAAGCATCGTACAACGGTTGCAGATAAGGATCTATTTTATCCTTCATATCCCCCGGCAGAAAGCCCAATTTTTCTCCTGCCTCCACAGCCGGACGGCTCAGGATAATCTTCTTCACCTCTTTGTTTTTCAACGCTTTCACCGCAAGGGCTATCGCCACATAAGTCTTGCCCGACCCCGCCGGACCGAGCGCAAAAGTCAAGTCGTTTTTGGCGAAAGCCTCCACCAGTTTCTTTTGGTTTGGCGTACGCCCCGTAATCGGTTTACCGTTCACTCCGTAAATAATGAGGTTCTCCTGCGGTTTTATCGCTTGCGGTTCATCGCCCTTGATAATATCGATGATTACCTCCTCGCTCAACTGGTTATATTCGGCGCAATGTTTTTCAAGCAACTTGATTTTCTCCTCGAAAACCTCGGTCTCCTTCTCATCGCCGATCACCTTCATCACATTCCCGCGGGCGGCAATACGCACTTTCGGGAACAAATTCTTAATCAACTGTACATTCGCGTTATTCACGCCGTAAAACGCTACCGGATCGACAGCATCCAATATGATTACTCTTTCTATCATTCGATTGTTTTATGTTGTGTCAAAGATAGTGCAAACCGAGAGCAGAAACAAATTTTAGCGACAAAACACTCTAACCTTCTCCCCTGCCGTGTCCCGTAGCATTACGGGGTGTTACAACGCAAAATATAGGGGAGATACCGAGGAGCGGTAGCGACGAGGAGAGGGGTTAAAAAAGATAGGATTTTTGTAGAACTAACCTTTCCATCTTTCGGATACCTTCCCTATCACGCTGCATGTGCAGGAGGTCAGTTTTTAGCTCGTGCCCATGATAATGACAGATAGTTTCTATTCTCCCGTGTACACGGCTTTCATAGAGCCTAAGGGGAGTTTCCCTTCTACTTTCAAGGGTATGCGTTTATTGTCGGTAGAGATCCATGCCGAGATTTTGTCGCTGGTCTTTTTGCCGGTTCTGTCATAGAATCGGAAATGAAGTTTGTAGGTGCTGTATTCCTTTTTGTTTTGTTTGAGGATTTCCTGTCCCAAATATTCTATTTCGAGGTATTCGAGGTTTTTACCGGAGAAAATTTTGGTGTTATAGATTTGATACATTTCCATTGCTCGGAAGTCGAAAGTGCGAATCACGTAAAAGATACTCAGCATGTCGTAGACTATACCGGGTTCGGTGAGTGTATAGTCCTCTATGGCGTTACGCTTGGGACGATATAGGCGGATATTTCCCGTGGTCGAGTTTCCATCGTAGGTATAATTTACTTCGTCTTTCCGGTAGGTTCCGTTTTCGTCAGCGAGTTTGGCGTAATAAATGGGTAGCAGTTCTTTGTTTCGCTGCATATCGGATACCAGTGTGTCGCGTACCTTGAATATGTTGTCGGCAAAGGGGAGTGTACGAGCTTTTAAAACAGATGTATATTTGTCGGGGTATTCGGTGAGTTGGAGCGTAGCTGTCGCTGCCCGCTTCCAGAGAAATCCCAGTTGGTATATGACATCGTAGGATAGCCATTCGGGTTGCATACCCGGAGTCGTTTGCGCATAAATTCCGTTCGCCATACTCCAAAAAAGAATCCCGAAAGTAATACGGCGTAACGACCCGGTGTTTTTCATATAACGATGGCGTAGCATGCGGTTTGTTATTAAGATTGTCAGTAATTGCGTTTTTTCTCTTTGGGCTTGTTTTTCTTTATTTTGTCGGGTTTTTGTTTATCGACCGGTGTCGCGTAGATGTCCCAATCTTGTTCTATATCCCAATTGGCTTTCAGTTCGAGTTCCTGTGGGTAATACGAAACTTCTTCGGGCTGTCGTTTCTCGGAGTAGTTTCCGGTGTCGTATTTCCCGTTTCCGTTACGGTCGATAAATAAGCGGACGTAGTAAGTACCCGGATTCATATACATAAATTCGGCCCCTCCGTTGATGACCGGGGCTGTTCTGACGGGTTTGTCTCCTGAATCGAGAATTTCGACAAAAGCGGAATCGGATACGCCCGAAATAGAGAGATACAGGTTGGCGTAATCTTCGAGGGCTTTGACTTTGAATTCTTGTTTATAGGTGTTCGTGAATAGTCCGTAAATATTGGTGAATGCCGTGGAGTCCATAACGATGCGATAGGATTCTCCTGGAGTCCATTTGTAGGTGAGTGTGTAGTCACGGATAGCAATGGAGTCTTGGAGGAATGTGTACAGGGAGTCGGCAACAGGTATCCACAAGGTGTCTCTTTTTTGTTCCAGATGTATTTTCCCTGCATCGTATGTTTGCAATGGTTCGGCAAAGGAAAAACGGTCAGCGAACTGGAGAACTATCTGGTGGAAAACGATAAACGGCTGTTTGTAGAACGCGTACGGCAAAAGGGCGTCATAGAAGAAGTCACCCCGGATATGCTTCTACAACCGGGCGATGAAGTCGTATTAAGCGGCCGCCGTGAATATGCAATCGGCGAAGAAGACTGGAGCGGTCCGGAAGTGATCGACGCCCAACTGCTCGACTTCCCGGCAGAGACGCTTCCGGTAATGGTCACCCACCGCACATTCGCAGGCGAAAAGGTCTCCACGATCCGTGCGCTGAAATTCATGCACGGAGTCAGTATCCGCAGTATCAAGCGAGCAGGCATCAATGTTCCGGTACTTGCTCAGACAGTGATCGACTCCGGCGATATCCTCGAACTGACCGGAACAAAACTCGAAGTAGAAACTGCCGCCAAACAGATGGGCTATATCGATCGCCCCACCAACCAGACAGATATGATCTTCGTGGGACTGGGTATCCTGCTCGGTGGTCTGGTCGGCGCACTTGCCATTCACCTGGGAGGTATCCCGATCAGCCTGTCCACCAGTGGAGGTGCCTTGATCGCAGGACTCGTATTCGGCTGGCTGCGCAGCAAACATCCGACCTTTGGCGGTATCCCCGAACCTTCGTTGTGGGTATTGAATAATGTGGGATTGAATATGTTTATCGCTGTTGTCGGCATCGCTGCCGGACCTAGTTTCGTGACCGGTTTCAAGGAAGTAGGATTCAGCCTGTTTATCGTCGGTGCACTGGCAACCGCCATCCCTCTTCTCAGCGGACTGCTGATGGGAAGATATCTGTTCAAGTTCCACCCTGCCCTCACACTGGGATGTACAGCCGGGGCACGCACCACAACTGCCGCACTGGGAGCTATTCAAGACGCACTGGGAAGCGACACTCCCGCGTTAGGATACACCGTGACGTATGCAGTCGGTAATACACTACTGATTATCTGGGGAGTAGCCATCGTATTGCTCATGTAAATGTCAGTATAATGAATGTATAGGAAATCAAAATTAAGTATCAAAACAATAAGAACCATTATGGAAAAGAAAACAACTGGCACAGCTATCACCAAGAACTTTGCCAAAAAGATGGAAACGATCAGTCCTTTCGAACTTAAAAACAAGCTCATCGAAATGGCTGACGAGAGTATCAAGAAAATGGCCCATACCATGCTGAACGCAGGACGAGGCAACCCGAACTGGATTGCGACCGAACCGCGTGAAGCATTCTTCCTGTTAGGAAAATTCGGACTTTGCGAATGTCGCCGTGTCCAATCCCTGGAAGAAGGAATTGCAGGCATCCCACAACAGGAAGGAATAGCCGCCCGCTTCGAGGCTTTCCTCAAAGAGAACGAGAAAGAATCCGGAGCCAGGTTACTGAAAGAAACCTATAATTATATGCTGATGGAGCACGCAGCCGATCCGGACAGACTGGTTCATGAATGGGCGGAATCGGTCATCGGCGACCAGTATCCTGTCCCCGACCGTATCCTGCACTTCACCGAACTGATCGTACAGGATTATCTGGCACAGGAAATGTGCGACCGCCGTCCCCCTAAAGGCACATTCGACCTTTTCGCTACCGAAGGCGGAACGGCTGCCATGTGCTATGTATTCGATTCATTGCAGGAAAACTTTCTGTTGAATCAAGGGGATTCCATCGCCCTGATGATTCCTGTCTTCACGCCCTACATCGAGATTCCGGAATTACGCCGCTATCAGTTCGATGTTACCGAAATATCTGCCGATCAGATGACACCGGACGGGCTGCACACCTGGCAATATAAAGATGAAGATATCGATAAGCTGAAGAATCCGCAGATAAAAGCGTTGTTCATCACCAATCCGAGCAATCCGCCCAGTTACGCGCTGAGCCCGGAGACTGCCGCACGTATTGTCAACATCGTAAAGAATGACAATCCGAATCTGATGATCATTACGGACGATGTGTACGGAACATTCATACCTCACTTCCGTTCGTTGATGGCGGAGTTGCCGCATAATACACTCTGCGTCTACTCCTTCTCCAAGTATTTCGGAGCCACAGGATGGAGAAATGCAGTGATAGCCCTACACGAAGACAACATCTACGACAAAATGATTGCCCGCCTGTCGGAGGAGCAAACAGCAATCTTAAACAAGCGTTATGCAAGCCTCAGTTTACACCCCGAGAAGATGAAGTTTATTGACCGCATGGTGGCCGACAGCCGGCAGATTGCGCTGAACCATACCGCAGGACTCTCGCTGCCTCAGCAAATGCAGATGAGCCTGTTCGCCGCCTTCTCCCTTCTCGACAAGGAAGACCGGTACAAGGCAAAGATGCAGGAAATCATCCACCGTCGCCTGCATGCACTCTGGGACAACACCGGCTTTACGCTGATAGAAGACCCGCTGCGTGCCGGATATTATTCGGAAATCGACATGCTGGTATGGGCGAAGAAATTCTACGGTGACGAATTTGTAGACTATCTGCAAAAGACCTACAATCCGCTCGACGTTGTTTTCCGCCTTGCCAACGAGACTTCGCTCGTCCTGCTGAACGGCGGCGGATTTGCCGGACCGAAATGGAGTGTCCGTGTTTCGCTCGCCAATCTGAACGAAGCCGATTACGTAAAAATAGGACAAAGTATCAAGCGCGTACTGGATGAGTATGCAGAAAATAGGTAATACTTATTATTTAAAGCGGGAAGTATCCACCTCTTCCCGCTTTTTCTCCTTGTATCCTCCGAATTTGTAGTTGAAGGAAATACCGAAGGCACGGGTAGTCTTCATATAGTGATTCTTCACATTCTGTTGTCCGAAACGGACATTAGTCGAAATGGTGGAAGTATTAAATATGTCGTCGCATTTCAAGGTCAGTTGTGCTTTTCCCTTTGCGAAAGTATAGCGCAGGGCCGCATCCAGATTTCCCGAACGGGGAAGGTCGAAAATGCCTTGTATCGCTTTGTTCTGATAAAATCCGCTTAGGGTAAACTTCAAATCAGGTTTGGTGGAGAGAGTGAAGGTATTGTTCATGGTCAATACAAACGTATATAGTTTGCGGTCGAACGGGATATCCCAGAAATCACTGTCTTTCTGACGGTAACGAAAGCCGATTGCCGTGATGCGGGAGTCCAGCCATTTCTTCACTTTAAAGGGAACTACCATTACCAAGCCCGCCTGTTCCGAGAAGTCGAAGTTAAAGCATTTATATATCTCGACCAGACGTTCCGGAGACTGGTAAAGCGTCTGCATTTCCTTGTTTTTCGTGCGGCTGTAATAGGCGGTCAGCACATATTTACCTTTTAATATATAGCTAATGTTAGCTTCGTAATTGGTTGCCGGTTTAAGGAAGGGATTTCCCTGAATTTCGGAATAAGCACCCATGTAGGAAGTGGAGTTCTGCATACTCCAGTATTCCGGATATTCTTTGTCGCTGCTCAATGAAAATTGCAGGATATGTCCCGGAGCAGGCAAATAAGTCAGGTTGGCAACCGGATACAGGCTCCATTCGTTCCACATATCCGTATGATATTGCTCGGCAGCCAGAGAGACATCCGCTGAAAGTTTCTCACCGAAACTCTTGCTGAGTCCGGCATAAAAGTTCAGCGTCTGCTCGCGACGACGGGATTGCATGTTGTTGTCCGGCAGTAAAGTTTCCGTTTCGGGATCGAAATACATTTGATAACTATTGTCCAATGCGGTCGTATAAGCAATACCATAATTCAATCCCCAGTCTGCGCCCAAAGTATGTTCTTGTCCGGCATAGAAACGCCATTGGTTGATCCGTTGGTTATCCTTGCTCAGGAAGTTCAGTGTTTCTTCTCCCAGTGTGCTGTAAAGCAGCTGACTGCCGGGAGCATGATAATAGGTAAATTCCGCTCCGGCTTTCAGTCCGAAAGGAGTCTGATAGTCGAGTTTGGCATTATGAAGCTGTCCTTCCGAGTGCGAATCGGTGACCGAGTTCTGCGCACCGGTGACTGTGGCGTAAGGTTTGACATCGGTGAAAGCAGTGGTATAAACCAAGCTCAGCAAATGCTTCTCGGTAAAGGCATAGTCCATCCCAAGGCGTATCTGGTGATTGTTGTGGCGAGAAGTAGTGATATCATACATATTCATCGGATGCACCGAACCGTCGGCGAGCGTGTGAAGCGCTTCCTTGTCTGTCTCCCTCCGTTCGCGGCTGTAAAAGTAAGAGTAGAGAAGATCAGCAGAAAATTTGCGTCCGGAGTATAGAAGGCTCGCACGCTCTGCCAGAGATTCGTAGTGTAATTGGCTGTAGGCAGTATATAGTTCTCCCTGAAGAGAAGGTTCTTTTCCCATGCCCGAAGTCAGTATCAGATTGATCATCGGTCCGCGCACCTGATAACGTGCCGGAGCGGAATACATCACTTCCGCCTTTTCAATCCGACTGACGGGCATTGATTTCAGCAGGTTGCTTAATTGCTCTACAGAGAGGGTGGTCACTTTTCCGTTGATAACCACAGTAACCGGCTGCCCTCCCAACATCAGGGCATCATTCATGGAGACAACTCCCGGCAGGTTCTTTACCGCATCATAGGCATTGTCTACCGGCAGGCTACCGACCAGTCTCGGAACGTCGTATACCAGTTTCCCCTGTTCGGCTTTTACTACCGGACGTTCGCCGGTGATCATGACTTCGGGAAGTTCCCGATACAGGCTGTCTATATAGGCTACGTTTTTTACGCTGTCGGCAGGTTCCTGTGTTGTCTGTACCTGCTGTGCAGAAGCGTACATCCAATACATGAAAAGTAACAAAAGCAGTAAATAAGTTCGTTTCATATCGCATTTATTTTTGAGTATGCTGCAAAATACGGGAGAAAAAACGAAACTTTACGTTATCGCCGGCTTATCTAGTGTTATTTAGTCTTATCAAAGAGAAGAAAAATAACAGTTTCATACTATCTTTGTCCGTATGAAACTACCGTTGAAACATATCATTATCCTTGTCATCTGCTCGCTGACAGGCATCTTTGTTTACCAGACATATTGGCTGACAGGGCTTTACCGCACGATGAAGCAGGAAATGAACAATAATATCAAAGACGCCATGCGTACGAGCGACTTTAATGAAATCGTGCTTCGCGTCAACGAACTGCAAAAGGATAATGTGGAACATGGTTCGGTCACCGTTTCCGCCGGATATGGTGCAGACGGCAAGTCGCTGGTGACAAGCCAGACTGTCTCTTATACAGACAGTACCTACAAAGACACCCTGCATACACGCACGGAAACAGCAGTAGATACCCTGGCCGTCAATGACAATGATCCGGATGCCAGCGCCGTTGCCTCCAGCGAAAGCGGACTCGATGTATTATTAAAGAGACAGGACTCGATGAAAGAACTCATACTCAGCGTCCAACAGGGTATGCACTCCGGCGTGGACACCTACATCGACATCAACCTGCAAAAATATGACAGTCTACTGACCGATGTACTGAAAGCACACAACATAGATGTACCTCACCACACCTTATATATATACAGCGGAGCCACTCAGGATTCATCCCAGACATTCATAGATACACTGGGCATCGCAGGAGACAGCACCTATATCCCCAGCCCGAAAGCCATCCGCTACGATTACGAATTCAACAGGCATCACAGTCAACGCTACCAACTGATAATGGAACCCATCACCTCACTGGTATGGAAACAAATGACCGGCATCCTGGTCACTTCATTTGTCATCTTCCTCATCCTCGGATTTTCCTTCTGGTTCCTCATCCGCACACTGCTGAAACAAAAGACGCTGGAAGAAATGAAGAGCAACTTTACGAACAACATCACGCATGAGTTAAAGACCCCGATTGCCGTGGCGTATGCCGCCAACGATGCACTGCTGAATTTCAACCAGGCGGAAGAAAAGAGCAAACGTGACCAATATCTGCGCATCAGCCAAGAACAGCTACAGCGCTTGAGCGGACTCGTCGAACAGATTCTTTCCATGAGCATGGAAAGCCGCAAGACGTTCAGACTGCACCCCGAAGAGATTTGTCTGAAAGAACTGATTACTTCTTTAATAGAGCAGCACCAGCTAAAAGCGGATATCCCCGTACACATAACACTGGAAACAGAACCGGAAGCACTGACGATAGTAGCCGACCGCACTCATTTCAGCAATATCATCAGTAACCTGATAGACAATGCCGTGAAATATTCGAAACAAGAAGCAGAGATTATGATTCAGTGCCGCCAAACGGGGGAAACAGTGACTATCACCGTCTCCGATCATGGAATAGGTATTCCGCTTGACAAGCAGAAACATATATTCGACAAATTCTATCGCGTTCCGACCGGAAATCTTCATAACGTGAAAGGATACGGCTTAGGACTTTTCTATGTCAAAAGCATGGTCGAAAAACATGGAGGCACCATCACCGTCAAAAGTGAATCCGGCAAAGGAAGTACATTTACCATTACTATCTAAAACATCAAAACCATGAGCAAAAACGACATTACAGTATTGTTGGTGGAAGACGAACTGACACTCGCCATGATTATCAAAGATACGCTCGAGGAAAACGGTTTTACCATCCATACCGCCTCCGACGGCGAAGAAGGATTGCATCTTTTCTTTGAACTTCGGCCGGACGTGCTGGTGGCCGATGTGATGATGCCCAAAATGGACGGCTTCGAAATGGTACGCCGCATCCGGCAGACGGACAAGCAGACACCTGTACTGTTTCTGACTGCCCGTTCGGCCATCAACGATGTAGTAGAAGGATTCGAACTCGGAGCAAACGATTATCTGAAAAAGCCTTTCGGCATGCAGGAACTGATCATACGTATCAAGGCGCTGATGGGAAAAGCGTTCAACTTCACGGAGACAAAGGTTACCAGCCGTTTTGAGATAGGAAGTTATCTGTTCGATCCGGTCGCGCAGACATTGCTGCATGCCGGAGTGAGACAGGAACTCTCCCACCGCGAGTCGGAAATACTGAAACGGCTTTGTGAGAACCGGAATCAGGTGGTCAATACGCAGGACGTTCTGCTGGAACTTTGGGGAGATGACAGTTTCTTCAATTCCCGGAGTCTGCATGTGTTCATCACGAAACTGCGGCATAAGTTGTCGCAGGATGAGCAAATACGTATCGTCAATGTGCGGGGAATCGGCTATAAACTCATTGCAAACTAAGCTCTAAAATAGTGTCACTATCCTACTGGTATAGTGTCACTATCCCCACAGGATACTTACACTATCTTAGTGGGATAGTGACACCATCCCGACGAGACAGTGGCACACTCCTTTTTAAAGGATTTTTCTCTAAGAAAACATAACGGAAGCAGGCAGTCAGACTAAAAATCTCTATCTTTGTCATAAATCAACCTTTACGAAGATGAAAAAACTGATTCTATTTCTTTCGCTGATATTATCGGTCGGTTTTGCATCCGCAC